>Ga0209284_10001680_pt1 | contig 33065 bp, 22 predicted proteins | sample FRY03_FD_187211 | JGI IMG/M metagenome (GOLD analysis project Ga0209284, IMG submission 187211) | Freshwater microbial communities from Lake Fryxell liftoff mats and glacier meltwater in Antarctica - FRY-03 (SPAdes) (version 2) | ecosystem: Environmental > Aquatic > Freshwater > Ice > Glacier... | reverse complement strand
CAACCGATCCAACGTCGCATCATCAATCAACGGGGACGAGCCGAATCTTGCCTCAATATTTTTGGTAGCCATAGCTGTCTATCCTTTCAGTAAGGGACACACCTCACACAAAGAATTCAACACCCCCCGGACTAAGCATGAAACGCCCTTCAAGACTAATTCGGTAATCATGATTACGGAACTAAGAAGTACTTTACCAAAGCTAAGATTACAGGTCACGCAAGTCAACCAAAGCGACAGCAGACCATTGTCATTTTTCAAAAGAAGTTCTCTGGCGATTACTGGTTGATAATTGGCGGTAATCGACATTTATTGATTGAAAAATATTTTTAAGACTTCAATTGAAAGTTTTCAACACGCTCACAAGTTTTCATGTTGAACTCCTCACATGACTAGTACGCATGATTCAAAAAAATAATTGAAGCCAATCAAAAATTACTCAAAGTCACTATCAAGATGTTGAGAAACTAAGCTCTCGATGAAAACACGCGGAGTGCCGACGTACTCGTCCAATGCTTCTGCCATAAATCTCAAACCACCACATGCATATTCCTCAAATAACATAATTCGTTCTTCTGCACGTTCAGCAGAAAGGCATGTGTGGTCACCTCCATTATTCAATACCGAAATCGCCGCAACTATAGTTTCAAAATTTCTATTACTCTTCATTTGTCCATACATAATTGGTTCATCAGTCTGACTGAAGGGTTCACGCAAGTTCAGCTTCAAGCCAAGTGACGCAGCGAACACCAAAACGTCATACATATATACAAAGGGTGATTCGCTTTCTCTGTATGGCAATTTCCCAGTTAATTCTTTAAATAAATCATCGAATTCTCTAGGACGTCGAATGCGTAATTTCTCAATTTCTCTGATCATACGACTTGAACCAATTCTGTAAATTGTCGATCTTCACCTACCGGCTTTGAAATATAAACAAATGGTCCTTGGGGTAAATCGATGCTCACGTTAGGGCCGACGAGATCGGGTTTGTGAAGTTTGGCTATTGCAACTGCACCGACCTTGTTCTGAACGTCAGGCGCAAGCAACTGATTTATATGTTCTTTTAACATTGCGAAAATTGGCTGATGAGTTACTTTGGGTAGTATTTCAGCTACTCGTTTAATAGCCGGTCCGTCTAAATTGGAAAATGGAGCATCAATCATAATTGGAAAAGACTGAATACCAGTAGAGCCAGCTAGTGATCTCTCAAAATTCATTTTTGACAATGCTGCTATGAAAGCATAAAAAGAAAGCTGTCTATCCCCATTTCCCAATCCGACCTCAACAACATCGCGATTGGATGTGCGCTCACACATTTTAAGCTGAAATTCATCGTCTAAAGATGCGAAGTAATTGGTATTAGAGAGACTTCGGAAAATAGTCGTAATGCTGAGCTCAAGATCCTCACGCAAATCACGCTTCAATTTCATCAATTCTTCTGTGATTCTGTTTTGAGCTCGGACCAAATAATCGCGCTGCTTTCCTGCTGTTCTGGCAGCTTCATTTTTAGGAGTTATAGCATTGATTTTCCTCTCGATTTCACCAAAATTTTCTTGTTGAATTTCTAGATGATGCTTGAATTTCTCGCTGCGGCGAGCCAGTTCTTCAATAGTTTGATCGACCGCTCTTCTCTCTAATTCGAATTCGGCAATCACCTCTTTCGCATTATCAAGAGGATTAAGTTTGGAAATTTCTTCTGATATTAATGCACTCTCTTCTCTTAATTTAATAATCTCGTCTAAATCCCTCGAAATTGATTCACTGAAATTCTTATAATCTTCGACAAATTTTTGTCGAAGATTTGGTGTTGCCGCAATATATGAGGCCAAGATGGTCCACTCCTCTTCTGTGTCCGTTAACCCACCTTCCTTCAAACGCGAGAACACATTGTTATAGGATTCGGAGCCTTCAATCAGTTGACAACCACAAATACATTCTCCAGCATTAATTAAGTCATCAATAAAAGATTTTTTAAAACCAGCTGGAATATGCTTTTTCTCCCGATGGCTCTCGGTGAGTTCAGATATTTTTCCTGCATGTGTGCTCAACACAAGAAGCGCATAGTCTTGCGCAATTAGGTTCTTTTTAGCCTTTTCCTTTTCATCTAAACGAGGCTGAATATACGCTTCTTTGGCCTCAAGTTCATTTCGGGTTTTGATTTGTTCGCGTATTACTTGAAAATTTTCTAATTTCTTATTTATTTCCTCGCGTCTATTTCGACAAATATCTAAATCGCTATCCGCTTCGCTTTTCGCTGTTTGATATTTTCTAATTTCAGATTCTACGTGACTTCGCTTTTCTAGTAAGTCATTAAGATCGTCGTTCTTAGACAGTATTCCTATTTCTTTCAGCAACTTTTCTAACGTGTCCGTTACGTGTTTGTCAGCCCTCTCATATTTTGTCAAACCCAGAACATGCCTAACTGCTTGTCCGAATCCTTTTTGGCCATCTCGACTATTCATACTTTGACCAAAACGCTCGCCATTAAAGAAGAAATATTTTGCCAATTGTTTCGGCAAAATCTGATCGATGAATGAGATAGCGTAATCATCATTTCTTCTGAAGGTCTCACCATTGCTTTTGAGCTCGATTAAGCTAGTTGTGGTATCCAAATTGCTTGTTTGTGCGTCTCCGTCATGAATTGCCGTACAAATTTTTTTCATCGTAAAGTTGCTTTCGCCATGAAGAAACTTTACTTGTACATACGCTGAAGCGTTTGTACCAATTTCGACACGAGCCAGCGAAGATTTGTTTATTAACTGATCTGGAAATTCAAAGTCCTCGGTGAGATCACCCCAAAGTGTCCATAAAAGCGCATTTAGTATCGTTGTCTTTCCGGAACCATTAGTACCGTAAATAGTTGTTACTGGCTTGACATGATCTGTCGAAAAAGAAATTTTTTGATTACCCCGAAAGACACGCCAGTCGGAGAATTCTACTTGGATAATTTTCATTTAATTTCCCGCCTCACCATGGCGAGGATTTCCTCATCGATCAATCTCGGACTTTTCATATGCAGTTTTGCTTCTTCGATTTCGAGAATTCTGACGACTAGTTTATTCACCACTTCCTCATCAAATTCATTTTCGCCAATCATGATTCCCCCATATTAAAATCTGTTTCTAAAGACTTTACAAATTCCAGTGCATCAAGACTATTGACAGAATCGGAACCGAATTCAATAATCCGCTTTATTTCATTGTCAATTAATCTCTTTACTGCCTCGCTTAGGCTACTATTTGGACGAGGAAGCGTAACAAAATCAATAATTTCTGCTAGTTTGAGGTCGTTATTGCTTGGTAGACGAAGAATACGCCCCCTCCTCTGCACCCATTGTCGCGGGTCCGTTGAGGAGGCCAGGATATACGCAATCCGAGCATCCGGTAAGTCAACGCCCTCATCTAGGCATTTCATTGAAACTACGAATTTCAATTGCTGTTTTTGGAACTCTTTAAGAATTCTTATTCTCTCCTCAGAGGATGTTTCAGCAATATATTTTCGCGCACTTAGCTCGAGATCATGCCCTAATAGCAACAGCACCTCGTCTAGCTGTTTTTCTTTGTTAAAACCCTTACCTTCGCTGCAGAATACCAATTGATAGTCCGCGTCTTTTCTGGTTTCAGCTTGATCCCGAAATGCCTCTAACTTGCTTTCACAGCCTCCAAGCAGCGCATTTCTCAGCCGAACTTTTGTCATGTACTCCTCAAAGTCGTCATCATCGTCATCCAGCACCCCGCCATTTTGCGCAAGAAGTGCCGCAATTCTTCCAGACAGTTTTGTGTATTCATCAAGTTCCTCTTCAGACAGATAGACACGAATAGGGCGATACGAATATGGTGACAGACAGCCCAGCCCAATTGCTTTCTTGATCGAAAGTTCGTACACCACATCACCGAAGTAATTGAGGATTTCCTGCGTTCCGACGGGATCATTGTGCCTCTCTGGTGTAGCTGACAGACCAAGAGTAAAAGTTGCATTTTTAGGCAAGGACGATCTTCGTTTGCGAGAACCCATGTGGTGTACTTCATCACTAATTACTAGCAATTTCCCAGTCCATCTTGAGATAAGGCCTTTAAGATCCCCACGTGACCATGTTGAATGAGTTGTTATGAAAACACCAACACCACTATTTAAATCCCTTAATTCATTGCAGACTCTCTGTGCGGAGTCATACCAATGATTCCGATTTTCGTAACACAAAATTTTCTTGTAGGGCTCAATTCGCATGGCTCTATCCCACTGTTCTACAAGATTCTTCAAAGGACATGTAATTAGAATTAGCAGTGGCTCTATAGACTCGTCGGATTTAAGGAGCTGGTTTATCGCTCCAATTGCGGTAACTGTTTTGCCCGTACCTGTAGCCATCTTCAGCACACCACGGCCACCATTTGCAAGCCATGCGTCAATTGCATTTTGCTGATATGGCCTTAAAGAGAAGCTCTCTACTTGGATTACTCTCTCTTGTTCCGTATCAATTAGCGGAACGAAGTCCTTGGGAACTTGTTCGGCGTATTTGGCAAGTATTTCTCGCGATACTTGAGAAAGTTCTGAAACTTCCAATTTAGAAATCCTTGACTCCCAAAGTCGATTGAAGTCGTCTTTCTTTTTTGATATTTTGCGCTCTGCTAATTCTGTCTCCCAGGATGTTGTGATGTCGAACGATTCAGCGTTGTGTTCTTGTGCGTAAACAGTTTCATTATTCGAACCTATGAAATAGCAGCTGTTTCCACCCTTATCTTCAAAAATTCCCCATTTTTCATGGAACATAGCGGATCTTTGATCCTTGAAAAAAGCAATTCTGATGTCCAATATGCCTTCAGCAACAAGCTTGCCCAGATAACCCAGTTGCTCGGGTGATTTGATACCTAATTCCTTAAAATTATCTTCAACAATTTCATGAATTCTGTCGCGAAGGTTGTAGCCATCTTCAATTTGCTGAACATCTTCTTCGGTTAGACGTGGAGAGGTGATCAGTCTCATCTTTCCATTATTTTTGCGGAATGCCTCAAGACCCGTTGTAAGTTTTGCAAGTGCACCACTTGTAAAAAAGCCAGCCGCGCGATCGTATCGAATTGAATTTTCTAGGCATGGAATAAAAAACTTATGAACGGGCGAAGGCCCTTCATAGGTCTTGTATCCATCCTCAATATTTAATTGGCTTAGGTTCAAGTCAGACATCAAAAATTTCCCCAATGCGTCCAAGTCGCTTGCAAAAAAATTTATCCAGCAATTTATAATCTGCCAAATCAACATTATCTATATAAAGGTTGTTTTTAAATTGCTCTTTATGACTACTCGATGGCGTAGCAGCAAGACTTGCACGCGGCAGTAACAAAATCCTGACCACTGTAAGGCCTTAAATAGACCTCGCACAGAATCTTATATGAACTACAATACGGACAGAACCCTTCACTGTCTAATTGGATGATTTCACGATCCAAGAACAAAAGGTCAATCATTTTTCGCTCCTTTTTATTGAGTTGAAGTATTCGGTGCGTAGTTTCTGGCTAAGCAGCATCGACTGATTTGAGATCGGCGTATATCGATTGCATGCGCGCTACAGGGCGTCCTACTTGAAGCTGGCGAACCGGCGCTATCGAACTCAACTTGTGAGAAACTTTGCTCAGACCATTGGCCACTTCGACTTGTATGCCAGCTGTAATCAATTCTGCAGCGAGTGTCGCAAAGATGCCGTCGCCACTTGCAATCACTACACGATCAAACCTCGAAATTAGCCACTCTGGATCGCCGTCCCGCAGAAGGCGAAGATCGCTCCCATCTGGGCCACGACCGATACGAACGGTGCATCCCGGCCAGGTGGCTTTACAGAAATATGCAGCAACGGCGGTCGCCGCACAATAAATCTGGTCGTTAACCCCTGGGCGATAGTGCCGATGTATTGCAGATACGGCAGCCTCGACCATATGCTTAGGAGCCAGTCCATTTGCACAAATATTGTCAATATCGACCAAAAATGCGGTCCGGATTGACTTTGACTCTTTTGCTTTGTTGCTTTTGCGTGATCCTGTCTTCATGTGATTGTCCCTTCATCAGGCCCGGAGGCTATTTTGCGGGGTTTTAACGGCCCCAGAATTAGTATAGCAGACAGCCTACTTGTCTGTCAATACAAATGATTGTTTTCTTATTTTTTGGAGATTCTGCGCATATACACCTCTGTATTGATATAGTTCCCTTTGGATTAGCCCAACTTAATAAGGACACACATGACAACACTCGCAGTTACCCGCGCCAGGATGGGCTCGACCACTTACTACCTCGGCAAAATGAAGGCGTCTCAGCTTTCAGGGATGGTCCAAACCGCGCGGGATGCCTTCCCCGACTGGGACAACCTGACTATCGAGGAACGGATCCAGCGCGAAGTGAACAAGAAGCGTGTACTCGAAGAGATTGTCCCTTACCTCAATGAGTCCGCTGATCGATTTTTTGGAAGTTTGATTGTCCTGATAGATGGCCAAATTGACTTTGAACCTATTTCGCAGATCGCATCTTTGGTACCAAAGGCCTACGAAGGCATCTTTGCAGACCTCGGCGCATTGACTATTTCTTCAGGTCGACTTATTGCGCTCGATGGACAGCACCGCCTTGTGGCCCTTCGAGCAATTGTCCAGGGCGAAGTGTCTGGAACTAACTCAGCGAGCGTCATAGATGATGAGATTTCAATTGTCTTCATCCAGTATGAGTCATTAGAGAAGACGCGAAGGATTTTCAATAAAGTTAATCGCTATGCAAGATCTACATCACGGTCAGACAACCTAGTTTTAAGCGAAGATGATGGCGCCGCCTACATTGCTCGCCGTTTGTTTATGGACGAAAATGCTGTTCTGTTTGGAGAAACGTCTCGCGGCGAGGATCTCGTAAATTGGAAGAACAGCACGCTCTCGGGTCGAAGTCAACAATTCACTACCCTTAGCGCACTGTACGAAACAGTAAAGTACGCATGCAAGTTTCAGGGTCTCTTTCTCGATGAGAAATCAAATAGCGGCAACAAACCAAAGCAGCAGCAGCTTGATGCAGGTCTGAAGATCAGTCAAGAATGGTGGACTGCCGCCATTAAAGAAATAGCCGTCTTCAATATCGCGTTAGGCGACCCGGCGCAAATTCCGCAGCTTAGAGAGCCCGCTTCCTCGCACTCACTGTTAATGAAGCCGGCTGGGCAAATCGTTCTCTTCCGCGCTGCATATAAGGTTCTTTCATCAACAGATGGAGACGTGTCTATCGGAGAATTTTTCCGACGAGCGAACCGTGTTAATTGGAGCATGGAAAGCAAGATCTGGGACAACATCTTCGTTTTAACTCAGTCAAAAATCATGACGAAGGAAGAGAACCAATCAAGAAGTGCAAACCTTGTCGCATATATGGTCGAACCTACATATTTCAAGCAACAGAAGGACTTTATGAAGTCACTTGAGGCAGTATGGAAAGAGGTTCACCCTGACGAGCCCCTTCCGACACCAGTCAAATAACACGACAACACCTTTGGGCTAAATTCTAAATCCATAATTCGATTCCAAAAATAGGAGCAACAACGATGTCTGTGACCGTACCCGCGATGCGAGCAAAGATGGGTTCACGTACCTATTACATCGGAAAGATGTGCGCCAGAGAACTAGCTGGCTCTGTCGGGATTGCCTCAGAGTTAGAAGATTGGAGCTCCCTGACATTAGAAGATATCTATCAGAGAGATATCAACCGTAAACGTGTATCACAAGAGATAGCGCCATACCTTGCAAATAATCCTGACCGCTTTTTTGGCGCGATTATCATCTGGGCACGCGACGAGAGCGTAATTGCTTTCGAACCAATCCTGGAAATAACGTCCAATGTGAAAGTACCAAAGGCTTATGCCGGCTCGCTCGATGATCTTGGGGTCATCGTAATCGGCGGCGATGAAAGAACAACCACAAGTCAACTGGTTGCCCTAGATGGGCAGCACCGACTAGCAGCACTTAGAGAAGTAACCCAGGGAAGTACCAAAGGTAAGTTCAGTGGCGATGTCGCTAATGACGAGATCGCTGTAATTTTTATCAGCGATTCTGATGCCGTGAAAACCCGCGGTCTATTTACAATTCTTAATCGGACAGCTCGGCGAGTATCAAAAAGTGATGTACTGGTTATGAGTGATACAGACGGCGCTGCCATGGCGGCACGAAAAGTAACTTCCGATAAAATATTGGCACCAAGAGGGTTGGACAATCGGCCCCTAGTCAAATGGGAAAGCAATACGATTGCTAAAAGAGACACCCAGATGACAACTTTGAACGCAGTAGCTGAAATTGTTTCTATTGTCGCCTATTTACGCGGTATCAGTCTTAGCGACGATCAAGATGCAGAAGTGCCGCCAAATACCGAAAATGTCGCTCAAGCGGCCGAGGCGACAATCGAATGGTTTGAGAAATTCTTTTCATCATTGCCGCTTTTTAAATCAATGCGTGATGATCCCTTGCAAGTCGTAGAGCAGAGAAAAGATGAGCAGCAATACTCATTGCTCTTGCGACCAGTTGGGTTAATTGCTTTCTTCAAGGCTGCCGCATTGGCTCTTAATCCCAACCTGGGCGGCATGACAGATGAAGACGAAGTTTTTAGACGACTTGCAAAAGTTGACTGGAGCTTTAGTTCTGGTCTCTGGAAGCAAGTAATGGTTTCTTCGAAGGGAACTATAAGTAATCGCCAAGCAGACCTTGACTTAGCGGCCGAGCTAGCAATGTGGATGATCGCTGGCCGCGCAAGCAATAAACAGTTCCAGACAAGCCTGTTAGAAAAATATAAGCGCCAGCTCAACCGTCAAGATGCCCAACTTCCTAACCCGGTATTTGCGTAATGAGTAGTTACAGCATCGCAGCCATTCGAGCAAAAATGGGGTCGACCTCATATTTTCAAGCGGTAATGCGGGCAGATCAACTCGCCGCAACTGTAAAAGCGGCTATGGATTTTCCCGAGTTTGAAAATTTCATGGCGCACGAACGGATGCAAAGAAAAATGAACGAGTCTCGTGTAGAGAAGGAGATAGTTCCTTACCTGACAAACTCCCCAGATCGTTTCTTTGGTTCGATAATTGTTCTTGCATACGAGCCTGAAGGCTTTAGTTTTGAATCAGTTCGAGACATTGCCGGAAGTAAATTTAAAGGAAAGGCCTACGAAGGCAAGGACGAGCAGCTTGGAGTACTCACGATAGAAGGTGGAAAATTATTCGCTCTTGATGGGCAGCACCGTCTCCACGCGCTGCGGACGATCATTAAGGGTGGTTTAAGTCCTCACCTGAAATTGCCAATCACAGGACCCTATAAAGACGTAGTTGCTGGCGACCAACTATCTGTAATTTTTCTCGAATTTGAGTCAGTTGAAAAGGCGCGGCGAATTTTTAACAAGGTCAACAGATACGCCAAGCCAACATCTGCATCAACAAATATTTTGACAAGCGAAGATGATGGATATGCGATTATTACGAGGGCGTTAATTGGCGACGATGACCCAGACAAGTTTGGGGGAATAGCAGATCCACCCCTGACGCGAAACTTTCCAGATAAAAATATCCCGATGATTGAGATGGAGAAGTTGGCTCTTTCAAGCGGCGATCAAGCGCTAACAACGCTCTCCGTGATCTACAGCACAGTTAAGAGGATATGCAATTCAACGGGTCATCCGAGTCTTGACGAGAAGCAAACAATTGTCCGTCCAACCGATGATATTTTGGCTGCAGCTTATGAAGATTGTGCAAAATGGTGGAATTTGGTAATGAAAAATTATTCGCCATATAAGCCGGCGCTACTTGAACCCGAGCATCCAAGAATTGCCAGACGAGCAGACCACTCGAGCTCTTTCGCTTACAGGCCAAAGTGTCAAGAAATTTTGTTTGATGGGCTGCTACTCGCATTTGAGAAGACGAACCTTGCCCCACGGACGTTGATTACACGATTAGAACTAATGCCTCGCAAACTTGGAGCTCATCCATGGCTAAATTTACTTGCTGCTTCAAATGGAAAAATGATTCTTAAAAATGCTCGTACTGCCGAACTTTTGGTGGCCTATTACCTTGTCGGCGACAGAATTGGTGCGAAGTTATTACGTGAATTAGAAGCTGGATGGCGTGGTATCCATGGAAACCGGGCGCTTCCGAATCCGATCACTATCTAGATAACTTAGCAAAATATTTAACTCACAGGATTCGCAATGCATTAGAGCATTATTGGAATCATCGCGCAATCGATCACGTTCTGTTTCTTCCTTATCGTTGCTAGTCGCACTCATATCACAGACATAAATAACGTTTCCTGTATTGCAATAAATTCTTACGTTCTACGACCAACTATGCAATCGAAATTGATTCGACAACTTTGAGTACTTGGTCAAATGGAGGCATCTCCGAGTCGTGCATCCATGAAAATCTGACTGCCCCGTCTAGCCTCTCGCCGGTAACGCCCATGGAGAGCAGTACGTGGCTACGGTCATAACTGCTTGAGGTGCACGCAGATCCATTCGAAATGGCAATCAAACCTTTGGTTGCGACGATGAATGCTTCGGAATCAAGTCCAGGAAAGCTTGCATTAAGAATAAACGGTATCGATTTCGCCCGATCGCCGTTAACGACTCCATTCGCGTCTCTAACAAACTTTTCTACTTGAGCTTCGATTTCTTTGGCACTTGACCACCTAGCGCTATGTTCCTTTACCGCCAACTCGCACGCCAAACCAAAACCAGCGACTAAAGCCACCGGCAGTGTCCCCGGCCGCAACGTCCGTTCTTGTCCCCCACCGAACATGAGCGGAGAGAGCGGAATGCTTAGGCGACCATTACGTCTTCGAGTAATAAGCGCCCCAACGCCCTTCGGTGCATAAAGTTTATGGCCACTAGCGCTAATCATGTCGATTCTAGGATCGCGGAGAGTGACCAATTCTTTACCGAATCCTTGAGCGGCATCCACGTGGAAAAACAGTGGGTGATCAGCTATTAATCGGCAGATTTCTTGAATTGGCTGATAGATCCCAATTTCATTGTTCACGTGCATTATTGAAATAAGAAAAGTATCTTCGCGAAGACTATCCGACAATTCAGCGACTGATATTTGCCCGGACTCATTCGGACGTAAATACGTAACATCAAATCCAATTTTTTCAAGATGCTCTATTGGTTCCAAAACTGCTTTATGTTCCGCGGCGCTGGTAATGATGTGCCTTTTGCCGTTTTGGCGTGCATATTCGATCAAACCAAGGATCGCCATGTTGTCTGCTTCGGTAGCCCCGCTCGTAAAAATAACTTCGTCCAGGTCTGCGCCGACGACAGCGGCGACTTGGGCCCTCGCATTTTCGCTAGCAGCACGGGCTACCGAACCGTAAGAATGGGTTCGAGATCCCGCATTGCCAAATTCATCAACAAGATGTCGATAAACAAGATCAGCCACACGGTGGTCAACCTTCGTCGTCGCAGCAGCATCAAAGTAAACGACTGTCACTACCCACCTCCAAAACCCTTCTAATAAGCCAAATTAACAGAATTTGACATGTATGTGTATGTTACCAGTATGCTACTCGTATGTCATCCTCGAAATTTGGGTATCAGTTCCCATCGTTAAAGGGCAGCCAAGCTGGTCGTGACTACTTTATTTCGCAATGCCCGATAAGACTTCTGCCGAAGATATTCGCCAATGACGACAGCGATCTTCCAGTTGAGGCACGGGCTCAGCGAACTCTAAACAAAGCCAGAATCCCCGAAATCACCCGCTACATCCTCGACAACCGCGATGAATACGTCTTTTCTGCGATAACCGCCTCGATCGATGCCGACGTCAGTTTTGAGCCACTTGATGAGGCGAATCCGGATATTGGAGTCCTACATGTGCCAATGTCGGCGAGGTTCATAGTAAATGACGGCCAACACAGACGGGCTGCGCTTACTGCCGCTTTAGAAATTGATCCTGAACTTGGAAGAGAAACAATTGCGGTCGTTTTTTTCATCGATTTAGATCTCAAACGATCCCAACAAATGTTTGCCGACCTAAACCGCCATGGGGTTAAGCCATCTGTCTCGATTGGCGTCCTCTACGACCACCGCGAGCCACTCGCTGAAGTGACTCGCCAGGTTGTCAAGTCTGTCCCTCTTTTAAAGGACCTGGTCGAATTCGAGCGAACAACACTTGCGCCGCGCTCACGAAAGCTCTTTACTCTCAGTGCTGTACACAACGCGAATGGTTCGTTGCTCGTAGGAATAGCGATCAAAGATCAATTACAAACTTCCATTGATTTCTGGAATGCCGTTATCGCTGCTTTCCCAGAATGGAGCGAGGTCCACGTTAAACGCCTTGCGGCAAGCGAGGTAAGACAGGACTTTATTCACTCCCACGGAACCGTGTTACACGCAATCGGCAAAGTAGGCAATGCAATGTTGCGCACTCCCCCAGTGAATTGGAAGAAGCTCACCACTGCTCTATCTGACCTCAATTGGCTTCGATCAAATACGCGGCTCTGGGAAGGACGCGTCCTGATCGGCGGACGGGTGTCGAAGGCGAATCAAAGCGTCCTCCTAACCTCATCAGTTATTAAGAAAAGCCTTAACTTCCCGATTTCAAACGAAGAAAAACGCCTCGAAGAGGCACTAAAAGGAGCAAAATCATGAGCGAAACAATCACGAAGCCATCTGTATTTACCGAAATTGGATTCAAAGAAACTGTTGCCAATCTGATCGAGGAGATTCAAGCTCTCTACGTCTCAGATGACATTCCATGGATTGTCGGCTACAGCGGAGGAAAGGACTCATCAGCGGTTCTTTCGCTTGTATGGCGGGCCGTTGCTCAACTACCTGAAGATAAGCGTCACAAAATGGTCCACGTCATATCGACGGATACGCTCGTCGAAAATCCAGTTGTTTCGAACTGGGTGCGTAATTCATTGAAGACGATGGGGAAAGCTGCGATCGATCAAAAAGTTCCGTTTCAGCCAAATCCATTGACTCCGGCAGTAAAGGATACGTTTTGGGTCAACCTTGTGGGTCGCGGTTATCCAGCGCCAAGGCCAAAATTTCGCTGGTGTACAGAACGTCTAAAAATACGCCCAGCAAATAAATTCGTTCGTGACATGGTTAAGGCGAGCGGCGAGACCATTCTCGTGCTTGGAACCCGTAAGGCAGAAAGCGCTAGCCGCGGCGCAAGAATGACAAAACTCGAGGCCGAGAGAGTAAGAGCTCGGCTATCACCGAATGACAGCCTTCCTGGATCGCTGGTGTTCAGCCCTATCGAAGACTGGTCAAACGATGATGTTTGGCTCTTTCTTATGCAAGTGTCAAACCCTTGGGGCTACGACAACAAGGCTCTTTTAAATATGTACCGCGGCGCAAGCGCGGACAACGAGTGCCCCCTCGTAGTCGACACCAGTACTCCCAGTTGCGGCGACAGTCGCTTTGGATGCTGGGTCTGTACTCTCGTTGAAAAAGATAAGTCAATGTCCGCAATGATTCAAAATGACCACGAAAAAGAATGGATGCGGCCGCTTTTGGAGCTCCGAAATGAGCTCGACGTACCAGACGACAGACACCTACGCGATTTCCGTCGTATGGACGGACGAGTGCAGTTGTTCCACGACGGCACTGTGCCCGGCCCATACACGCAGGCCTCGCGCGAGAACTGGCTCCGTAAGTTGCTGCAGGCTCAGAAGTGGGTACGCGAACACGGTCCAGAAGACGTAAGTGACATGGAGCTAATAACAATGCAAGAACTGCACGAAATACGGCGGATCTGGCTGGTCGACAAACATGAAATCGAAGATCTACTCCCTCAAATATTCGAGGACGAAACTGGTGAATCTTTTCCTGGACACAAACCGCAATTTGTTCTGCAGCGATCGATGTTTGATACTTTGCAAGAAATATGCAATGACGACGCGCTGCATTACCAAATGATTCGTGACTTAATTTCAGTTGAAAAAAAGTATGCCTCTAAGACAAAGAGGACCGGACTATTCGAAGACCTAGAAAAAGCAATCCGTAAGTCATATTACGGAGACCGCGACGAGGCGCTTGAATATGCAAAGGTTCGAGAACAACTGAAGCTTGACGTAATGGGTCAGCCTGACGAATTAGACGAGATGGACGAAACCGGCGTGACCGTAGAAGTGCAAAAGGTGCTAATGTGATTTTTCGCGAACTTACACTTCATGATTTCGGTGTTTTCGGGGGCCGAGTGTCGATTGACCTAAAGCCGAAAGACGCAAGTCGTCCTGTGATTTTGTTCGGCGGATTAAATGGTCGGGGTAAAACCACAATTCTTGACGCCATTCAAGTCGTGCTCTTTGGTCAGCGCGCCACAATTAGTAATCGGGGGTCACTGAGCTGGGACGATTACCTACGTGCGACTATCCACCGCTCTGGGGCCACAGGCGCTTCGATAACGCTCGAATTTAACGTTGCCGACGAGGAGGGCGACCATATATACAGGATCAACAGATCATGGGAAGCGCGTAAGAAAGGTATCTCTGAGTCATTCGACGTCGCCGTAGATGGCAAGCCCGACAAGCTTCTTTCAGATCATTGGGACGAACACATCGAGACAATCCTCCCTGCTCGAATAGCGGCTTTAAATTTTTTTGATGGTGAGAAAATTGAATCACTTGCCGATCCGCTCAAAGCTGGCGACGTGATTGGGGCGGCAATCGACAGTCTCTTAGGCGTCGGCTTGCTAAACAAGCTTAGTTCAGATTTAAAAATTTTTCTGAAACGATCGGGCAACAGCGATGAAACGCCAATCGATCATCCTGAAGTAGTCGAAATAGAAATAACCCTTGGTAAGGCCGATGAAGAAATTTCTAAACTCCAAAAAGAGTACGAATATCGTTGTGCGCAAATGTCAGTAGTGGTCGCGCAGTTAGCAGAAGTTGAGGCCAAGGCCGTAGCCATGGGAAGCGAGCAATGGGGCAAGCGTTCAGCAATTGAAGCAGAAAAGAGCACGCTGATCGAAAGCAGCCGCGAGTTCGAAGATGCCCTGCTCCTCATCGCCTCTGGAGTCGAGCCTTTGAAACTTGTTAAAGAGCTCATTGACCAAACTCTCGACCAGGCAAAGTGGGATGCAGACGTAATTAAACAGAGACAGGTTTTAGAAGTAATCGAAGAGCGGGATTTGAGAATATTCGAACTATTGAATCCCGACAAGCAAGGTGACGTCGAGACATTCTTGAGGGACGATGTGGCAAACCGCAAGTTGAAAGCCTCTGGAGATATTTTATTTGACGCACCAGACTTGATAATTCCTCTTCTGCAGGATCTTTCAAGCGAAGTCAATTCCCGCTCAGACGTGAGGAACAACCTCAATCAGTTGAATGACTTTGAGCGCCAGATTGTTGAACTCGATCGGGTTCTCCAAACAGTCCCCAGCGACTCTGAAATCATTCCGCTAATCGAAGCTAAGGCGTTGAAACGAGGTGAGCTCAATCAATTAGAAAGTGAATCTCTACAATTTGAAAATAGACTATCCGAGTTACATGGTTCCTCGGATCGCCTAAAAGCCAAGCGAGAAAGATTGCTTGAAGAGGAAGCAACTTCGCGAATCAAGGATTTGGATCAGCGTCGAGCACGTGAGTTCGCTCAAAAAGCAATTGAAACAGTTTCTGAACTTGCGAGCCGGACATTGTCACAAAATATTAGTCTCATTGAGGTCGCGATTCTAGAAAAGCTCGCAATCCTCTTAGGCAAAGAGCGATTAGTGCAAGATTTACGTATTGACCCCGCGACATTACAAATACTCATTTCAACCTCTGAGCAACTCGATTTACCTGTCGAGCGATTAAGCGCCGGTGAACGCCAATTGCTCGCAATTGCGACCCTATGGGGGCTGTCAAGTGTTTCTGGACATCCGCTCCCATTAGTCATTGATACTCCACTTGGGCGACTTGACAGCGAGCATCGAAGACGCATCGTTACCCATTACTTCCCTAACGCCTCGAACCAAGTGTTGATTCTTTCAACCGATGAAGAAATAGACCATGTACTTCTAGATTTGCTGAAAGATTCAATTAGCCACCAGTACATCATGGAATACGACGACGAAAAATCAACAACAGATATTCGCCCAGGCTATTTTGCGGAGGTCAGTAATGCCCGTTGAAACAATCCACCTTGTTGAAAGTGACCGCGATGTACTACTTCGTTTGAAAAAATCTACAGGAATTCGCAATTGGAATATCCTCTGCAGATGGGCGTTCTGCATGTCGCTTGCCGACACATCACCAACTTCGGTAGATCCACGCGGCAGTACTTCCGGCGTTGAGATGACATGGAAAGTATTTGGTGGATCTCACGCAGACGCATATTGGGCGATTCTGCTCCAACGACTACGAAATGATGGCTTGCCGACTGACATTGAAACGATCGAACGTTACTTCTATCGCCATCTACATCGGGGAATTGGTCTGTTCGCTAATGTTTCGACGAAAACATCGCTCCATCAGATACTGACTATAACTTCCACTGAGTAACGACGATGTCACGCCGTGGCCTCACTGCTATAGCCCGGAGCAAACTGTCTCGGCCGTTACAAGTTGCCATTGAGCATGGAATCGTGGATAGTACGAAGTCGATTTTGGACTATGGATGTGGACGAGGGAACGACATTAACGCCTCATTAAATCAAACATAGAGACACGCGGTTAGGTTCTCGCAGGCAGAAATCATCAAAAAACATTCTATTTGGCGATGCAACATCAATAATTTTTAAACCGAAGATTCTCATGCTTTAACTAATCGCCGAGCACAAAACATTAATCCTCTCCATCTTGATCTTCATCCTCGTTCTCTTCCTCGGAATCATCCGGTGAAGTTTTATCCGAATGTCTCTCCCAAATTCCATCTGTTGACTCTGCATCAAATGCCTTAGCAAATTTTTCATCATCGAATTTCAGCCAGAATTTATACGCCTTACTCATTTCCGTAAGAACTTGAGATTCTAATTCCGCATCATCTAGCGCGATCCCTGAATTTTTTGCTTTTCTCTTACGTTCTCGTAAATTTTGATTGAGCAGATGTTCACGTGAATCTGTCAAGCTTATTTCTAATTGATTTTTGAGTTTTTCTTGCTGAGTGCCATCGAATTGCATCAAAACATTTACTTTAGCGCAAAAGTCATCTTTCATTTCGGACAAGAGTTCAAACCACATACAACGAAACTCAACCCAACTTTTAATTCCCAACTTATCGATCATAATAAATTTTGGAGTATTCTCGAGACCTCGACTAAGAATCAATCTGCGGTCATAAACGCCTCCGTCTGTCCGACCAGTTTGCCCGTGGTTTATGGCATGTGCAATAAACTTGGCCAACTCAACTGTCTCATTTTGTGTGATCGGTGCTACCGATATGTTGCTAATCCATTCAAATAAGTGTGCAAAGGTCATAAGCAGACCCATCAGCGCCGCATACGTGCGAGTCGTATCACGAAGTGTAACGACATTCTTTACCGCATTTTCGTCATCAGATTCGATTAGTTTTGATGCAAATTTTCTATCGAATTCTGCCTTAACCTTGTCTAACTTTTTCGATGTAAGACCTACTGCATCTTTCCCACCTTGGGTCGTCCCAAATGAGAATTTTTGTAAAGTCCAAAAAGTACCAACACCATCAAACAAAGCCTGTTTTACAAGTTTGTCGTCTAATTCATGACTTAAAAGTTCTGCATGGACTTCATGTAGTGCCTCAAGATGCGACTTGTACGGTTCCGTATTTTTCATTGCACCGATGAAAAGTTGACCCCACGTTTCGTTGTACTTTTGCGCGATTAAATTCAAAACTGTCGGCGGTGTCACCTCGAGATCTAAGTCCGTTGCGTTGAAATTTGACCCATCTGGTAGAGGGTGGTGGTCAATTAAATGTTGATATTCGTCAATTAACCGAACTTTCACGCCCGTATCTTTAGGGTATTTAAGGATTTTCATTTCTTTCTTATAACGGGGAGCTTTTACAATGCTGTAATTAACAAGATCTCTAAGCAGGGTAAGGTTTGTGAAACAACTCCATCTGTAGATTTGTGTTTCGTTTTCCTTTATTGTTTGATTGTCGTATTCAATAGCGGTAAGTAATGGCGCCTCAGAGCTATTTTCCAAATCTATCTTTCTGATTTCTTCTAGCAACTCTCGAGTCAGTACGCTTCTAAGGTCTTGATCAGACATCAAGATCAATCTAGATTTACTCGGAGACTTTGCTTCCTTATTAACGTCTATAAATAGCTTGCGAGCGGCTTGATGAACCTGTTTGTCCCCAGATAGATCTGGGAATAAGGCGATGGTGACAGGTATTTCAATGTCTGAAGACTTTTTATTCTCTAAATATGTTTTGACACTTCGTTCGTAGTACTGCTGGTACTCTCTTCCATTCGAATTATTCCACTGATCATATTGAGTTCGATAAATTGCCAGCAAAGCCATCGCCCGATGTTGACCGTCAATCACAACTAGTTTGGCTTGAGTCTCGTTCCATCCCAATTCCGCCCTTCTAAGCTTTCGATTCAATTCCCCGTCCGGTCTTAAATTCCGCTTAAGTTGGTAGACGGCGCCCGCAGAGAGAATTCTTTTGCCTTCACTATCGGAAAGTTCAACTTCTGGCATGTCCTGTGCTTGTCGATTTTGGTATGGCAATAGAACGGCTAATATTGGTGGGAAGAACACTGGTCCTTTGGCCCCCATTCCCAAGAGGTATGGAACCATCTCCTCCACAACCCGATAGTCGTCCAAATCTCGCTGTAGTAATTCGCTAAACTTCATTGTCTTTGGATCAAGAATTTCGCGAACTGGCGTCAAGTACTTTGTCAACACAAGTTCTTCATCGTCACCAGCCATAATTGTGAACCTTGCAGTCGTTGACACAAAAATGACCCTGCTGTTTCCTGAGGTAAATTCACCCCAGATTCCTAAAACCTTGTTACTAAATGTTATTGGTTCGACTTCGTCTTCATCTAATTCATTATCTAACATTTTGATTACCTCTTTCCGAGAATTGGCTGATTGATTCCATTTAATAATTGTTCGATTCGTTCCCGTGCATTCCCATCATCTTCTCCATTTATGTTTTTTTCAACTACTAAGAATGTAAAAACCAAATTGTGGCTTTTGATATTTTGTCGATTAGCCCTGCTAGCGAAATTCTTATCATTGCCTTCTGTAGAATTCTGGTCGGCTGAAGGGAGATCCTCATAGTTTTCTAGATACTTAACATGATTAGTTAGGCGCGAGTGCAGATTTTTAGAAGTACCGATATAAACTGGCGAAGCAAAAGCTGGGAAAAATAGATTGAAATTACTCAACACATAGGACCTATCTGACTCGTCTAACAATTTTTTGGATTCATCATGTGATTGTTCTTTTTTAATACTTCCAGTCCAATAATAACCAAATTCTTTATTTGCTTTATTTGACTCGAGTTTTATATCCATTCCCCCAAATTTTTTGCTTAAATCCGTCAATTTTTCATAATCCAAAACGTTTACCGTTTCACTCAATGGCTCATATAGGTACCACGCATACAAGCCAGGCTTTTTTGGCACGTACTCATCAATTTCGCTAGTCCGGTAAAAGAATATTGGATCTGCCTTGATCATCATTCAACTTTACAGGAAAGCTGAGACAACTTAAGCGCTACGAATTCAATTGAGGCGACTCCCACTTGATGCCAGCCAGTCGAAGTCTTGAACAAAAAAATCGGCTAAGAAGCCCTAATTGATCGCCTACTTCGCCAAGCGATTTGAGTGTGCGGCCCGATGGCACGTTGTGTTGCACGGGCCCGCCAGGGAAGAGTCCCCGCGACGAAATCTGGTTAGGTGCCGCAGATAGGGCTTGTGCAAGTTCGCTGAGTGTTCACCGTGTTTCGGTCTTCCACTCGCCCGCTACTGCCGCGGGGCCATATATCGCGACATCTGGTCCTTCAATTACAAACACTCGGCCGGTGGAGCGACACAGATGTGATGCGAGGTAGGCAACGTCAGGGCTGTTAAGCGCCATTCAAGTTCGCGCCTACGGCAACATATACGCCTGCGCCTGCCATAGCGAAACACTGCAGATCCATTGGGTACCGTATTGAGCATGAGTCGCAAAGAATTTGAATCGCTACGAACACAATTCGTGAATGGCCTGTATCGCACGATCGACTGCAGAGAGGTTTCATGCACTGAACACAACAGCTGTAGAGAATTTCATTTGTTACTACCTGATATTGGCGTGACATATAGCGAGCAAGGACACTTTGAATACGAAACCGCTTGTCGAGCCAAATTTAAATATCTATACGGTGCAATTAAAGGTGGTGAACTTTACTCTCGAGAAGAGGTTCTGAAAGTTATTGGTTTTTTATATATTTATGATTCAATTCGAAACAAATCGCTATTTTCAGGATGGCTGGAGATCCCGGAGCTGGTAGGAGAAGTGCTTCACAAAGAAGGCTGGTATGATCTCCTACAACAAGAGCAGGGCGAGGAAATCAATAAGCGATTTCTACTCGCACTCACTCGCAAGGCATTACCTGATAACTGGCTCAATTCCGCAGGCACAAACATTGAGGACTATTAAGCAATGTGCCGGCTGTCAGTTTCTCGAGAACGTTTGTTATTGAGAACTTTCTGGCTTGATGAGACGAATGCGTGATCATCTTTCGGTAGCGAGAACCCCCGCACCCAAGCGGTACTGCGACGCTCAATTCAGCTTGCAGCCTCAACGAGCCACTGGCTAGAGGCGTGTCGCTAACCCCGAGGCGCGGCGGACAGGCCGGAGTATTGCGGCTTCGATGACATCGCTTGAACCAACAATCGTAAGGCGATCGATAGCGCGAGTGATGCCGGTGTAAAGCAATTCACGAGTGAGGATATGGCTGGTGGCGTCGGGAAGAACCACCACTGCATGACCGTACTCTGAACCTTGGCTTTTGTGAATGGTTAAGGCATGCACAGTTTCAATATCTTCCAGCCGAGTGGCGGGAACGCGCTGGGTTTGTCCTGGCTGACCGAACACTACTTCGGTACGTGAGCCCGGTGTGGTGGCGACAACCACGCCGACATCACCGTTATAAAGTTTGAGTGTGGCGTTGTTGCGAGTGACCATAAGTGGACGGCCGGAATACCACCTGGTGCAGGCACGTGCACCCAAGCGTGCTTCGATGCGGGCATTCCAACCGCTGACGCCCATTGCCCCACTGCGGTGCGCGCAAAGTACCTGCAGTGCACGTTGAGTACGCAACACTATGTCATCATCGTGTGTTTGCGCTGCATCGCACAGTTGTATCGCGTGAGCAACGATTTCATCAATCAACTTGTCGAGGCTTGATTGGGTACTGGGGTTTACCCATGTGATGTCTGACGCGTTGCTGGCGAGAATACTAAGTGCTTGATTGGCATTGCCTTCGCGTACGGCAGTGGCGAGCGCAGCAATTTCCGAGTCGGCACCGAAACGGTACTGATCAGTTAGTACCTTGGTGCGAGATGACAGCAGCGAATTTGGCGTGCGGGCACTGGTGGCGATGTCGGCAAGCACTGTTCCCGACTCGACACTGGCAAGTTGATCTGGATCGCCGACAAGCAGAATCTCGGCATCGGACAGAAGCGCCTCAAGCAATTGGCACATCATCGATGACGACAGCATTGAGGCTTCATCGATCACAATCAAGTCATACTGCAACGGATTGTTAGCGCCATAGGTGAAGCGTGGCGTGTGATTGGGTACAGCGCCAAGCAATGCATGCACAGTGCGTGCCTGCGCAGCGGTTACCGCGGTAATTACATCGGGCGAAGCGTTTTGCTCAATGCAACGTTCGAGTAAAACTTGACTCATTCGATTTGCGGCTTTACCCGTGGGAGCAGCAAGGGCAATTCGTGAAAGATCTAGCCCGTCTTCGAATCGTTCGATCAGGCGTCGAGCGACTTCGGTGGTTTTACCAGTACCTGGACCACCAAGTAGCACACTGACATGTCGCGCATTGTTGCGAGTGAGAACTGAGGCAATGGAATGCTCCTGGGCATACGCGCGAGCTAAATAGATGCGGTGATGATCGAGAATTAGTGGTGTACGGCTGCCCGGGTCTCCAAAAAGTGTGGGCATGGTGCGGATCGCCTCGATCCATTCATCTGGGCTGGTCGGCCAAGGCAGATGTTTGGAATCTTCGAAGTCGATGTCTGCGCCCCAGTCGGTGATTCCATCAAGATCAACACATGCATGACCATCGCGGGATGTGCGCAGCGCAAGGCAAAGTGCCACCCATACAAGATCTGACGCATTGGCAGAGTGCGAGCGTTGAGCCATGCGCATCAACACCGTTGCAGCAGCGATGTCACCATCGTCGATGACATGTGCATCGCGATACGCAATTAGCGAGGCAGGAGCATGATCCAGCAGGGCTGTTTTAGCAGTCATGGACGCGTCCCCGCGAAGAGATTACTTAGTTGTGACCACAAGCCAGCAGGTGGAGCCCAAGTGAAGACACCGTAGCGATTGCCATTGGTGTCTGTTGGTGTCATTGGCCCAACCATGCCGCGGATGAAACCGTAGGCGATGCCTACGATGCAGGCATCGTGCTCTGCTTGTGGGGCACGCCAACGCAACATGCGATAGATGGCCGTGCCATAGAGCAATGCTTGCAGTGGATAGTGGTGATGAACCATGGCGTCAAGAAGTTTCGCTGGAGCGTAAGCCTCAAGCGGGCTGACCATGTCGGAGGTGTGAAGTTTGTTGCTCTTATAGTCCGAGATCACGAGATGTGGGGCTTCTGGGGTGCTTCCCGGTAGTCGCAGCAGCGCATCGATTGACCCGTTGAGCAGACCACCAAGCGGAATATTGAAAGATGCATCACTGAGTTGATGGGCGTAATCAGACAGCACGTCAGCTGCCGGAAGCATGCGAACCAGAACTTTCCCGATGTCACTAGCGAGGACGCCGCTGCTCATTGGGGCTAGGGCCATGTCGAAATCCATTTCAGCCAGGCGATCGCTGGTTGGGATATCTACATAAGCCGTGTTGCCGAACGGGCCACCAAAGGGGGTGCACAGGGCATCGGTAATCATAGTGGTGAGCGTGTGATGATAAGGCCGCAGGAGCGCCGAAGAGGCGCGAAGCTCAACAGCACGGCGCACTTCGTCTTCGAGGGGTTGAGCGGTGGTGTCGATGATTTCAAAAATTTTGTGGATCTGACTGCCAACAGCAGCACCGGCAGGCAAATCGGCGATTGTCCGTGTGGGCACATCAGATCTAGTGACATTGTCGACGATGGACTCATCGAAGCCCGAACCAGCCGGGAAGAAATGATCTCGAGCGCTCGTGGCCGCACGGGCAGCAGTGATGCCAGTGAACGACGTACGCCGATAGGTCTGAACAGTTGGTTGCGGACAGTGGGCAAGGTCAAGGACTATTGCGGCGTTTGCTGATTTGGGTTTTATATATCCGGTGAGCTTGGGCAACGCGGCGACTGGTCGCATTGGCGGAATTTCCTTCATAACCGAACGCAAGATATTGCCCTCACCCGTATCGGCTACGAGAATCGTCAGGTGGTGCTGGGCGCGAGTAACTGCCACGTAGAGGAGACGACGCAATTCATCGTTCTCACTTTTAGTGACTGCATCTATTGAATCTTGTGATTCGGCTTTAAGAGCAAAGCCAATATCGACTACCCGCCGGTTACCGGAATACCACACGGGTGGACGCCGTGTACCAGGGCGCTCTTCGCTGGACTTCCATAAGTCGGCCACAATCACACACGGGAACTCGAGGCCCTTGGCACTGTGAATCGTCATAATTTTGACTGCATCACCGTCGCTTTCCACACGGCGGCTGACGAGTTCATTTCTTTCATCGGTCTTTTTTAGTTTAAGAAATATCTCTACGGCGGCTGCCGGGGTGCACCCGCGACCATTGCTGGCCGCATGCATGACTTCCATGATGTGAGCGAAGTCGGTAATGTTGCGCTCACCCTGCTCGCCAGAAGCGAGATGTTGCATCATGGATTCATCGCTAGAAATTGCCGCCGCACAGGCAGCGATACCTCGATGGTGAAGCAATGTCGTCAAATCGCTGATGCGATCTTGCACGGGGAGCATGGCTTCATCAGTAAGGGCGCCAGCGTCACGCAATGAGAAACCAAATAAAGTGGTGGCAGCAACACGACGAATGCGACCCATGTTGGAGACTCGCTCCATGGCTTCGAAAAGCGAGCGAATATCGCCAGCCACAGCCCCGTTCATGACGCTTTCAGTGCCGTTGCTCACCGCCGGAATGCCAGCGCGGCGTAACTCACGCTCGACATTTCGGCCGACTGCCGTGGCTCGCACGAGCACACAGATGTCGCTCGGCGTAACGGGTTCGGGGCCATTAGCGCCCTGCAGTTGTGCGCCTGTGAGTAACTCAAGCACGCGCTGGGCAACCGGTTTGGCCAGTTGACCTTGATTACTAAGTTCGGCAAGGTGAATGAATTCGACGGGTGCGGTATTGATGATGCGCGACTTGTTGTGGCGGTCGCTTGCCGATACCTCTATATACGAGATTCCGTCGCCAAAGGTTGCACCCTCAAATACAGCATTCAACGCATCAAGAACTGGCTTGTCAGAACGATGATTTGTGGTCAGGGTGCGTACAGTTGCCGTGGCGCTGAAGCGCACATAGGCGTGCACATCGGCGCCACGAAAACCGTAGATGGCCTGCTTGGGGTCGCCAACGGCTATAAGTGCGCGAGTGTCGGCTTCAGGGAAAAGTGCGCGGAAAAACTTCCATTGCAGGGCGTCGGTGTCCTGGGCTTCATCGACAATGGCGAGGGTGAAGCGTTCGCGAAGCTCGCTGATTAGTGCGCTGTGAGCCGAAGCAGAAACAACATCGTAAGCGCGGCGGAGTAGATCGTTAAAACTGGGGTGCGTGCGCATGGCCTTATGGATGCGATCGACACAGGTGGGCAAGATTTTAGCAAGATCACTAAGTTTTTGTTTATTTGCTGGGTCGGATATCTCGCTATCGAACCATGGCTCGATGAACGGATCCTCTAGCATGGCTGTGACCAGCTGGGCAAGGCGGGTTTCGTCCCAGATGCGGTCTTTAAGGGCTTCTGCAACGACGACATCATTGACAACTTCTGCAACGACGCTGGCGGTGATGTCGTCGTCAAGTCCACTGCCGGTGTCAATTCCGGCGGCCTTAAGCACCTTGGTGCAGACACTATGAATTGTAGAAATCGTTGCTGTATCAAATTCAACCGCAGCGCGCTCGAGGCGTTTAATGCGAGCTGTGATGGCTGCCGGTCCGCCCTGTAACAGATACTCTGCTAGATCGTCACCGCTCTCGGGTGTGCCACTTCGCAACTGTCGGACCGTATCTACCAAGCGAGCACGGACGCGGTCTCGAAGTTCGGCCGCGGCATTGCGGGTGAAGGTGGTGATGAGGATCTCACCGATGCGCAGGTCGTCGCGCTCGGCGAGTTCACGGGCGACAAGAGCTGCCACCGAATAAGTCTTACCAGTGCCGGCACTAGCCTCAACAACAAGGCCGTTGATCAGTGGCTCGGTGATAAGTGAAAGGTTATTGGCACTCATGAGACTAGATATAAATTTTTGGGGCTTTTGGCATAGGTGATCGTTAGTTGCGAGTCGAAGCGTGAGCGAAATAAAAGTTCGGGTGCGTTGTCAATAAAGATCTCATCAAATTGGGGGTCAGCACCATAAACAACCGATTCGGATGAGAATCCGTACCATTTACTCTGAATGAATCCATTGAATGTTTTGAGACCCTCGGCACGATCGGCAAGTGTTTTGGTGGCTGCTCCATCGAAACCGCCACACGGCATAGTCATTGCCGTACGCACCAAATCGCAAAGGATCGCGAGGCGGGTCTGGGCTTCGGTTTGATTGAATGCGGAGTCCAGGCGCAGGGTGCGAATGTGGGCAACCGCGGCGGGCGCGTCTTTGGCCGTCTTTAAGCCCGGCTCCCATTTGCCATGACGACTGACAACGGTCATGCGATCGACTGGTAGGCCTTGGGCGGTAGCAACAAGTAGCCGCAGTGCGGCGATGAGTTTGATTTTGTTGAAATCGTCGTCGGTACTAAGTATGACGATTTGGGTTGTCTCAGCATGCACATCCTCGATGCTTCCAACCACTTCGAAACTGCCTGCGGAGCACCGAATCCCATGGGTTAGGCCACCTACAAGTGGAATGTTTTTTATTCCGGCTTCCGCGACAATGCCATGGGCAAGTTCGTTGATTTCGGTAAGTTCGGCCTCGCCAAATGCACCGACTGGAAGCAGCCCACTAATTTTTAACGCCTTCTTCCACTCGCTTTCTGCCTTTACGTCAGTGTTGGTGAGCAGAAGCTGCAGTAATTCCCAACTGAGATCTTGACGCTCGCGTTTACCGAGAGCAAGAGGGAATGTGGCCGGTGTGATGGTTTCATTCTCGCGCCATGTGTTGAGGCCAAGTGCGTGTTGTACATATAACCGCAGCGGGTCGCGCACGAGTTTTTCTAGATCAGCGATTTCAACTACCTGGATGTCAGGTGCGGTACCGACAGTCGATACCGCGGGTGAAGTTGTTTTCCCAAGATTGGTGGCCGCGGTTCGAGCCGCTGGGTCATGGCTCCAGATGATGCCGGGTTGGACACCATTGAGGATGAAGTTGGCCGGGCTACTGGCGTGTCGCGGATGAACAATTTCGATATTGCTGAGTTTGGTGTTGTCATTCGTGCCGACGCCGGCGCGACGAGCGAAGTCAACAAACTCAGCGAGTGGTGTTACGAGCGGCAGCGTGGTGTTGTTTTTGATGCTCGTACCAGTGCAGGTGATGATTAGGCGATCCCGCGCTGACAACATGGCATCGAGCAAAGTGCGGCGCACTTCTAGGCGTGCATCGGGGTCGCCGACAAGCCGTTGGCGTTCAACGAGGTCATCGCCCTCGGCATCCGAGCCCCCCATGGCGCCATCGTCAAAACCCATCACGCACACCACGCGAAACGGAACACCCCGGAGCGGAACCATCGAAGTTGCGGTGATTGCACCTGTGCGCAAGGGTTGATGACCAGCAACTGCGTCAAGCATTTCACCAATAAGCACTTTGACATCGAAAAAGGGAACTGCGATGTCGTTTGCGGCTTTGCGCAGCATTTCGAGTTGGCGTAGTGGGGTTTCAAGTTCACTGCAGTTTTCGCCGCACAGAGTGAGTAGTGCAACTTCTAGCGCTTCGCACCATTGGGCAACTGGTCGATCACTCGCTGCGTAATTGTCGAGATCGAGCACGACGTCAAACACGCGGATGAGTGCCGCAATGTCGTCGATGTTGGCCAGATCGACATCACCAAGTGGCACTACCCCTCCAAGGGCAGGCTTTGGTGTGGCGTCGGGCAGGGTCGCACCAAGGATCATTCGCTCGAGTCCGAGTCTCCAGCTATGAGCTTCGATCTCCCCGGCAACCAGGCCGACACGGCTGCGTTGCTCTGCGGTGAGACCCCATCGAATGTTGGTGCGTTCAATGTAGTTCTCCCAATTTTCGACCGTCTCGTGGTTGACACCAAGTTGAGCCAGCACAAGCGGCGAGGTCGCGACTGACATCACGGCATCCACCGAACAACGCGAACCAGTTAGATCGAGCAAGTTACCGAGTAGTTCAGCACCAACGCTGACCTCGCGTATACCGCGGTCGGCCACCACAAGTGACAATTGCACAGTGCGTCCGTCCACTGTCAGTTTTCTGGCAAAGGTGGCACTTAAATACGGCGCCGCATTAGCGATGTCGGGACTGAGAATGACGATTTCGTGTGGCTGTAAATTTGGCAGTTCGGCAAAGGCATGAAGAAGTGCGTCGTGTAGGACTTCAGCCTGGCGACCCAAGTTGTGACAGCGATAGATGCTCAACGAGTGATCGGTGGCATCGAAAGCCGTTGCTACTGGGACCAGCGTGGTGGTGACGACATGCTGCAAACGATTTAGCAGGTGACCGTCAGGTATTTGTGGCGTAAGCGTTGCCTGGGTTGGGTTGATACCTTGCGAGGCAAGCAAGGTTTGTGTTTCGTATGTGCCACGCAACCAGGCATATACCAACGGATCGACATCTTCGGGGATCTCGGTATCACTTCGAAGTGGCGTCAGACCGGGTGTTACTGGTGTCGCCACCGCCCAACGCTGTTGCAGCGGTGGCGACGGATGGACGAGTAACACATGGACATCACAGACTTCTGCAAAATGTTGGAGCATCTGGGTGTGATGCAGACTGAGCGACTGTAAACCAACAACAAGTAGTTGTGTGGGCAGTACTTCGTTGAATTGAAGTTGACGCGCCGGAGGGCTGGGATCAGAAATCTGTTTGCGCAACGTACGCCACAAGCCAAACTGCCACATATCGCCTGGGGCGATACTGGTCATCACGTGTTCACCGGAGCGAATATCATCGTTGGCGGTCGGACTTAGCACCGCAACGCCGCGTTCCCATTCGCGAATCATCGTCGGACGACGAATATTGTAACGATCGAATCGGTCGGCAATCGCCCGTGCGGCCAGCAGTGGTCCACCTGAACGCTCAATGATCTCAGAATACTTAGAATCGTTGACGATAATTGCAAGCACTTCAAATGTGAGGCACTCGATAGACCACGGATCAACCTGATTTTGATTTGCTAGTGATAGGAATCCCGTCAGTGAACCCGGATAGTCAACCTGAACATTGGCGACGACACCGTCTTGCTTGTCGCTGGCACCAAGGTGCTTCGCCAGCTCAGGCATTAGCCAAGCCTTGACACCAGCAGTTGGAACCACCAGATGCTGCTTTTTGAAGATGTCAACGGGTTGGGACAGGTATGCGATGGCAGGCGCGAGGATGTCGTCAAGACGACCAACATAATCAACTCTCAGCGGCATAAACCCCAACTCTAGTGAGTTCTGCAGAAGTGCTTATTACGAGGTACCACCGAAAATATGCACGGGGTGTCTGGGATGTTGAATACAGCGATCGTGCTGAAACTGGCCATCCGCAATCGACCAGTCGGGCCAGAACACGAGGCGGCTGATTCCGAGCCTGTTATCCGATGATCTCGCTAGCGGGGCAAACCGAATTATCTACTCGTCTGCTTCGCCAAATGATTTAAGTGTGCGACCCGATGGCGCGTTGTGTTACACGGGCCCGCCAGGCAAGAATCCTCGAGATGAAATCTGGTTAGGTGCGTCAGATAGTCTCAAAGTCAAAACGAGATGGTTATGGCGTCTCTGGCTAACGGTTCTAAGAATAATGCAGCAACCATGTACCAGTTATCGCAGATTTCTATTCTGAGTAATCAGTCTTCGAACTCGCACTCCATTCCGTCGCAACTGCCGAAGTTTTCGCAAAAACTGGCATAGTCGATGCACTCTGGATCACACTGGTCGTAGTCATTGTTAGAACCTTCGCGCCGGCCCTGTCTGCGGCCACGACGCTTGGCGACCTTGTAGATGAAGATTACTGAAAAGATGCCCAACTGGTGCTCCTCGGATTGTGGCTAATTCGGTACTTCCCGCTTTGTACGCATGCGATGGCGGTACCTGTGATCGCGAGGTGCGGATTTACCGTGCCACACCCCTACCCGAAAATGGGTCTACACATGAGCTCAATTGCTTTCTTCTTCTGGATCGTCTGGTTCTTCATCCTTGCGTGCATATTCATGGTGATCGCCGCGCCGCTGCTGATCTTTTTGGTGATTCTGGTACCAATTTTTCTATTTGCCGCGCTACTTCTTTAAACCACATTCGATTACTAGTTCACGATAAAAACGTAGAGACGAACAGTTGAAAATGAGTCAGGGCTACGGCCCAACTCTTCCCAAGCAACTTCGATTTAACTGCAATCGAGAATTCTGAAGAGGTGCCATAAAAATGCTTCTCACGAGCCTGGAGGACTCATAGATAATCGCCCCAAGTGTTTCGATCCTGTTCAATAAGCAAGATTCAGAAATTGACAGAAATCTTGTTTCGTAAAGACCAGCGCAGACTTCCCCAAATGGACGGACATGTCGCGCTACAGCGCAAACGGAATTACGAACCGCCTTAGCCTCTCAACACAAGACTACGGAAAACCCTTTGATGGAATACACCCGCCGAAGCAACCAATGAGCATCTACTCTCGGCTTTACAAGTCGGTACTACGACGACCCCTTGAACTCGGGTCTGGACCAGGCGTCGGTGTGGCACATGAGACTCGCACCTTTTCCTGTTCTCGAATCCTTTTCACACAAAAAAATGCATTTTGCTGCCTATCGAATTCACTTCTTGATCTTGCTGTCCTAATTCTAAATTTACTTCTTCATTGTTTTCGGAGAAATATCGAACCGCTTAGCAAAGGACTCTGGACCGACAATGGTGAGATTGGTGCGCGCCCTACTTGCACCTACATATACATCATTATTTCGGATATCCGAGTTCATCGTTGCAAGAATTACGTTGTCTGCTTCTATGCCTTTTGCGCGTTTTGTGGTTTCACAAGCTAATGATGATTCGTTACGTTCTTCCCACTTTCCAAAAGAAAATTTAGGTGAGACCGTGTTGTAAAACAAATCGCGTTCACGCGAATCTCCTGTGATGACCACAATGTCTTTTACGCTTTGTCCCTTCTTCTCAATTAATCGATGAATTTCTGCAATAACTGCTTCCAGCATCAATTCGGTATTTAAAACGGGAATGAATTTGACTGGATCCCCCTCAGGGCTTGCACTTGCTGAAAGACCACTACCAAATTGCCTCACAAAACTTGCGATCTCTCGGGTATTTCGGCAATTTATTCGCAGCTCTGCCAGAGCCCATGGAGAGCCACCCTCGGGCATGAAAAAGCCGCGACCGTATAAGTCCTGTGCCGGGTCGGCAACGCAGAGCAATTTAGAATACTCATCAGCAAGCAGTTTTTCTGCAATTTCAATCCATTCATCATTGAAGTCTTGGAATTCATCCAGCACAATGGTGTCAAATTTGACTTCAGATTGAGTTGCGTATTCATAGAGGTGCTCAATCATCTCGACATTCCAAAACGCATCTTTCTCTTCCTTTCCAGCTGGCTGAACCAGAGGAGGTATTCCGGGCAACTGACTCACCGTCCTAAGGAATGGCCCAACGGTAAGAGTTGGAATGTCAGATGAAACGCTTTGGAGATACTTTGCAAGAGGGTCGTTATAACAAGAAAGAAGAGTATTTCTTCCAGACCGCGCAGCTTGATGAGCCCACCAAAGTGCGAGCCTAGTTTTTCCAGATCCGGCTACGCCTGAAACTAGAACTCTGTCGTTGATGTCCATAGACCGAAGTGCGCGAATCTGTTCATCGCTAATTCTGCTCATTGCCTCACGCGAATATCGCTGCTGAGCCTCGGGGTCCCAAGAAAACTTGACTGTAGGTAATACCAGTTTGTAAAACTCTTCAATTTCTTCGATAGACAAGGATTTCTTTCGGCGTGATTCGGAAATGCAATTTGTTACCAAATATTCAATATTCTCATATACTGGATTTAGGAACAACATTTCTTCCGTGCATGAAGGCGGCAATGCTCCTTCGAGTCTGAGAACATCAGGAAGAACTAGAGCATAAGGAATATTGACTCGCTTAAGAGTTGACGAATTATTCCGCAGGAAATCACGGAGTTCATATGCGGCATCTTGAGCTTGACGAATTGGTGAAATGGGAAAACGCTCATCTCTGCGGTACCACTCACCTCCATCAATTCTGACCGGTCCGCCCTTGACTTCCATCGCAAGGAAGCCATATTTTTCGTGCATCACGAGTACATCTATTTCATATGGTCGATTTTTTTTGCGAATGTCCTGACGGGTGAAGATAAACCACGAATCACTTAAGCCGTCTGCAAGTACCTGCACGAAAGATTTCTCGGCGCCTTTTAGGTCCTTAATGATTGATCGGTCGGGATGTACGCGGCCCATGACTCAATTATGGTCTAAACCCCTGATGACCCCACAAATGACGAGTGGGCGATGTGTGGACGATGTGCCCTATTTCTGGAAAAACCCAATCCAGATTAATTTGCTGCATCTCGGGTTAATCGCACTGTTGAAGGACGTGATGGGCCAGAGATCGATCTCACCTACATTGGCGCAAGTCGTGCAGTGGCATTCCTTGCTATAGTCGGCCCACCACAATTTCATACTCAATTTCAGAGCTCCCAAAGTTGATTTAGTCGTAGTATTCGCACGAAATTGTCAGTTTTGAGATCGCCCTCGTGCCCGCCCATATCGCCGGTGATCGTGCGTAAAATTGGATATGACAACGAGTAAACCAAACCCACTGCCCTGCTACTGGAGCCCCGACTACGTGCTTAGTGGCGGAATAGAGACACGTACCAAGTCTGGGCCGATTGCGGCTCTGTTGGCTACAGGCGCAGTCGAGAACGTCGAGTTGAGGCAACCCACACCAATTACCCGTACCGAATTGCTGGCGATTCACGACCCCAAGTATCTAGACCACATTCTCGCTAAAGACCCGGCCCTGGTTGCAAGCATTCTCGCATCCACTGGTGGGGTTCGTGATGGGCTCGATGCGGCCCTTGCGACTGGCACAGCGTGCAGTCTCTCTTCTGGGCTTCACCATGCAAAACGGGGTTCAGAGGATGGTTTTTGCTACATCAACGGTCTGGCGCTTGCCGCGCTACGGGCACTCGACGCACCGCACTCGCTAGGTTCAGTCGGCATTTTTGATACCGACGCTCATTGGGGCGGTGGGACGTATTCGTTAGTGGGAGAAAACGAAAAGATCCGCATCGCAGATATCACTGTTTCAGACTTCGACTCGTGGTCATCAAACCAAGAGCGGCACTTCTTGAAGCTGGTACGAACCTCTAATGAGTACCTAGAAACCGTCGAAGCCGGGTTGGCACATTTGAGAGGGGTAGATGTCCTTATATATAACGCTGGAATGGATCCATTTGAAGGCTGCGGGGTGGGCGGACTGTCGGGCATAACCCGCGAGCTACTGACCAAGCGTGAGCAGATGGTGGCGCAGTGGTGCAGCCAGACATCGACCCCAGTCTTGTTCGTGTTGGCCGGCGGCTACACGGGCCCGGAACTAGACCTAGATGGCGTTGCTCGACTGCACCTAATCACGATCAAAGCCTT
>Ga0209284_10001679_pt1 | contig 33104 bp, 23 predicted proteins | sample FRY03_FD_187211 | JGI IMG/M metagenome (GOLD analysis project Ga0209284, IMG submission 187211) | Freshwater microbial communities from Lake Fryxell liftoff mats and glacier meltwater in Antarctica - FRY-03 (SPAdes) (version 2) | ecosystem: Environmental > Aquatic > Freshwater > Ice > Glacier... | reverse complement strand
CCGGTTTGGAATAGAGAATGCAAGTATCTCACGGCCCCGGCAGAGGTTGTGTCGGCCCATCCGGGCCTAAACGCAAAGTGCCTGACTCTCATAAAGTTTTCGGTCACTATACGAGTTCAACGAATACAATCACAGTAATAATCAACCAAGGAAATGCCTCCCAAAAATCCTTCACAGCCTTGCCCGATCTCGCGGGGGAGAAGGGACACGCGAGTCGCCATAAAACGTTTGCGGATGCGTCGCGTAGTAGTGGAGTTGGACGAGTTTTCGATCGTCGTCAAAAAACGTCAGCGTGCGCAACCATGGATCGATTAGCCCTTCGGGAGCATCTCGCACGGCAGCTTCGCGAGTCACGCTGGCTCGCACCGCGATGCTGCCATCCGGTTGCGGCACGCGTCGGTTCGAGGCAACACGATCCACCTTGGCTTTCGAAGCAACGATCTTTGTCACCGGCTGCAACCGCTTGATCGACTCCTCAATCGCCGTCGCAGTGCGCATGGCGATGTCGTCGGTAAACTTCAGGTGTTGAGCAAACTGCTCGCTCTTTTCGCCGTGCAGGAGGCAGACAGCATCAGCGTCCAAAATAGGAGCCGAATGCTGATGCAACGATTGCAGTGCGACTTGTTCTCTCGTCGTTCCCGCCGCCGTTGCCATTGCGTCACGAATCGTCTCGTCGCTGGAATTGCAGATTCCACAGTAGTCGATCGCTGCGATGACAAACGTCCGCTCATCGACACAGAATCTGGCCGTTTGAAGGAGTGCGTCGCCAGCACTCACTGTATTCTGGCCGATCTGGTTAGCGGTCAGGCCGGCCCATGTGAAGGAGATCAACAGCACCACTCGCAGAGTTATCATATCTGTATGCTTTCCTCTGAAACCTGGTCGCTCTTCTTCATCGCGAAGCCCAAGCCGCCGAATTCTTCGCCTGAACTCGTGTCTGTTGATTCATCTGCTGCCGAAGTCAGTCCTTGGAATAATTCACGAGCAGCGTTTCCGCGCAGGTTGCGTCGAGCTCCAACAAACGGGGGCGTAATGGCAGCGAGTAGTCGGTTCGCCAATATCGTCCGTCCTGATAACACTGATCGATTAACCCTTGAGTTTGCAACAGCACATCTTTGTCGGTGCTTCGCAGCGGGATGCTGATATCGGGAAGCGGCTGGCGCAGCGGCATCGGATACAGTTCAAATTGAGACGGCTGAGTCGCTCGTTGGACACACGTGATGTAATCGCCCCAATACTGCTTCGGTATCAGTGGTAAAGGGATGGCGACAATGGGATCGCCGTCTCGCACTAAATCAATCTCGACCAGATTCACTCCCGATTCGAGATAAGTCGCTCGCTTCCGTTTGTATGCCAACCGGCTTTCGCGCCCGATCTTGTTACTGGGCCTGAGCACTTCGATGGCAGTCACGACTCGATCATTGGAAGAGATGTCCAGGATTTCAACGGTGCGCTGTGTGCGAGTTTCCATGTCCATCTTGATAATAATGGGCTTCGCCGTCGTAATGGTCTCGGTTACGAGTGCCACACCGCCATCGCCGGACGGCTCATATGGCTGATCCTCAACAATTCGCACATCAGGATAAACGACTCTTCGTGTCTCGTCTTCAATCTGGATTGCCGTGCTTTCTTCCACACGAGCCTGCAATTCGTCAGGAAGTTGAGCATTGATCTGGTTTCGGATGTAAACCATTAGACTCGTATGAACATCTCCCCAGTGCTGTTCCAGATACGGATCCATCCCGGGAAAAGGACTTTTCTTCGTATTCTTGTTCGCAGTCATGGGATTTTGTGCCGTTGTGAGATTGGTCGGGTATCATGCGGCGTTGTCTCTATTTTAACCTTCGACCAATCGACCTGCGACTGTCGGCGAGTGCTTGATGTCGGCGAGTGCTTGATGTTGGCGTGCATGCCAACGTATTTCTCACGAAGTCCAGACCCATCGATTGCTTGTGCCACTTCGTTGGCCCGAGTGAGCGCGCGGTCGCTGAGACTTCCCAGTTGGCGACACGCAGCACAACGACGGTCTCTCAGGATTTCTCGCTGGACTTGTCCGGGTTCAGATGGAAGTCGATCTTTGCTTTCACTTCTTCCAGCTCGCCCTTGATCGTGCGTCCGCCGACTTTGCACGAGTACCGTTTATGTACGCCGGGCTTGCCGCCGAACGAGGGCGCGAATGAATGATCTTCCTTGATGCTGTGATCGCGATACATAATTCCGGACGGTGTGCTCTTCGCCATATCTCACATTTCCTGAGTGGACTGATCCTGTTGTTTCCAAAAACTTACGCAACGTATCTTCCCGAACGGCAGGCTCGTTCACCAGTGATCAAACTCTTTTTCCTGATGCGGTTTCGCAGTTCTGCAGACAAAGGCTGAGGCCGAGAGTTCTTAGGGGCTCGATGCTTTGCCAGGAAAAGTTCAGGCAGGCATTGTCGCGCCCGTCGTCCGCGTTGCGATTGTCGCTCGCGTTGCAGTTTTCATCGGCCGAGCAGCATTCCCAGATATTCCTTTGCGAATGACCAGATGCTTCCAAAAGCGGCGCCGTTGGGAATCAGGGCTTCAATTCGCTGGCCGAGTGTTGGCGTCTGGTCGCGTGGTGAGGAGCGGAAGTCGGAGGGCAATGGAACGGTTTTCAATCCATTGCGTAGAGCCAGTCGCGTCGCTCTTGGCAAATGCCATGCAGATGTCAGAAGACCGATGCTGCTGCCGGAGTCACGAAAACGCTTGCCAAGATTGAGCATCTCTTCGGATGTGTTTTTTCCGCCGATAAGTTCGATTGATTCCTCTGGAACGCCCAGTCGGACCAGAATGTCGCGTGACGTGTCAGCCGGATCAACACCGGTCGAGTTCATGGAGGCGATTCGTTGTCCGGTGCAGATGAATTTCGTCGACGGATGCTGATGATAGAGCTGAGCCGCAAGGATCAAGCGGTCGCCTGAGCTATTTCCCTGCAGTCGGCCGTTGGCGCCCAGCGAGCCACCGCCTCCCAGCACAATGACATATTCGGTAGCGGGATCATTCAGTGGATTGATTCCGACAAACGGCGTTTCTAGCGCGCTAGCGAGAGCTTCCGAAACGTACCCGCTGCCTCCCAGCGAATAGGAAACAAAACAGAGCAATGCCGAAAGACCGCCAGGCGATCTTTCGGATCGCTTTCTGAATGGCCAAAGCTGAATCGTCAGCGCCATCAGCATCAGCCATACGAAGCCACTGGGCATGAAGATCGCGGTGCCAATCTTTTCTGCAGCATCTCGCCCCAGCGTTCCGCCGATCACCGCCAGGCCACAGCCGACGGCGATCAGAAGAAAAACCAGGACCTTGAGAAAAGAAGGCGTCGTCTTCACGTGTTACTCTCCTGTGCTGGAATCGCCATCCGATTCCACGGCAGTGGACGTTGCGTCAGCGCCGAGGTCAATCACCTGACCTGCGATGTCCTGCAGCACGATGGTGGCATAAGTTCCTGCGGACAGAACAAAGCCCACTTTGATGGCGCCGTCGTCTGTCAGTGACGCCGAAACCTCCGACGGGAATTCAACAAACTTGCGCCGGACACCCGACGTCAGCTTGGCAAACCGCTCAAAATCCCGCGGCTTCAGTCCCATCGTGAGCAGAGCCCCATCTTCCATTTCGGCGACGTCACCACCAGCGGCCAGCATTTCCGGACCGGGCATTGGCCCCGCAGGTACGATCCCAGTGGCATCCGCACCATCAGGATATCGATAAGGCTTTGTGCCTTCTTTACGAATGACCACATCGCCGGATTGTGGGATCCCGATTGTGCCCGCAGCGACTCGCTGGGCAGCCACGAGATTGAACACCGCTGACTGAACTGCGCTAAGTGCCAGGCGACGCAGAGTGCGGGAGTGACTGTCAGGCCAGTAATCTTTCGGCAGCTTTCCCTTGAGCAGCCTTAACCCATCAATGACGGTGTTTCCGCCGTGGCCAAATCGTTGAGGACCAAAATAGTTGGGCAGGCCAGTGCTGACCAGTTCGTTCAGGCGGGCCTGAACTTTCTCCAGGTCGGCAGTTGTGTAAGGCGCGTCAGGGCTGCGAAGAATGAGATGAAATCGATTGCCCTTCAGATGGCCGGTCTTCAGTTTGTTCTGGTGCGTGGTGACATGCAGAACGGTGATGTCATCTGAATTCAGCTTCTCCGTATCGATCGCCAGTCGCTTCGGAATGGAGCAGAACTGACGAGTCACTGCGTAGCGATCCTTTTGACCGGCCAAGCCGATGTCTTTGGAAGGGACGCCCAGCAGCCGGATAATGCGGCTGACGAGTTCCGGGGAGGACACGCCCCGCTTTTCAATCCACAAATAAGCATGTTCGCCGGATCCCGTCGGCTGATACGCGGGAACTTCTTCCACCTGAAAATCGTTAAGTGTTGTGCGAATCTGGCAGGCGGCAAGGACCGGCGGATGCAGTGCCGGCGGGTGAATGATGTGCGACAAGGTCTCCGATGGGAGCGTCATTGCAGTCTTACTTTATTGATGTTTCTGAGTGAAGAATAGAGCCCGTTCAGGTCCGTAGACGCAAACGTCGGTCTGAAACCGTGGACTGTAACCGATTTCGGTCCGCTTAGCGCGCAGGAAAAAGATGAGCCGGCAGGAGTCCCGCTTTCGGGCTGTGGATTTCACGACTTGAATGCGAAAGCCGCCTGGTTCCCTCGATAAAATCACGGCCCGAATACCGAGCGATCGGCCGCCGCCATTTTTAGGAGTAAAGATTGGCATTTCCACCCGCCGAGATTAGTCTCGGGCACGTCACGCAGGCCCGGTGAAAGTTTTGAACCTAGATTAACAACCTGGATTGCCGCCGGTGATTTCCTCCACTTTAAATAGAAAATCTGGCGTCAGCGGACTCTACTCAGGAACGAAAATCCTTGAAATCTGCGTCTATGAGGGTTCAAACCATGTCGCCAGATGGGCAGGACCAGCGATACTGTTTCTGAGCAATGTGAGATTGAGTCTCACTCTACCCTTGCTTTCCGGCAGGGGCTCTACCATCATAAAACATGTGATCCCGGCTCTTTCAGTTTCGTCGTTTCCAGATTTTTTGGGCGGTGCTGCTGTGAACACTCTGCAATTGGCTGATTTGCGTCCAGGTACTTCCGCGATTGTCACTGCGATTTGCGGTGCAAGCCGAATTGCGTCCCGGCTTATGGAAATGGGATTTGTGCCGGGTGCGGTTGTCGAAGTGCTCCGCCGGGCTCCTTTTGGCGGTCCGGTTCAGTATCGCGTGCATGGCGTTTCAATCTCCATGCGGGCTGCTGAAGCCTCCTGTGTGTCTGTCGAAGCTGCTGCTGCTCACAATGAAGTTCGAACACGAGCTTCCGAACGCTTGCAACTCGCCGCTCACTAATCCCCATCAGAGCTTCTCAGTGCTGACTCAGTGATCTCTCCTTCCCCACACGGTTCCTCAAATCCACGCCCTTTGCGAGTTGCTTTGATTGGCAATCCGAACACGGGTAAAAGCACGCTGTTCAACGCGCTGTCCGGAATGCGGGTGCGCACCGGAAATTATCCGGGAGTGACAGTTGAGCAGCGAGTTGGCCGAGTTCAATGGGGCGGCCACGAAATTGAACTTAGCGATCTTCCAGGCACTTACAGCCTGTCGCCAAAATCACCCGACGAAATGGTGGCCGTTCAGGTTCTGACAGGGTGTTCCAACGAGCCTCGTCCCGATCTGATTATCTGCATCTGCAATGCTGCGGCCCTCGAACGAAATTTGTATCTCGCGACACAGGTTCTGGAAGTCGGCCTCCCGGTCATTTTGTGTCTCAACATGTGGGACGCGGCACAGAGCTCCGGCGTGACGATCGATGTCGCCAGTCTTTCGAAAGAACTGGGTGTGGCGGTCATTCCCACATCGGCCAGTCGTCGGGAAGGACTGACGGAACTCAAGCAGGCGATCGTTGAAGAATTGACATCCCGCGGCGGTCCCGTGACCTTTCATTCCGACAGTTTCGGCACCACGATTCTGTCGGATCCTGTGCGACTGGAGGTCAAACGTCTCGGTAAGCTTCTCGCTGAAACCGGCCTGCCGCTTGAACAGCGATCAGGATTTTTGGTTTCACGCAGTCTGCTCGATCCAGGCGGCTCAGTGGAATTGATGCTGATCAAAGCAGCCGGGGCTCGATATGCCGAAGCTCTGCAGGAATCGCGACGCGCGCTGGCCGCCCAGCAGCTGGAAATCCCTGCAGCGGAAGCTCGTCAGCGATACCACTACATTGGTGAATTGCTCAGCAGAGTTCAGGTGCGAGTTCCCAATTCGCAGGCCCGCCTGACAGACCGGATCGACTCCGTTCTGACTCACAGATTTTTTGGCTTCCTGATCTGCCTTGCTGTGCTGATGCTGGTGTTTTCAACGATTTACTGGTTTTCAGCGCCGCTCAGCGATGGCGTTGAAGGGTTCCTGAGTTGGCTAAGTGCTTTAATCAGCGATTCAATGGATCCCGGTCCGCTTCGAAGTTTGCTGACAGAAGGTGTGATCTCCGGCGTTGGCTCCGTGCTGGTTTTTCTGCCGCAGATTTGTCTGCTTTTTCTTTTCATTGGGTTGCTGGAAGACTGCGGCTACATGGCGCGTGCGGCGTTTATGATGGATCGGCTGATGGGCTTACTTGGACTGAGCGGTCGGTCATTTCTTCCGCTGATGTCGTCTTTTGCGTGTGCCGTGCCCGGCATTATGGCGACGCGAGTCATTGATGATCGCCGTGATCGCTTCGTGACGATTCTGATTGCTCCGCTGATGAGCTGTTCGGCTCGTTTGCCGGTCTACGTGCTGATGATTGGGACGTTTATTCCTGAAACACTTTATCTGGGTGGTTGGCTTTCTCTTCAGGCCATCGTCCTGTTTGCGATGAGCACGCTGGGACTGTTTATTGCCATTCCCGTGGCCATGATTCTTCGACGGACTTTGTTTCGTGGTGAGCCGTCGCCTTTTCTTCTCGAACTGCCCGACTATCGAATGCCGTCGATCCGAGTGATTCTGGGCCGTGTGTGGGAAAGCGGAAAGTCGTTTGTCGCCCGCGCCGGAACTCTGATATTTGCGACCAGTGTTCTGGTCTGGGCGTCTGGATCTTTTCCGGGCGATCAGAAAGAACGATACGAGCTGGCGGGGAAGATTGAGTCGCTCGAAGCAGCGGATTTAGAAAGCCACGAAGCGGAAATTGAGGAGCTGTCGGCGCGTCTGAATATTGTCAACGCCGAGCTGTTGCGAGGCAGTGTGCTGGGACAGGTCGGTCGAACGGTTGAGCCTGTGTTTTCTCCGCTCGGGTGGGACTGGCGGATTGGCGTTGGCGTCATCGCTTCCTTCCCGGCACGTGAAGTGATCATTGCAACGCTCGGCACAATTTATAGTCTCGGCGGCGAAGTCGATGAGGCGGACGAAGGGCTGCGTGGCACTTTGAAGGCCGCTGTCTGGCCAAATGGAAAGAAAGTGTTTTCCATTCCGGTGGCGCTGTCCATAATGGTGTTCTTCGCTTTGTGTGCCCAATGCGTTTCGACATTGATGGTCATCCGCCGCGAAACCAATAGCTGGCGATGGCCAGTGTTTTCATTCGTGTACATGACGGTTTTGGCCTGGGTTGGCGCTTTTCTGACCTACCAGATCGGGATCCGGATGTGACCTATGATCCTCCAAACGATCGTCACCATTCTGTTTGTCGCTGTGGCCGCCTGCATCATTGGTCGAAGTCTATGGCGGCTATTGTTCGGAAGTTCAGCTGGCGGCTGCGGATCCTGTGGCGGATGCGCGGGTAAAGATCCGGCCGTCAGCCTGCAGGTAACTCCTCTGGTTCAGCTCGGCAGCCCCATCCAAGACATCGTGACACTGAACGTGCCTGCAAAGAGATAGGCACGGCCGCGGCATACGATGTTTTGCGTGCATGTTTTGGTTTTACAGCCAGGGCAAGTTGATCGACTTGCGATTGTCGTTATTCGTCGTCCATGGGCGGTGTACGACGATTCGTCGTTTATTGCCCGAGCTCCTTGAACCTTTCGTAGGTTTGTTTCAGAGGATGCGCGTCGGGACGTCCCTGAATCATAGTGGCGGTCCATTCAGCCAATCGCAGTCCTAAACGCTGACAGGCATGCATTTCGCGGTCCTGAACTGGGGGGCCGGAACAAATTGCGCCATAGTGCGCGGAGAATTTTACACCGGTGTAATCGGTCAGGCCAAAGACCAGAAAACCATAATTGATCAGAATCGAAAACAGTGTCATGCAGGTCCACTCCTGACCGCCGCCCCAGGCACCACCGGAGCTGAAGACACAGCCGATCTTTCCATCACGCTTGCCCCAGTTCTCAATGGGCTGCTGGTCCCACCACTGCTTCATCTGCCAGCTGACGGTGCCTTTGCCATGCAAGCCGTCCTTCAGGAAATGACGATGTCTGGAATCATGTGATCGAATGCGTCGGTTCTCATTCGCTCACGACGAACGATTCGCTGCTGAAGAAGTGACGGGGACCTTTGCGCCACCCGCCCTAACTCCAGTGGCGTCGACTTGAAGAATTCCAACGGCGAGCCGGGTACGTGAGTGCCCGGATTCTTCCAGCAATCGCAAAAAAAATCATGGGATTTACATCCCCCGCTCGCCTTGAGTCCATGCCCTTGGGCCCTAACTTCGACGAACCAGCAACGCCTGATACGCGCCGTCAGCCGGTTGACCGGGAAGATGCAGAATGTCGCGTTCGAGGCGGAAGTCTTTGAACGCAGACAGTACCGTATCCACAACGCCGCGATTTTCTTCCGGCTCGAGACTGCAGGTGGAATAGACAACTCGGCCGCCAGGACCAACTCGTTCACAGGCCTGAATCAGCAGTCGAGTCTGCAGAATCACCAGTTCCCGAAGCGCACTTTCGTCGCTCCGCCAGCGGGCTTCCGGACGGCGGTTCAGCACCCCGGTGTTTGAGCACGGCACATCCACCAGTACTGCATCAAACGGCCCGTCGGGCAATCCGTTGCCGTCTTTGCCTATCAGCTGCGGCGTAATCGATGTCAGCTGCAGCCTTGCCGCATTCTCAAGAATTCGCTGCAATCGTCCTGTGGCCACGTCGCAGGCGGTGATGTGAGCCTGATCGTGGCTCAGTTCCGCAAGATGAGTTGTCTTGCCACCCGGAGCTGCGCACATGTCGAGTATCTTTTCACCGGGCTGAGGAGCCAGCAGTTGTGAAGCCGACATCGCCGCTTCATCCTGAACGCTCCACAGACCTTCAGCGTAGCCCGGCAGTGTTTCCAGTCGGACCGACTGATCCAGATGAATGCTGCCTTCGATATCTCCGGGACTGGCTTTCACCGCGGCGTCTGCCAACGCAGCCAGCACAACGGCCGAGTTTGTCTGCATCGAGTTGATTCGCAGCGACGTCGAAGGTGGAGTCACGGACTGAAAGCAGATGGTCAGAAGCTTTGAAACCGGCGAGCCGCTGGGCGTCAGCCCTCGGTGTTCATTTGTAGTTTCTATGTCGCCGGCGGGCAGCACGGGAGTATCGACACGGACGGCTGACGCCCTGCCGCTCGCCGGAGAGATGAATTGCGCACACCATCGCGAAGCCAGAAACATGGGCAATGAAAATGCATCGGCAAAGTACTGCGCGGGATTTGCGACAGGATCTGCAAACACTGCCTCGTTCAGGGATCGCCAGCGACCGTTTGTGGTTGGCAGCGATCGTTGCGATGGTCCATCACACGGCTCATCCGACAGCAATCGTCCGATGTTACGCAGCACGCCGTTGACGAAGCCGGTCCAGCGGTCGCGATCGAGACCGCGACAAAGATCCACTGTCGAATCGACCGCCGCATGTTCTGGTGTGCGCGCAAACAGAAGCTGGTAAGCGCCGACTCTCAGGATGCGCCACAGATCCGGTTCCACATTGTGTCGCGGCCGGGTCATGCGGGATTCGAGCATCACATCGAGTGTGCGACTGCGGCGAACGACGCCGGATGCCACGTCCACCGCGAGAGCTCGATCCTGAGACGACAGATGGTGCCGCTGATCGAACTCCGCGAAGATGTCCTGCACAAACCGTTCGGAGCGATCGTACTCCTGCAGCACAGCATACGCCAAATGGCGGCCATTCTGATAAGGTTCCGGGACGACCAGAGCCGCTTCGTCGCTGCTACGGGCGTTGTTCGCCTTGTCCCAGGCATTTCCACCCTGTTGAGGACGTCGATGCCGCGGGCTTCGCTGATCGCGCCGCCCCGAATCGCCACGGGATCCCCAGACGTTACCGCCGCTCATGACCGACCTCCGGCCTGCATGCTACCACTGCAAAGCGCGGCGAGATCTTCAAAATAATTTGGATACGTTTTGGCCGTGCAGCCCGGATCCAGAATTCGAATGCCGGGGACGCGCAACCCCAGCAGCGAAAAACTCATCGCCATGCGATGATCGTCGTAGGTGTGGATTTCCGCGGGCTGCGGAGTCCCTGGGTAAATTGTCAAACCGTCTTCACTTTCTTCGGCAGCGATGCCCGCGCGTTTTAGTTCCGTCACCACCGCTGCGATGCGGTCGGTTTCCTTGTGTCTCATATGTCCGACATTACGAATTCGGGTTGGGCTGCTGGCAAAAGCGGCCACCGTCGAAAGGGTCTGAGCTGTGTCGCTGATCGCATTCATATCAATGTCGATCCCATGCAGCGGTCGGCCGGTGACAGTGATGCGATCACTGCCCCAGGTGACATCGCAGCCCATCTGTTCCAGAGCCCCTGCGAATCCGACATCGCCCTGCAATGCATTTTTCGACAGGCCGGTAATGGTCACCGAACCACCAGTCACCGCGGCAGCTCCAAAGAAATAACTGGCGGCCGAAGCATCAGGCTCAATGTCGTAGGTGCCAGAATTGTAGGGCTTCGCGCTGATATGGAATTCCGACAGGTCTTCAGGCGCAAACACTTCAGCACCGAACGCACGCATCATGTCGAGTGTCATAGTGACGTACGGTTTGGAAACCAGTTCGCCGTCGACGCGGATGTGCACGTCCTTCTGACAGGCCGGCGCGGTCATGAGCAGACTGCTAAGAAACTGACTGCTGATGCTGCCCTGGATCGACGTCCATCCACCGACGAAATAGCTGAGCAGTCCATCGACAAGAATTGGCGGGCAGTCGCTGCCTTCTGTTTCGAATCGAATGTTGGCCCCGAGTGGCTGCAAGGCTCGCACCAGATCGCCGATCGGTCGCTGCCGCATGCGCTCGACTCCGTCAAGTCGATACTGTCCGCTGCCGAGTGCGCAAAGTGAGGTCAGAAAGCGAATGCTGGTGCCGCTGTTTTCCAGCCATAGATCGGCTTTCTTCACCGGAATTTTTCCTGCGAGTCCATGGACGGTGCACCGGCAGGCAGCGATGTCCTGATCCACCGTGAACCCCAGCCGGCGAAGGCTTTCCACCATCACGCGCGTGTCCTGGCTGTCGAGCATCCCGGTGAGGGTCGTGGGCTCGTCAGCGAGCGCTGCCAGAATCATCGCGCGGTTGGTGATGCTCTTGGAACCCGGCGGACGAATGTTGCCATTGATTGGTGATGTGACCGGGATGATTTCAATGAGAGACATAGGCATACCGTAGCCCCGTCGCTCCGCCGACGGGTATTTTGCTTGTAGGTCCTTTCTGCCGGCTCTTTAAGTCTTGAACGGCGAATGAAGCAGGACACGATTGCAACTGTTGGAGGATTCAGGACTTACGTCGAGAACGGCGGTGGACGTTTGGATTCCACGCTTCGCGCATTGTGTGATGTTGTGTCACATTTTACAACAGATTCGGTCTGCCCTACGACAGATGCTGACAGAATCGCATGAAAATCCCGATGCAGGCTCTGTCCCAGCACGGTCTCTGTCGAAATCCCGCACTTATGAGCGATTTCATCAGCGATGTCAGACGATCGCGTGCGGCAATTTAAGGTGTCACCGTTTCGAAGAATATTCTTGCCTGCGTCTTTGCGTTTTCCATTTCTGGTCAGAGAGTCAATAAAGAAGAGAGTCAATAAAGGGACATTTTACTTTAACAGATAAGTACAATGTCTCCTGTTTGCGATCCCGCGAGCATAGTTGCTACACCTCGTCCCTGCGGACGAAAGCAGGGTACTTGGTATAAAAATAGTGCCCGGCTGTTCGAAGATCGAACAGCCGGGCTTTGAAGAATCAGCAACAGTGTAAGACTAGACTTCCTTGGAAGAAATCCAGCTCATCATCTTGCGCAGCTGCTTGCCAACAGTTTCGATCAGATGACCACGTTCACGTCGGCGAGTTGCCAGGAAGGAAGCCTGACCGGCTTTGTTTTCCAGCAGCCAGTCGCGAGCGAACTCGCCGCTCTGGATTTCACCCAGAATCTTCTTCATCTCGGCCTTGGTCTGTTCGGTCACAATGCGATTACCGCGAGTGTAATCGCCGTATTCCGCCGTGTTCGACACGCTGTAACGCATGTAGTTCAGACCGCCCTGATAAAACAGGTCAACGATCAGCTTCAGTTCGTGCATACATTCGAAGTAGGCCATTTCTGGCTGATAGCCAGCTTCGACAAGAGTTTCGAAGCCAGCCTTCACGAGAGCACTGACGCCGCCGCATAGAATGACCTGCTCGCCGAACAGGTCGGTTTCCGTTTCTTCGGCGAATGTGGTTTCGATCACGCCACCACGAGTTCCGCCGATGCCCTTGGCATAAGCCAGAGCAAGCTGGCGTGACGTTTCCGAGGCACCTTCGCTGAGTGCGATCAGGCTCGGAACGCCGCCGCCTTTTTCATACTCGCTGCGGACAAGGTGACCAGGTCCCTTAGGCGCAACCAGAGCGGCATCAACACCGACTGGTGGCTGAACCTGATTGAAATGAATATTGAAGCCGTGTGAGCACATCAGAAGATTGCCGGTCTTCAGGTGCTGCTTAATATCGTTGCGATAAACGTCGCCCTGCAGCTCATCCGGCAGCAGGATGTTGATCAGGTCGCCCTTTTCAGCCGCTTCTGCAGCAGAGACTGGCTTGAAGCCATGGCTAATGGCGAGATCATAGTTCGCGCCGCCGGGACGCTGGCCGACGAGCACATTGCAACCGCTGTCGCGCAGGTTCTGAGCCTGAGCGTGGCCCTGACTTCCGTAACCGATGATGGAAATCGTCTTGCCCTTCAGAAGGCTCAAATCCGCATCGTCGTCATAATAAACTTTGACCGCCATCTCTTCGAATTCCTGTCTGACACAAAAGGTGGGAACATCCAGTATTGGGACTGCCCAAAACACGCGTAAAATCACCGTCCTGCGTCAACAGTCGTCGCGCCGAGGGCCGAACGGACGGCCAAATGGTGATTTTCGAAGTGCGAATTGGACCAGGGCAAGCACCTCAAAACAAGCGAGCAGGCCTAATCGCGACGGCAAACTGAAAAATCCCTGGCCCTGAGGCTGAATTACTTGCCCCACAAGGCCTCTGAACGCCTGTTTCTATGGCGATTGGTAGAAATCGAATTCCGCCAGAGCCCTTCAGCATCGAATTGAGGACTTCCGATTCGAGACGCTTCGCATAGTGCTGTCTTTAATCGTCGCCTTTCGCTCCGCGAAAGAACGGGAAACGCTACTTTCGCGGAGCGAAAGGCGACACTTATTTGCCGAACGATTCTTATTCCTGCTGGTACGGTGCTGACTTCGGATTGATCCTGCTTCAGCTGCTCTTCACCGAACAACCAACTCGTCTGGCTGCTGAATCCACAATTTCCTTAATCAACTGCTGATAACTCATCCCCATCTTCGTGGCGATCATGGGCAGGTCGGAATGTTCAGGATGCAGACCGGCAAGGGGGTTGGCTTCGATAAAACTGGGCTGGCCGTTTCCATCCGAACGAAGATCGATTCGACCACCGTCGCGCCCCTTGAGCTCTCTCCAGGCCGCCAAAGCGATCCGTTCGGCTTCCGCCACTTCGCAATCATTGACGCCGCTGACCAAATCGTACCGTACCAGTTCTTCGCATCGCTCTTTATTTGTGTACGAATATGCGCCCGGCTCCGCGCCAGACAGCAGAACAATTTCCAGCGTTCCCAGAACACGGGCGGCTTCATCCGTTCCCAGCAGCCCGACAGTAAATTCTCGTCCGCACAAATATGTTTCCACCAGCACCGGCTGGCGAAACTTTCGGAGCAACTGCTCACACACTTGTTCCAGTTCGTCGGACGAAGCAATGCATGACGCCGAGGAAATGCCTTTTCCTGTTCCTTCCGCGATTGGCTTGGCGAAGAGTGGATACGGCAGATTGACGCTCTTCACGTCCTCCATCGTTTCGACGACGGCAAACCGCGGAGTTGGCAGTTGAGCTTTTTCGACGAGTGTCTTTGTCAAACCTTTGTGAAGGCACACGGACATAACGACAGGGTCTGCAAACGTGCAGGGGATTTCATACGCTTCCAGCAGCGCCGGGACCTGCGCTTCTCGAGCAATCCCGTGCAGGCCCTCGCAGATATTGAACACCAGATCCCAGCGATCGCCGGTGGCCAGACGACCGACAAGTTGTCGCACGTGCCCGATCCGATCTGTTTCATGCCCCAAAGCGTGCAGAGCGTTTTCCAGGGAATCAATCGTATCGGCACGATCGAACTCGGCCGTTTCTTCTTCGCTGTAACCAGCGGCCAGGTACTCATCTCGCAGATCGAACGTCAAACCAATTCTCATCGAGTTTTCTTTCGGGGCCTCAGGTCATGGCCAGGCATGGAAATCTGTTACGTCAAACAATCTGCAATGACACTCATCCGCAAGTCAGCCTTCAGTCTCACAGATCTCCACATACAACTGCGCGCGCAACTTTTCCGCATGGTCAGCAGACATCTGAAGTTCTGTGATCAAGTCCTTACCCGGAGCCAGCAGCTCAACCGGACAACCCGAAGCGAGACGCGGCAGGATTCCTTCCGCCCCGTAATCAAACGGGTACAACCGGCATACCAGCGGTCTGGTTTCGGCGGGCAGCACGCAACCTTGTTCGCCCAGAAAAGTGCAGTCGCGATTTTCCTTCTGTTGCAGAACACGGCGCGTTCCATCGGGGTGAAGAACGTGCCCATGCCAGAAAGGGTCTTCAATACTTTGGTCATACACTGAGTAAGCCGGCGTGCGAAACTCGGTGAAGTCGGAATTCTCGCCGCCTGATTCCGCCCGGTGCCGAGCGATGCGACGGACGTCCTCCAGCGTGACGTGAATGTCAGAATCCTGACAGCAGGTTGACTGATGCCTGGCACATCGAATACAGATGAACTCGTCTGACACAACATCGCTCCGTCGAAGTGAACTCAAAATCGGTCGCCCTCAATGCAGGGAAGATTATTACAGCCGTTCGGAAGCACAAGTTTCGGAAGCCACTTTCCCTGGCTTTGGACTTGTGAGATCCCTCAAACTCTGTGAACCGCTTGCCTGCTGACACCCCGGTTTCTCCTGGTTCACAAGTCACGCTGCAGCTTACTTCAACACGCTTTGCACGATTTCCTCTGATCGTGGTGTCACAACCGTTACAGACGGTTTTCTTGTGCGATGGCTAATGTTTCCTTCGATGAACAGGCCTCGCTAACCGGCTTATTTCCCCGGGCCGTCATTTCTTGAGCAATAGTCTGTTACGGATGTTTGTCCGCATGCTTCAGCTGCAAGGGATTTGTGGCAATCGGCCGCTGGTCGATCATTTGGAGTGATCGCTGCCCCCGGAAACTCCGTGAGCCAGCGAAACCAGTCTCGTTTCTCCCCAGAACGTGAAGAGGGTGTTCTCAATGTCGCAATACAGTTCTGATGTTCTCGTCACAGACAGACGCAGATCATCACCCCGGCGAAACAAGCCGGAACGAAGGCCAATGGCTCAGACAAAGCCAGCACTGGCCGTGCCAGAAAAAGAATCGACGCCGTCTGACGTCAGTCTGGAAACACGAAGAGAAATCATGGATCGTCGCCGACAGGATCGTCGTCGACAGATTGATCCAACGACCTGCGAACGCGACTACTCGGATGGAGAAATCGAGTTTATGCGAGCCATGGATGACTACAAACGCAAGAGTGGCCGTCCCTTCCCGACATGGAGTGAAGTTTTGGAAGTTGTCATGAGCCTCGGATACCGCAAGGTGGCGGATCCTTCGATCATGGAATGGAGAACCTTCGGCGACCACATGGGCTCGCTGTAAACATCGCTTACTACCGAAGCACTGGACGCCAGTGCATTCTCATTTCGACAGCAAACCGTATTCGATTGGTCAGGATTGATCGACAGTGCGGTTTGCTGTGTGTTTTGCGATCACCGCTCTGGAACTAAATTCAACACTCACTGAAACTCACGTCAAACCGGTTTACCCGCGTCAACACCAGACCCCAAACGCGTTTCGTGGGTTCGTACGGCTTTTGCGAAATCACGTCAGCACCCGCCATGTCCCCGGCTAACGAGCAACCCGGAAGTTGATCCAAGAAATCTTCTCGCTACCGCTGACAGGCTAAGCCGCTCTGTTACCATCTAGGGTCTTTGCTGAGATGAGTTGCATCGATTACTCGGCCGGCTTTTAATCAACTGAAAACTGACATGAGTTTGGACTCTGTTCTGACAGTCCGTTGCGGATCTCAGTGCGAGATGTGCAGTGCTACTTCGCCACTTTCGGTGTACGAAGTGCCGCCTCACAATGATGGCTCTGCCGAGCATTGCGTGATGATCTGCAAATCGTGTAAGACGCAGATTTGCGATCTTTCCGCCACAGACCCGGATCACTGGCGCTGTCTGAACGACAGCATGTGGAGTCAGGTCCCGGCAGTGCAGGTGGTCACATGGCGAATGCTTGACCGACTGAAATCTGAAGGCTGGCCGCTAGGCCTGCTAGAGACGCTCTACCTAGATGATGAAATCCTCGCGTGGGCGAAGACCAGCATGTCTGTCGCGGTCGCCAATGAGGACCAAGCAACCGCCATTACCCTAGACAGCAATGGCACTGTGCTGAATGCCGGGGACAGCGTGACATTAATTAAGGATCTGGTCGTCAAGGGCGGAGGCTTCACGGCGAAACGAGGAACGCTGGTGAAAAGCATTTCCCTGACGTCAAATCCAAAGCACGTGGAAGGTCGCGTCAACGGGACTGTCATTGTTTTGGTCTCCGCGTTTCTCAAAAAAACCAATTGATCAGACACGCGTCCGTGGCCGGCTGATTGGTTTTTATAGGCTTCTGTTTCGCAGGAGAGATCTTCGCACAAAATCTAGAGACCTAGTGCGACAACAACCGACGACCGGTTCAGCCTGTGGACTCAGGCAAGGATGTCGTGCACGACTTTGCCTTCCACATCCGTCAGACGAAAATCTCGCCCGCTGTAATGAAACGTCAGCTTTTCGTGATTCAGCCCCATGAGATGTAGAATGGTCGCATGCAGGTCATGGACATGGACTTTATTTTCGGTTGCAGCGAAACCAAAGTCATCTGTTGAGCCATAGGTCATTCCACCTTTCACTCCGCCACCGGCCAGCCACATGCTGAAACCATGATGATTGTGGTCACGGCCGTTCCCATTTTCGGCCACGGGAGTTCGTCCGAATTCTCCACCCCAAACGATGAGCGTATCTTTCAGAAGATCTCGCTGTTTCAGATCACGAATCAAGGCGGCAATTGGCTGATCAACATCCTTCGCTTTGTCAGCGTGAGCCTTGATGTTTTCATGATCGTCCCACGGCTGACCGTTTCCGTAATAGACTTGAACCATGCGGACGCCGCTTTCCACCAGCCGTCGTGCGGTCAAACATCCGTTCGCGAACTGGCCGGTGCCATAAGCATCGCGAGTTTCCTTGGTCTCTTTGCTGAGATCAAAGACTTCTTGAGCTTCGCTTTGCATCCGGAAGGCCATCTCTAGTGACTCAATGCGGGCCTCCAGACGATTATCCGCTCCGCCTCGCCGATCGAGATGCAGCTGATTCATTTGATTCAGCAGATCCAACTGTTTCCGCTGAGAACTTTCCGTCATGTAATGGTTGCTGATATCACGAATGACGCGTTTGGGGTCGACGCTCTGAGCGTGATTGATATGCGTTCCCTGAAAGATCCCCGGCAGAAAACTGTTACTCCACAGAGCCGGTCCGACGACGGGCTTGCCAGGGCAAAGGACGATGTAACCTGGCAGGTTCTGGTTCTCCGTGCCAAGACCATACAGCAGCCAAGAGCCCATTGCCGGGCGAGTCGGCTGAGTTTCGCCACTGTTCATCATCAGAAGGGAGGGTTCGTGATTGGGGATATTCGTGTGCATCGAACGGATGACGCAAAGATCATCCACGCAGGATCCCACCTGCGGAAAGATGTCGCTGACTTCGATTCCTGATTCTCCATATTTGTGAAACTTAAAAGGCGACATCATCAGACCACCCGTTCGTCGCTCTGTCTTCAGCTCCGCACCCGGCGGCCGCTGGCCGTGGTATTTTTCTAGAGCCGGCTTGGGATCGAAGGTGTCCACCTGCGATGGCCCGCCATTCATGAATAGGTGGATGATATGTTTCGCTCGCGGTGCGAAATGCGACGGCTTAGGAGCGAGCGGGCTCACAGAATTGGGGACTGCTGGATTTGCGAGCGCACCTTCCTGAGCCAGCACGCCAGCAAGGCCCAGAAGTCCCATGCCGGTTCCAAGCCGCTGAAGAGATTCTCGACGGGACAAGGCCAAAGACGAGTGGAGTGGTTTGATCATCGGATCCAATATCTCACGTTAGGCTTGGAATGTGTATGCTTGGAGTTTTTATCCGTATCATCGCTAATCCAGATACATGAACTCATTGCTGGCAAGAAGGACTTGGCAATAATTTTCCCAACGAGTCAGCTTTTCATCGACCGCCGGTTCTGCGGTCACGTACGCCAATCCCAGCTCGACTTCTTCTTGCACCGGTGGTCGTCCGTAGGCCAAAAGAAACGCGTGGCGAATTCTGGCTTCGTTGCTTTCCGGCATGTCGCGATTCAACCGTGCGAAAAACGCTTTCGCCTGCTCCACCATAAACGGACTGTTCAGCACGAATAACTGCTGCTGCGGAACCGTGGTTTCACTACGGCCGGCACTGGTGATGTTGGCGTCAGGAAAGTCGAAAAGCCTGAGCAGGCTGTCGAGTTCATGGCGGCTGACCTTGGCGTAGACTGTTCTTCGGATGTTGTTGTCGTCGGCCAGATTTGTCGAAGGGCCACCCAACTGTCGATCCAGACGTCCGGAAACATCGAGCAGCGCATCGCGCCAGACTTCCACATCGAGCCGCTTTCGACTCATCTGCCAAAGGTATCGATTGTCGCCATCAATCGCCGCGTTGGCTTCATCATACGATGTGCTAAGCCGATAAGTCGAAGACAAGAGAATTTCACGATGCAGCGCCTTGATGGACCACCCGGACTCAATAAATCGCCACGTCAGATAGTCCAGTAGTTCCGGATGACTGGGCGTCTCACCAGCCTTGCCAAAATTGCTTGGCGTGCCCACGATGCCGCGTCCAAAGTGATTTTGCCAGACGCGATTCACCATCACTCGACCAGTCAGCGGATTGTCCGCGCTGGCAATGGCCTCCGCCAATTGACGACGACCGCTGCCTTCGCTGAAGTGAGCTCGATCTTCACCCGCAAGGACTCGTAGAAACCGACGAGGTGCAACTTCCCGCTGGCGTGAAGGATTGCCGCGAACGTAAACCTTCAAGTCTTCGGACGAATTCTCGGCATAGGAATGTGCAACGGCATATTGCAAGGGTGCATTCTTTTTAGCCTCGTCCCGGGTGTTTCGAAGAGACAGAAGCTGGAGGCGTTGTTCTGGTGCCAAGAAATTTTCAAGGTCGCTGTCGTTGATAGCCAGCGGCCCGTCTTTCCCCAGCACCGCTGTCAGCAGATCGCTGCCCGAATTCATCGGTCTGCTGACAGGCTTTTCGGTATAAACACTGAACTGCACGCTGGCCTGATCGCCACAGTCGCCCTGATCAGAACCGCTGTTGTCCAGACCACCTATGGCGACGAATCGCTGGTATCCCGGCGGCACTTCAAACGTCAAAATCGAGTGCGCATGGACACCGATTCCATTCGGATAATTTGTGCCATTCACTCGAATTGGCTGGCCCTGATAATTTGTATCAACCCGAGCCCCGCCGAAGCCCTCGGCAGAAGACCATTTCTGATCTGTCAGCCGCAACTCTCCGCTGTCCCCAGTCAGTCTTGGCGCAATCCAATCCGCATGGTCGCAGCTATTGCCGTTTCCCGCGTCCGAAACCACCAGATAAAGCTGCGTCGCGCCGGTGATTTCAAGCTCAATTGCGGCTACTGGACGAACCTTCGTGACCGGTGGTGACACAAATCGAGGACTGCCTGTTTCATGGGGCTGGTCGCTGCTCACAAGGTTGACCGCGCCGATACCATCCCCCGGGATCAGCAGACGCTGCACGCGTTTTTGAAACTCCGCCGCCACCACAGAAGCCTGAGCAGCAAGTTCGCTGGCTTCCGGAGCCTTGTCTTTTTCAGCGGGCCTAGATGCGGATTCCACAAAGGCAAACCAGGCATTCAGGTCGCCGACTTTGTCCTTCTGCTTCAGGTCAAGGAACGCGATCCAGCGATTGAGCAAAAATGCGTTGAGTTCCAGGTGAACCGCAAGGTCCTCGGGCTTGACCGATTGCCCATCGTTCACGGCGGATTGAAACTTCCAGACCGCTTCCATGTAGCGAGCAATCTCCGGCACCTTTTTTTCAGCCGCGGTCGACTTTTCACCGACCAGAAACTTTTCGACGGCGGCTTCGCTATCTTTCCATCGCTGCTGGCCCGCGTCATACGCCTGAATGTCCTCCGGTTTGCACAGCGGAGCGTTGTGAAGCTTAGAACTGTGGAAGACCCCAGCGATGGAATAATAGTCTTGGGTCGGTATGGCATCGAACTTGTGGTCATGGCACCGGGCACAAGAAACGGTAAGACCAAGAAAACCGCGAGTCAGTGTATCGACACGATCATCCAGTTCGTCCGCTGCGGCTTTGGCAGCGTCACTGTTCTTGTAGTACTGAGCCCCGAGGCCAAAATAACCGAGGGCAATTAGATGGTCGTAGGAATCTGCTGAGTCCGGGCCGATCAGGTCGCCTGCGATCTGCAGTTTGACAAACTTGTCGTAGGGCATGTCCAAATTGAAGGCCTTGATGACCCAATCGCGGTATCGATAGCCGCTGGTATTTTCTGTAACAGAAAAAGTGTGAGCCTGGTCTTCAGCATAACGAGCCACATCCAGCCAGTGACGTCCCCAACGTTCGCCGTAATGCTTGGACTGCAGCAAACGGTCGATCACCGTTTCGAATGCTGACGGTGAGTCATCGTTCACAAACGCTTCCATGTCTTCTGGTGATGGCGGTAGACCGATCAAATCAAAGGTGGTTCGCCGAATCAACTCCCGTTTATCAGCGGAAGCCACGGGATGCAGGCCGAGCAATTCCATTTTAGCCAGCGTAAAATAATCCAGATCATTCCTGCACCATGAGTCATCGCTGAGAACCGGTCGGTCAGGTTTTCGAACTGGCTGATAAGCCCAATGTCCACGAGCCGCTTCGAAGTCAATCTTCGACTTCGGCACCGGTTCACCATCTCGCGGATCCGGCGCGCCCATTTCGACCCATTTGACGAAGTCAGCAATGACCTCTTCCGGCAGTTTCCCCTTCGGCGGCATTTCGATGCCATCATGCTTGATTGCAGAAATCAGCAGACTTTCAGCGATAGTTTTTGGCACCACTGCAGCCCCGGAATCGCCGCCCTTCCGACTGGCCTCGCGAGTGTCGAGCAACAGGCCGCCTTTTAAGCTCTTGGAATCGCTCGCATGACATTCATAACAATGCTGCGCCAGAATCGGCCGGATCTTCTGTTCAAAGAATTCGATTTCCGCGATACTTGCTACTGGCTCATCCGCCCGCAACGGCTGGTTCAGCAAGACGATCATCGCCGAGAATATGCCGATGGCAGCCATTGTCGTCGCCGGCCCGGTCTGCTCGCGGTTAGCAACTGAGGACGGAACCACTTTGGGAACAACGAATCCAGCAGCAGTCATGCAACGATTCAATCGGCGGTTAGCCATGGCGACGACTCTTTAGGTTAAGAAAAAACAGGACAGGCGTCCGCCGACGCTGCTGCAGACAAGGACGTCACGAGACCACATCGGCTGACCAACATTCCCCGGGCGTGACGCTGACCGACTGAATCAGGCGATCGGAAGCATCTCGCCTGATCCAAGACAGTCACTCACCAAGACAGTACAGAACTTCTTGGCGTTTACCCTCTTTATCAACAGCGACGCGGTTGTAAATTCGGCCCCCGCAGATCACTGGCGTGGAATAAACACTTGTCCCCAGTTTATTTATCGCGAGGATTTCCAGTTTTTGGTGGGAGGCCTTGAACACAAAAGTCTGACCTTCCTCGTTGGACGCATAAATCAGCTCACCCACCATCACAGGCGAACTGCTGAATGTGCCTCCCAGACGCCCCTTCCAAACTTCTTCACCGGTGTCACTCTTCCAGCACATCGCGATGCCAGCGTCCATTACAGCAAACAGGTAGCCGTCATGAGCCAACAATGACGGAACATAAGACCGAGTTGGATTTTCCCACGCCAGCTTGCCTGAGCCATCCGCCACAACAGCGGACACATGATTCTTCGGATACCCGCCAGTTGTGTAAACGTGTTTGCCATCGGTCACTGTTGTTGTCACGCATTCTGTGGTCGCTCCTTCCACTTCCCAATACGTTTCGCCAGTCAACGGATTCAGGCTGGTGACGAGATCGCATCCCGTGAGAAACAGCTGATCCTTGCCGGCAACATTTAGAATGACAGGAGACGGATAATTTGGCTTGGCTGGTCGATCTTTCTTCCAGACAATCGCTCCCGTGGCACGATTCATCGCGACGATAGCGCCGCCGCCTTTGTTGTCGGAAACACCGATGACAAGTTCTTGATAGAGAAGTGGTGATGAGCCGAAGCCCTGATGATTAATGTAGCTGGAAATCTTTGTCTGCCACACTTTCCTGCCGTGGCGATCAAGAGCTGTCATGTAGACAGCATCGCCGTTCAGAAAGTTAACAAAGAATCGCTCGCCGTCGAATGCAGCGGACGCAGAAGCCATCGACGACTTCTCATTATTCTTCACGTCAAGCCCGCCTTCGTGCACGATCGATTCCCAAAGCGGCTTCCCCGTTTTTCGATCGAAACAGAAAACACTCTGAACCATCCGTTCGTGGTCTGCGGCCGTCAGCACCACCTGATCGCCAACAACAATCGGAGAACCGTGACTTCGGCCGGGCAAATTGGCAGACCAGATGATGTTCTCGGTTTCGCTCCAAGTCAACGGGGGCTTCTGATCGGGCATCGCAATCCCCGTGTGATTGGGGCCTCTCCACCACGGCCAGTCGGTCTTCTCCACTGTGATCGGTGCAAGTTTGGCATCGGCTGCGATCACGTTGGCTGACTTGACGCTGGTGGGATCGGTTGCAATCAAATGGCCGGTCGATGCAATAAAGGCGGACGCGGAAACGCTGAAAACGAAAACAACTCTGGCAACACGCCAATAGTGGCAGGCTGATAACACGGCGGGAACCCTCGGAGAACGCAGGTGGGCAGGAAAGGAAGATCTTGGCAGTGTATGACGTCACCGTGATTTTCCAAGCGGCATCGCAGTCCTCCACCAACTTTATCGTCTTCCCCGCGAATGCATTTCGGAATCTGACGGGCGGTGATGTCTTGAGAAAATGAGTCGTTCGCAGTGGTGGGTGACGACAGTTTGTCGGTTCTCCCACCAACCATAAAAGCGTACAATTGCCGATCTCGCGGTCTCGGCGAGCTGACCTCTGCGAACTGAATTCACGACGGACCGATTGACATGGCTGACCCAGCGACCCCGGTTTCTACTTCCCCTACTGCTTCCGTGCGTCCTTTTGCGCACTTGCATTGTCATACTCATTACAGCCTGCTGGACGGAGTCAACCGAATTCCGGAGTTGGTAAAGCATGTCAAAGCCAGCGGCATGGATTCGATTGCGATCACGGATCACGGCAATCTTTACGGGGCCATCGAGTTCTATAACGGGTGCAAAAAAGGTGGAGTCAAACCGATCATTGGCTATGAGGCTTATGTGGCCCCCGGTCGGCGGACCGATCGAAGTGCCAGCCGGCAGAAGGATGCATCGTCGCACCTGACCCTTCTGGCGATGAACCGCAAGGGTTTTGATAATCTGATTCGAATGTCGTCCTTGGCTTATCTAGAAGGCTTTTACTACAAGCCTCGCATCGACCGCGAACTGCTGGAAGAATGCAACGAAGGCATCATCTGTCTTTCGGGCTGCGCATCGTCCGAGCTGTCTCGACTGCTGCTTGGAGAAAGCAACGACGAAGCGAAACAACTCGCCGAGTGGTATGCACGCGTCTTCGGCGATCGATTCTACATGGAAATCCAGAATGCCGGCTTCGAAATACAGAAAGCGTGCATGGATCTGACCGTGGATCTCGCCAACAAAATGGGTCTGCCGCTGGTCGCCACAAACGACGCTCATTACTTGCACAAGACCGATGCGAAGGTGCAGGATGTCATGCTGTGCGTGAATACTCGCACGACGCGTGACGACGAAAAACGCATGAGGATGGAGTGCGATGGCTTGTATGTGTGCACGCCCGACGAAATGTACGCCTGCTTCCCGGGACTCGATGGTGCGGTTGCGCGGTCTCAGGAGATTGCGGATCGCGTCGACATCCAGCTGGGCGAACGTAAGCTGTATCCCGTATTCCGACCGCCTGATCAAAAGACCGACACTGAATATCTGAAGGACCTGTGCCATCAGCGCATGCACGAACGGTACGGTGATGAGCTGACGGACGGTCACTGGAAGCGGCTGGAGTATGAGCTAAGTGTCATCAATTCGAAGGGGTACGCAAGCTACTTTCTGATCGTGTGGGACTTCGTGGAATTCGCAAGACGCAATGGGATTCCGTGCGGGGCAAGGGGTTCTGCGTGCGGCGCGATCGTGGCTTATCTGCTGCGTCTGGGGGACGTATGTCCGCTGAAGTATGACCTTCTGTTTGAGCGATTTCTCGATCCGAGTCGTACAGAACCGCCGGATATCGATATCGACTTCTGTCGCGATCGGCGACAGATGGTTATCGACTACACCAAGAAGAAATATGGCGAACGAAACGTCGCCCAGATCGGAACCTACGGAACTCTGAAAGCGAAGAACGCCATTCGCGACGTCGCTCGTGCGCTCAACGTGCCCATTGCACGCGTCAATGAACTTGCCAAGATGGTACCGGACACACTAAACATTAAGCTGAAAGATGCGCTCACAGAAAGTGCCGATCTAAAAGCAGCGTATGACATGGATCCGGTGGCTCGCGAAGTCATTGATTTTGCGATTGCGGTTGAAGGTCTTGCACGCAGTGCGGGAACTCATGCAGCGGGCGTGGTGATTGCCGATGTGCCGCTGGACACTGTACTGCCCCTGCAAACCATCACTGGCAAGGAAGACATCATTACGCAGTGGGATGGACCGACCGTTGAAAAGGTCGGTCTGCTGAAGATGGACTTCCTTGGTCTGCGAAACCTGACGATTCTCGACAAGGCCGTGCAGAATGTAAAACGGAGCGACCCGGAGTTCGACCTTGAATATGTCAAGACGCACCTCGCCGACGCTAAGACGTTTGCGCTCTTGCAGCGTGGTGAAACGAAGGGCGTGTTCCAGCTAGAATCCGGCGGGATGCGAGACCTGCTGACCAAGATGAAGCCAGACTGCTTCGCCGACATCATCGCTACGTCCGCTCTGTATCGCCCGGGTCCGCTGGAAGGCGGAATGGTGATGGAATACGTCGACGTAAAGAACGGACGCAAGCCGCCTCGGAAAGTGCACCCTGTCGTGGACGAAGTTCTGGCTGAGACCTACGGTGTAATGGTCTACCAAGAACAGGTGATGCGGATTTTGAATCGAGTGGGCAACATTGAACTGTCCAAGTCGTACAAATGCATTAAGGCGATCGGCAAGAAGAGCCATGAAATTATTGCCAGCTTCCACGAGGAGTACATCACCGGAGCTGTTTCTAATGGGATTTCCGGACAGGTTGCTCAAGAGCTATGGAATCTGATTGTGGCCTTCGCCGGCTACGGATTTAACAAGTCGCACTCCACGGCTTACGGACTAATCGCCTATGAGACGGCCTATCTGAAGGCTCATTATCCTGTTGAATTCATGGCCGCGCTGCTGAGTTGCGAAATGGAAAGCACCGAACGCATGAGTGAGCACGTCGACGACGCTCGACGTATGAAAATCGAAATGCTGGGGCCGGACATCAATCGTTCGGAAGTCGACTTTGGCTTCATCGATGGCCGAATTACATTCGGAATGGCAGCTCTGAAAGGCGTTGGCGAAAACGTCATCCATGCGATCGTCGAAGAACGCAACAAGAACGGTCCGTACAAGGATATCTTTAATCTGACGGAACGCGTCGATCCAAAAGTCCTGACGAAGGGTACCTTGGAAACGCTGATCAAAGCCGGCACGCTCGATAGTCTGCCAGGAAATCGAGCGCAGCAAACTGCGGTGGTGGAGCGCGCGGTTCAATCGGCTCTGTCACGCCAAAAAGACAAGGCTCGTGGCCAGAAGAGCCTGTTCGGGGGTGATGACGACGAAGTGGATGATACCGGGTCGCCTATGGCCATCAGCCTGCCCGACATTCCGGACTGGACTCATGGGCAGATGTTGGCGTGGGAAAAGGAAACGATCGGATTCTATCTGACCTCGCATCCGCTGACCCAGCACGCTCGCCGCATTGAACGTTACGCTGGGAACAAGAATTCAGACCTCGCCGAAATGGAAGACGGCGCTCAGGTCATCGTCGGCGGAATGATTTCTTCGATCAAACTGGTGACCGCCAAGAAAGCCAGCCGCAATGGGAATTCCCGTTATGCAAACTTCGACCTGGAAGATGCGACCGGCATCATGCGATGCATCGCGTGGTCTGATGACTATGCCCGCTATGAAGAATTGATTAAATCCGAGAACGTCATCATCGTGGCCGGCAAAGTGGACCGACGCAGCCGCGAACCTAACCTGGTGATCAATCGAATTTTCACTCTGGACCAGGCCGACAAGGAATTCACTTCGCAGGTCGCGATCAAGTTTGAAAAGGGACTGCATTCGTACGATGACCTGCAGCGAGTCCGCAGTGTGCTGACTCGTTATGCCGGTCCGACGGACGTGATCCTGATCGTGGATTCGTTTGCCGAAAATGCTCGCAACGTCAACGTTGACGACAACGGTGACGCCGACGACCATGGACACTCTGGTGAAGAGGACAAAACGGACAGCGGATCTTCCGGAGCCGTTTCAAGATTGCGGTACATTCTGACCACAGGCAACGACTGCAAAGTCAACGTCGGTCCGGAACTGCTTGCGGCTCTTGGAGAAATCGTCGGTGATGGCAACTACGATCTCAAGGCCACAAAAGCCAAGCGCCCAGGTGGGCAAAGCGTCGGCCGTTGAGAAGTGTCATCCTTTTCAGCGGTTATGACACAGCCGCTTTTTTTCCGGAACGGCGGCCGGGCGTGTGTGCCATTCGATTTGCACAGTGTCGTCTTTCGCTCCGCGAAAGAAACGCCGCTTTTGCGGAGCAAAAGGCGACACTGCCGCAAAGAGGCCGGCTGGACTCCGCAATCGCGTCGGCCGTTGAGCAACGTCACTGAACGGACCACCAGCCGGCGGCCAGATCCCAGGCTCCGCGGCTCGTTGCGTTCAATACAGAACGCACATCCGGTCTGACGAGCGAAATTGCGGAATGAAATTGTCTCGAACGGAGCCGATTCTGCTCCTGATGCCGTTTATGGGGTAAAGTTGAGAAAAGGCAACACGGCTTTTCGAACTTGAATCGAAACAGTTTCGCCGAGGATGCTTTGGTCTGTTGTGCATCGGGAGCACGTTCATGCGTCAATTGCTGAAAAAGTTAGTTGAAGACCAGAACGGCATTATCATCTCCTCAGAAATTGTTCTTGTGGGAACGATCCTGGTAATCGGCTGCATCGTGGGACTGGCTTCGCTTTCGCATGCGGTCACTCATGAACTGAACGACGTCGCTCAAGCCTGCGATCAGGCTTACAATAATAACGATAATGGTAACACGCCGCGAAACGACTATTACCTGACCAGCAGTCAGGGAGTGCCAGAAATTTCCGGCAGTGGTTATTAAGAACGCCTAACAAAACTGGGGCCGGCTTCCGTATTTTTCGGAAACTGTTTAGAAACATGACGCAGCGAGGGTGCCTGTCCCATTTTTGTTAAAGCCTCTAAGAAAACTCTTCACTGATGGTACTCCACCATCGTTCAGCAAACGCCCCCGTCGAAGTCACGCCCGACGGGGGCGTTTGTGTTTTTACGCCACTCCGCCGTCCATGAAATTCCGAAGATAGCGAGCGGGGTTCAGCCAGCTTCCAACAGCTATTTTGCAAACCGCCACTGCAGGACTTGAGGACCATCGTCCCCATTGTCGTAGACAAGCATAAGTTGAGTCGATCAGAGAGACGCTCGACGAATCTCCACAGACAACAAGCTGATTCGCCCCAGGGACCAGACGCATTTCATGCAGCGGATGTCCAAGGTCACAAACGCTGCTGAAGTGATGTTCAAGCTCTGCTGATGTCAGTTGCCAATCGGTTCGATGGATCATTTCCGGGTGGCTCTGCCGGAGCGTTTCCAGGTGACTCAGAACAGCAAAGAAACGTCGCTGCTGCAGAACGGTCAATGCTTCCCTGATAGTACTGTTCCACGCAAGTGTTCGAAACTTCGATTCATTCTCTTCAGCATGAAGGCGGCTTTTGTCGGCGAGCTCACGTAATGAATCCGATCGCTGCTTCTCTTTTTTCAGCTGGTTTAGAGTTCCCGTCAATTGCTGATTCTGGCGTTGGCTGACTATATAACTTGATAGAGTTTGTCCGAACACAATGAGCACGGACACCAAAACCACAAAGATTGACGCTGCCAAAGTTCGATTCCGCTGTCTCCAACGTGAAAATTTCTCCAAAGCCGGCAGCGGCCTTGCAAGTGTTGGACGGCCTTCCAGAAACCTTTGCAGATCGTCGCGCAGAATCCCGGCTGACGCATACCGCGCGCTTGGCTCGACATTCAGACATGTCAAACAGATTATCTCCAGATCGCGAGGAATGCCGTTTTGCGCAGTCCTGAAACGGCCAACAGGCTGTTCTGCCAGACCAATTCGGGAATGCAGACTCGTCGCTTTCGCAAATGGAATGGTGCCGGTCAACAATTCGTACAGGACCACTCCCAGCGAATAGATGTCGGTCCACGGACCCTGAAGTGATGGTTGGCCCTTGAGCTGTTCGGGGGCCATATACATCGGCGTGCCAATGAGCAAACCGGAACGGCTGATCGTGATATCGTCAATCAGTCTCGCCAGCCCGAAATCCGTCAGCCGAGGTATAAAATTGACTTCAGGCTGCGTGTCGCGCGTGTGACCAGGCAGTTTCTCCAGCAGAATATTGTCAGGCTTGATATCCCGGTGCAACACTCCCTGATCGTGGGCATGCTGAACAGCGTCGGCCAGTTGGAGCAGAATCCTCGCCGCTGTCTTTGCGGGTACTCCATTTTGGTACTGTCTGCGATACTCACGGAGGCTGGGACCATCCACATATTCGGTGATCTGCCAGGATAATCCAGCCTCTGCTCCGGAGTCGAGGACTCGAACGACGCTGGGATGATTGAGTCTGGCAATTGCCCGTGATTCTCTCAGGAATCGCTCCTGCAGTTCGCCGCTGTTCAGAACTATCTGATGCGGCAGTTTAATGGCGACATCTCGTTGCAACAGCGTGTCGTTCGCCAGATAGACAATCCCAAATCCACCTTTCCCCAGCATTCGGCGAATCTGAAAACGCGACGGTAACGCGGAAGAAAATCGAGACTGCGCCAAATGATTTTCCGTCCAGGGCAATGGATCCGCATCGTACCCCAACAGCGTGTCCGCAGTGTCAAACTGTTCTTTCTGGCCGCAACGCAGAACATCATGGAGCAGTCGCAATGTTCCGGCCAGAGGACTCTCTGACATGGACAACGCAGTTCCCTCTGTCAAACATCGCAGTTCCCTCTGTCAAACATCGCAGTTCCTCATCATAGCGGATGGCGGCAGGAGTCTCAGACGCAGCGGATTCTGAATCCACGACTGTCGGTCTGAGATCGTCTGTTCGACAGACTTCATCCATCTCAGAATCATGAATCGGCTTCATCTGTCACACCATTTCAACTGCTTTTGAAGAGCCTCCACGGCTTCCTGAAATTGACGCCAGACGGTTGCAACTGAGACATTCGTCTCTGCAGCGATTTCCTCAAATGTTCGATTCTCCAGATATCGCAAATGGATGACGTGCTGCAAATGGGCCGGCAACGCCTCCAGAGCCTTCAGCAGTAAGGTAGCGTCCTCATTCAGCCTGGCCGCCAGAGAAGGTGTGTCTTCACGCGATAAAAGATGACTCAGGGACAGTTGATCATCCTCCAGTGATTGTCGACGTATTTCAGCGACCTGATGTCGACGGATACCATCCACCAACCGGGAATGAAACAGTTCCAGGAGCCATTCTCTAAACTCCCCCGATGTCGTCCCGCGAAACGATTCGAATTGTTTCCCGGCCGTCAGCATGGTGTCCTGAACCACATCGGACGACGACATTCGACGTCGTAAACGCTGCTCCAGATTCTGGTCGGCCATCAGCATCAGACTGGGCCGGAACGCTTCCAACAGTCGTCCCAACCCGGACTGAGACCCCTCTTTGGCTGCGTTCAGAAACAGATTCAGATGGCTGTCACTGGCGGAACTGTCCAGTCCATGATTGTCGGCATCCTGCATCGAATTGTTTCCTGGAACCCATTCCTGCGAGGCACGGTTTCATTCTGCGGCAGTGTGGTGCTGCTTTTCAACTGAAGCAAGTAGATTTTGGCCGCCAGGTTTGTACCGAGTGTTCATTTAACGGGCTTTCAAAACCCGAAACGTCAGTGAGGGATTGCCTTGCCTGCGTTCTTCGCCCCACATCCCTCGCCCCTCGCTGACGCATTTTGAAGTTGCGCGATTTGAGACAGCGGTTGATTAAAGGTGCAAAAATATAGGGAGTTATCACAACCCGACGCGTCAGCGAGGGATCCAAGGTAAACCAGCAGAACCGCAGAAACTCAATCCCTCACTGACGTGTCGGGTTGGGATTAAATCAACACCTCGCATGCTGCCACGTCATGATTCTGCAGCCCTTTGTGAAAACTTGCACTGCGTTTGTACCAAATGCACAGATTTCCTGAAAAACGATCCGAGCCTGAACGGCTATCTTCAGCGAAGGCCGCTAGTTCGCTGTCAAGGCTCAGAAAAGGGGGTAGGAACATATATCCAAATGGCCTGAAGGGTTCTGCGCACTATTGGTTCCTGCCCCCTTTTCTGAGCCACAACTCCTCATTTCATTGTTGACAAAGCAATAGTCAGCAAGTGAACGAGAATGGTCGGATGATCAGAATTATCGAATCAGTCAAAACCATTGACTTGAAGAGCAAAAATAATGAATCAAGTTTTCAATGCATTTTATAGCTTTTTTTATCAGCGAGTGGCCAGCACACGAATTTCCCTTGAATCTCCCTACGCGATTGGCCGTGCTAAGTCAGCGTGGTTGGCTACAGAAACTCGGGAAGATGGGAAAATAATGGCCGCGTCAATAACTACAGATTCAGGCAGTAAGAAGCAGGTACGCGGAATGTCAGAGAGCAATTCGATCAAGGCAGTCTTACGGCGGTTAGCGAGATCGCTTTACGGAACGAGTCGTGCGCGGCGAGTATCGTCGAGTTGCGTAGTGGAGACCTGCGAGCCGAGGGTCCTGCTTGCAACAAGTGTCTGGTCAAGTAATACCGGGGGATCGTGGTTTTCTGCGGCGAACTGGGACGGCGGCGTTCCCGATGCAACCAACGAGGTCCGCCTTCTTAACCAAAATTCCGGGATACTGACATTTGAAGGACGTCAGGCTAACGCTGAAAAATTGTTCGTCGGTTCTTATTTGGGGCCAGGGCGAGCCATCCTTGATCTCAACGGTGGGCGACTCACAGTAAAGAGTGCTGAAATTGGAGGCGCGATTTCATCGACGCAAGTCCCAGGCGCGCTTCCATCTGCTTATTATTCGTATGCCACACTTGCTAGTACATCCATTCGAAACGGAATGCTGACGGTCGAAGACAATTTAGACGTTGGTGCGACAGTTGTCGCTAATACAATTACAAAAAACTCTACGTCGCAGAAACTACCGTACGGCACGGTCAGCATCGGTCCAGGCGTACGAGTTGATGTCGGCGGCACACTGTCACTCGGGACGGCGCGGTTAGCAAGCGGCTACGTCTATGTTTACGATGGCGGAAAACTGACAACTGACTCCGTGAAAGGGATTTCGGGCAGGGCATTCGTCTACGGTGAAGATTCCACGTGGCTAAATGACGGCCTGTTTTCGGCAGACGTGTCGGTTGGAGCAGGCGGCCGCTTAAAAACAAATACGTTCACTGGAGAACTGTCGCTCAATGGGGGCACGTTAGCTGTTCGTAACTATGCGCCGGCGAATCAATATCTATCGAGCGGCGTTCTCAGTGTGGCTGGTGGAATCTACCAGTCCTTCAACACCAATGTTCCCAATGGTGCAGCGGTCACGCTTGAGAACGGCACGACAGGAGCCAATCTCGGGCCATTAACCATTGGTGGTCAGTCGTTACAAACGACAGGAATCGTCACAGTTTCATCCGGAAGCAAAATCGACTGGAACTCCATCAATCTGAAGCGGAGCGGCGAACTCGTGGTCAGTGGCAGCGGCACGCAGGTTTCCTCCACAACACGAATTTCAAATCCAACGCCGCAAATGACCGTGGAAGGATCCAACTCGCAAATCCAGGTTCTGGACGGTGCCTTACTCTTCGGCCGTGAATTGATTCTCCGAGGCAGCGGTTCGGTAAGCGTCCGGTGAACCGCATCTTGTGAGGGTTTCTATTCTGAGGGGGATTTTTTCCCGTCCTGGAATGGAGATCATAGCAATGGTGCATCGACTGCGAAGTGTTGACAAAGAAGAGTTTTGGCGGTGGCATGTGGAGATGCAGGCGGCGGAAGGGCTGTCGGCTCGGGCGTATTGTCG
>Ga0209284_10001674_pt1 | contig 33164 bp, 29 predicted proteins | sample FRY03_FD_187211 | JGI IMG/M metagenome (GOLD analysis project Ga0209284, IMG submission 187211) | Freshwater microbial communities from Lake Fryxell liftoff mats and glacier meltwater in Antarctica - FRY-03 (SPAdes) (version 2) | ecosystem: Environmental > Aquatic > Freshwater > Ice > Glacier... | reverse complement strand
TTGATGCCGTCCAATTGGTGCTGTACGGCAAACGGTCTAAGTGCTCGAAGCGTGGAGAGAAGTCCTATGAGGAATTCCTGCGCAGCTGCATCAATCACGACGTTGACCAGCAAATGGGCGCGTCCATCGGTTTGACGTTTTTGTATGCCTCGGAAGGCAGCGAGAACGTCTACGAAGTGTCACGCATGTGGGCCGCAGGCAGCGGTGGAGCAATCCGCGAACGTGTTTCGGTGATGAAAGACGGCGAGCCGGATCATTGGATGGCGGAGAATTGGAATCAGCTGGTCGATGACCTGATCCCGTTCGGCGTGGCTCAACTGTGTTTCTTTGATGCGGAGAAGATTCGATTTCTCGCGGAGGATGAAACCAGCAGTGTAGCGCTCGGTGAGGCGATCAAGGCATTGCTGGGTCTGGATCTTGCCGAACGTCTGGTCGCAGACACGACGGTGCTGGAAGGTCGCATTGCAAAGCGAGTTCGCAAGTCTGACGAACTGCAGGCACTCGCGGGACTTGAAGAGACGTGGCGGGAAAAGAAAGAAGTCGTCGAGCGATTGAAGCAGGATCTGGCAGGCGTTGTGCCGCAGTTGGAACGGGCCACCAGTCGGTCGTACAAGGCGGAAGCAGATTTTGCAAAAGTCGGCGGCAAGCATTGGGAACAACGCGAGCAGCGGCAACGGCAAAAAGGTGAGCTGGAGAAAACCGCTGAGCATTGCGAAGAATCGCTGGTCAATCTGGCTGGCGGAGCGTTGCCACTGGCGTTGGTCGGAGATCTGCTGGGGCAAATTACTGAACAGGCTCAGATGGAAAGAACGTCGGCTGAGTCAGACTTCCTGACGTCGTTGTTGACGAAGCGTGACAAGGAATTGCTGAAGAAGCTGAAAGCCGTCAAGGCTGCGGACGCGGTGCTGAATGCGGCATCCGAGTTTCTGGAGCTGGACCGCAGTAAGCGTCAGCAGTCTGTCAGTGTGGAAGCCTGGCTGGATCTTCCGGATGTGTCGGCTCGCCGATTGGATGAGCTGCTGGAAAGCGGCCTCACGACTCGGCTGGAAGAAACCAACGACCTGCTGTCAAAACTTGAAGACGCAAAGCGAGACCTGGACAACGTTGAACGCAGTTTGGCGGCGGCACCAAAGGAAGACGCCATCAAGGCTGTGGCCCAGGAACTGAAAGCGGCGACCGCCGAAGTGACAGAGCTGAAGCAGCAACGTAATCGGATTGAGAACGATCTGAAGCCTGCAGCGTTCGAAATTGCGGAGCTTGAGAAGCAGATCACGAAGCTGAATCAGCAGCATATTAGTGAGAAAATGCAGAGTGACCAGAACGCCAGAATCGGGGCATTGGTCACGAAGACTCAGGAAACGATGAAGGCATTTTTGAAACGTGCCACGGAAAAGAAGATTGCTCGGCTGTCAGATTTGGTGACGACGTCGTTTCGATATCTTTTGCACAAGCAGCAGTTGGTAGAACGAGTGATCATCGATCCGGCGGATTTTTCAATCACGCTGATGGATCAGTCCGGAAACGTGTTGCCGAAGGATCGTCTCAGCGAAGGGGAAAAGCAGATCTTTGCTATCAGTGTGCTGTGGGGACTGTCGCAGGCGTCAGCTCGCCCGCTGCCGGCGATTATTGATACGCCGATGGGTCGCCTGGATTCCGAGCATCGCAATCAATTGGTGGAAAGGTATTTCCCGCACGCCAGCCATCAGGTGATTATTCTGTCGACGGACACGGAGATCGAAGAGAACTATTTCGAACAATTGAAGCCCAGCGTGGCTCGTGCGTATCACTTGAACTATGACGAAGCCGGGCGCATGACGACTGCGGAAGAGGGATATTTTTGGTAGGGGTTTTCGGACAGGCGAGCGGTTGGGCGTCAGCCCTCCGAGTGCGATTAAAGTAGCCGTCACTCTCCGAGTGACGAATGCCAATATGCGACCTGCGTCACTCGGAGAGTGACGTCTACTTTGTCAAAGCGGCTGTCGGGGATCGTGGAAATTCGACGGCCTCAAAATGTTGTACTACGGAACAATGAGATCACAATGAGTATCAAACAAGTCCGCCTGTCGAATCAGGCCAAGGAACAACTGATCCGCCTAAAGACGCGAACTGGAATTCAACAGTGGAATATCCTCTGCCGGTGGGCGTTGTGTCTGTCGCTGAAAGAAGTGACACCTCCGACGCCAATCGATATTCCGGCCGACAGCAACGTGGAAATGACGTGGCAGGTATTTGGCGGCGAACATAACGAACTTTACCTCGCTCTGCTAAAGCAGCGATGTAAGACCGATGGCTTATCAGTTGACGCCGAAACGCTAGGCAAACAGCTAAGGCTGCATCTTCATCGTGGTATCGGCTACATGGCAGTGCATGGCTTCATCAAGCACGTCGATGACCTTGTACGGCTGACGAAGAAGGCTTGATCGTGGGAAAGAAGACACTGGCTTCCGTGATTACTGACGTTTTGCAGGCAAAGGGTTCGCCGATGTCCGCAGCCGAAGTCTATGCCGCCATCACTGACAGCAACTTGTTTGAATTCAATTCCAAAGATCCCGTTGGCATCGTTCGCAGTGCCCTCTCTCGCCACAGTGTCGAGAACCAGCATTCCTGTGCCTCAAAGACGAAACACTTCACCCAGCTTCCTGACGGAAAGTATCGACCGCTCAGATAGCTGTCACAGGTGCCATCGATTACGATGGTACCTGTGCGTAGCTGTTCCCTCCGCCGCCAACGATGACGATCCATTGCACGCCGGGTTCGCGGGGGGGCGGTGAGGTTTTGGAGGGCGGATTCGGAAGTCAGGGGCAGGAGCTTCAGGGCGGTCTCAAACGAGACTACGCACTTGAACGTCGGAATGGCATTCTTGCAGTAGGACGCGATGAGTTCCGGGATCTCGTGTTTGGGCATGCATTAGATGCTGGAAGCTGAAGTGCAAAACCTTGAATTCGCTAAGACACTTTCATTCTCTATTCCAAACCAGTTTTATCCCGGAACACTGCGTTCCTTTTTTCCTCTCCCGACGCAAAGCATTCGCATCAGTCGCTCGCAGTTGGAATTGCTTCCCCATAATTCAGTCGCGGCAGAAGACTCAAGCCTGAAGCCTGCTGCTCAATTGCCTGAGCCGACCAGCCCGCCAGTCGTGCCATCCCGATTACGATGGACTGTCGATCGGGCGGAATGTCCAGCAGCGACATGACTTTGACTGACAACCAGTCGGCCGTTGGAAAATACTGTTCAGCCGCCAGGACCTTTTCCAGCCGAGCCGCGCATCCGGCAAGTCGAATGCGATCGCTACTGCCGAGAAGTGTCAGCACTTTGTCCGCCATGATTTCCGCACGGACATCATCCTGAGATGTTGAAAATCCAAATGGCATCGCCTGCCCTTCACGTCGGCGCCACCATGCTTCGGCCTGTCCGGGGCTCTGAAAACTGAACAGCAATTCGCTGGCCCAAAGGTAAGGATCGTTTCGAAGTTGCGAAACAAATACGGTCGCCGCTGACTGCTGAGCGGCCGCTATGTGAGTCGTCGCACTGGCGGTGAAACGGGCCGTGAAACACGCAGGGCGCATTTCGGTCAGACACTGACAAATCATCACGGCATTCATCGCAGCGTCTTCCGCTGCTGACGGTCGTTCCGTTGAACGACGAAGGCGATGCAGCAATCGGCCAGCCCACGACAGTTCTGTTTCATCCGCTGACAATTCCGTTGGTCGCAAACAATCGCTGTTATCTGCATCACCCAACCCTGCAGACAGAATCATCGGCAGTTGAGCCAGCAAACGCATCACGCGAGATCGTGCGGCTTCGGGAGAAATATCTAATGGAGTCGGATCAAAGAACGACAACAGCGATATACACAGCGGCAGGAATTCCAGAGGTCGTGTCGACAGCGGCAGATGCGATACCATTTCAAGTGCCGACCGATCAATCACTGCCGAATCCGCCATGATCGAACTACAGTCAGCCAGCTCTTCTTCCGTCGGCAACGACTGATGCAACAGCAGCCACAGAACACGTTCGAATAATGGATCGGTCGTCAGATCGTCGATCGACTGACCGCAATAGGAGATGACGGAATCTCCGAACGACAGCAATGCAGTCGTTCCGCAAACGATGTCCGTCAGACCTGATCCATTCACCGGAGACGGAACGCGAATGTCGTTCACAAGTCTCCGAAGTCCATCCTTAAAATGCGCTGCAGGTTGGGCTGATTGATCCATAAAATCAGATTCCTTTCCTATTCACGACCAAAACATTCACAATCCGTTTGTTCCGCGATATTCGGCGAGATTCGTTCTCACCAGTATCACGGCTGCCTGACCATTCCACTGCCTGACAAAAAGAATGTAGCTACTCGGAAAGCAACTGTGAACCGACTCACGACGTTTGGTAAACTGCGCAGACATGAGAAGACAGCAAAGCAGATTCTGCGAGCGGCGTGGCCTGCTGAAATCGACGGAATTTGTTTCGAAACAATTTCTTCGCCGTAGGATGGACTTCCAGTCCGTCCGAAAACGACGGACTGGAAGTCCATCCTACATTTAGAAACCCAGCTAATTATTTCTGGAAACCAAATTCCCTGATTGATCATGCGCGACGCATCAGGGGATTCACATCCCCGCTCGCCTGAAGTCTACACCGGCGTATCAACACCTGGATCAAACCGGCGAAACGCATAACCCAGCAGCGGAATCAAACCAGCGCATTCGGCCAGCAGAACACAAGTGGCTGGGATCACAGCAAACAATGTCGAGCCCATCAGAGCACCTGGAATGACTGCGATCCCTACAAGCGTGAGGCAGGCAAAGAGCACAGCCATTTTGAAAAACACAAACATCATCTGTTTGCCACCGTTTTGAAAATCGCCCGGAGCACCTTTCGCCATCCGAGTCGGAAAGACATAGAACACCAATTTGTCGATACCAAACAGCAGGAAGTTAAATGGAAATGCCAACACCGCCGCAAAGAGTAGCCATCCGGCAACTGACGGCAACATGGCACAAAGTGCCAGAAACAACGAAACCTGCACCGATGAAATCAGAGCAACAAACCCCAACAATTCACCCACGACAATCGCCCTCGGACTCAGCGGAAGTGACTTCAGGTAACCGACACGCTCAATTTCATTTTGAAGCGATAGACTAATTAGAACACTGACGTAATTCATCACTACGATTGCGGCTCCGGCAGCAGCCAGCGACTCCGCAGGATTCTTGCGATGAATTGAAAATGCCAGACCTCCTGCCAGAAGCAGGGCACCACCAAGCAGCACGAACAGCTTCAGCGAAGTACGAATATTCGTCGTGACTCTTTGCCATATAATCGGCCCAAGCCCATTCCAGAACGGCAGCAGCGGCAGTCGGCGGCCGGCAGACTTCGATGTCGGCGAACCAAACACCTGCCATATGCCTTTCGATTGAGCGCGTTTCATTCGAGCGGTCATTTTTTCGCTGATCGCAAGAGCGGCTTCCAGTGATAGACCATCCAGTCGATATACCGAGGCCAGCAAGCACAGATCGAGTACGAAAACAGTGCCAAACGAAGTCAGAAACATCGAAATATCCTGCGGAAACAGCATTCGAGTGAACACGCCAAATGGTGCCAGCAGAATGGCTCCTGAAGTTGAGTTCCGGAAGGCATTGGCCAACGACGCAAAGTTACCGTCTGGAGCGTCGATGATTGTTTGCGAAACGGCCATCAGCAAAAGTGACAGCACAGTGACCCCGATCAGTCTCCGTACTAAAACACTTGAACGAGCCTCAAAGACCTGTCGCAGAAACGCGACGTTCATCGTCAGTAATTGCAGAAAGGCCAGTGTCAGTATCAATCCCAATAAACCACCCAGCCACATTCCTGGACTGCTTGCAAAGACGAACGACATCAGCAGACTGACAAACAGCATTCCGGACAGACTCTGCAACAATTTGTAAGACAATAGCTGCCGCCGCTGGAACGGAGCGGGAAACAGAAAAGCAACCTCGCTGGCTGTGAAGTAGACAGTCGATTCACCGGTGGAGAATAACACCGTCCATGTCGTAAACGAGAAGATTCCGAACGTGGCGAAATCCCGCATGCGGTCTATCATCCCCACTGCGGCAAAAGGCGTGGAAGCTGACATGTGTCCGAAGAAGATCATTGAACCGAAGCTCCAGCCCATCATGGCCAGCATGAAGCCGAACTGAAACACCCCGCGCACGGTTTTCAGGCTGCGGCCCGCTTGTCGGAAACCACCACGGCATTTCAGACGAAACAGTTTCCATAATGCCGTGTGAAACATGAGAGTCCGTCTGGTAGTAGAATCAGTTCGTACGTTCTGTCAGTTGGAAGAAGACATCTTCCAAAGAGCCATCTGCTGCACCGTGCTCTGCCAGTTTGCTTTTTGCTTCTGCCAAAGTCCCCTGAAACAACGACTGCCCGCGGTGCATCAGCAGCAGATGAGTACACAAGTCCTCGATCAGGTCGAGCAAATGCGAACTGACCATCACCGCCGCGCCGGCCGCCGCTCGCTGTCGAATGGATTCTTTCAATGTACGAATTGCGCGCGGGTCGAGCCCCGTAAGTGGCTCATCAAACAGAATCGCTTCAGGCTGATGCAGATAGGCACAACAAATTGCAACCTTTTGCCGCATCCCGCGTGAAAGCTCCTGAGCAATCGTGTCCCGCTTCTCGATCAATTCAAACTGAGTCAGCAAACGTTCAGCCTCTGCCGAGAAATCGCTCACACGGTAGACCGCAGCGGTAAACTCAAGGTGTTCCCAAACGGTCAATACGTCGAACAAACATGGTTCATCCGGAATAAACGCAAGGCGACTTTTCGCCGCGATCGGATCCGCGACAATGTCGTGCCCCGCGATGCTCAATCGACCTCGAGTGGGTGGAATAATCCCCGCAAGAGCCCGCAGCGTCGTTGTTTTGCCTGCTCCGTTGGGGCCGACCAGACCAACGATCGAACCCGCTGCCACCTCAAGACTGAGCCCACGCACTGCAACTGTCTCGCGATATGACTTTTCATACCCTTCCACTCGAATCATGAATCGCCCACCATTCGTCAGAGAACATCGACAACGCAGTATCAGGAAGAAGTGTCATCAATCGGCTCAATCGATTCGCCGTTGTCGATTTCCATCCTGCATTTCGGCAGGCTTGAGATAAACAAGCGGCCGTAGGGTTTTGTCAGGACTCGCGGGTCGAGAATCACGACACGGCCGGTGTCGTTGCGATGGCGGATGAGGCGGCCGAAGCCTTGTTTCAGCTTGATGATCGCTTCCGGTGTCTGGAAATCACGGAAAGGATTCCCGCCGCGTGCTTTGATCGTTTCCAGTCGAGCTTCCAGCAGCGGATGATCGGGCACGCTGAACGGCAATCGGGGGATAATCACATTCTGCAGCGCATCGCCGGGGACGTTGACGCCTTGCCAGAAACTGTCGGTGCCAAACAATACGGCTCGCTCATCAGCGCGGAAGCGGTCGAGCATCGCAGAACGCGGCAAACCCTTGCCCTGGCAATACAGCGACAGGTCATGCTGAGCCAGCCAGCCGGTGAGCCGATCGGCGCAGAACTGCATCATCGAATAACTCGTGAACAGCACAAACGCGCGGCCTTGTGTGTCCAACAAATGCCGCTGAATGCGTTCGCAGCATTGCTGATTGAACCGAGTCGGGTCAACCGCTGGATCAACCATATTGGTCGAAAGAATCAGCCGTGTTTGTGTCTCATAGTTGAACGGACTGCCAAGTCGAATGTCGCTGCCTTCGGTGAGGCCGACACGTGATCGAAAGAAGCTGAAATCCTTCGCACCGGTCGCTAACGTGGCACTCGTCATGATCACGGACGGAATGGCGTTGAATAAGTGCTCACGAAGAATCGGCCCGACTTCCACCGGCGCGCTCATGAGCGACAGACGTTGTTTATAGGTGCCGGATTGCTCAACCCAATATACGCAGTTTTCGATCGACTGTCGCGTCCACGACTGGATGTTGTCCGCGAGCATCTTGCAGCGATCGCTGGCGGATTTAAGTTCCACCTGATTGGCTTCGGTTGTCGCTGCTTCAGCGGCTGCGGCGATCATCATCGCCAGGCGGCTGAGTTCCGGAGTCAGATTGTTCGTGACATCGATCGGCCGCATCAGCCGACCGTTTTTTTTGCAGAAGCGAGCCGCCCAGTCTGCTGTATCCATAAAATACTGCATTGCGACCGTACGAATCTTTGACGCCTGCTTCTGCGCATCCTTCAGATTGTGTGTGAGCAGCAATCCGCGATTGGCCTGCTCGTTGTATAGCTTGTTCAGCATGTAATCGACCTGGCCTTCGGTGACCGAAAGTCCCAGATGATCAGCCGCCACACTTTCCATTGTGTGAGCTTCGTCAAAGATAACGGTGTCGTATTCCGGCAGAATACTGGCATCGTCGCGCCGCAGTGACAGGTCCGAAAAGAACAATGCATGATTCACGATCAACAGATCCGCATTCCAGACCCGGCGACGAGCGGCGTAGTAGAAACACTTGTCGTGAGTCGGACATTTTTTGCGCAGGCAATCTCCGTGATCGCTGAGTACTTCGTCCCAGACATCGGGCTTCGGCTGAAACGGAAGATCCGATCGGCTACCGTCGGTCGTCTTGTGAGCCCATTGGCGAATCTTCGCGAGTTGCTGCTGGCCTTCAGGTTCAAACATCGACTTTTGAGAGGAACGCTGCACAGCTTTGTCGAGCCGTCGCAGGCTGATGTAGTTGCCGCGTCCCTTCACGAGGACCGCTGAAAACTCGACGGGCAGCACGGATTGCAAAAAAGGAATATCGTGCTGAATCAACTGTTCCTGCAGGGCGATCGTGTGCGTCGAAACAATGATGCGACGCTTCTTTTTCTCGGTCCCCTGCTCTGCCTGGGCCGCAAGAATCGCGGGTATCAGATATGCAAAACTTTTGCCGACGCCGGTGCCTGCTTCTGCAACCAGATGATGTCGCTTTGTTAGTGCCGACTCAACCGCCAGCGCCATTTCAAGCTGTTCCGGACGCGGTTCGTAATCCTGCAGCCGCCGAGCAATCACGCCCCCGGCTCCCAGTATGTCAGCAACCGATGGAATTGTGTCAGTCATGCAAGATGCCGAAATCCTGGCAGAGTTGCTGCAAGGATATGGGAAAGAACGGCGAGGCGTTGTAGGTCGTGTTCGTTAAATGGGCGACGCGGATCATTTGCCTGCATCTGAATGACACCCTGGCAAGTCTGATTCGGACCCGGAATCGGCATACATAATAGCGACTGTCGACTCAGATCGCTTATCGTTGGCTTCTCGTTTGCATCTTTTCGCCAATGATCGGTCACCAGCAGACCTTGGCATTCCGAAACAGACCGACGCATCAACGGATGACACAGGAAAACTGAGTCACCGTCCTCACGGGAGTTTGTCGCAATTATGCGAAAACCGTCCGAGGACTCCTCATTGATGGCAATCAGGGCGTGATTGATGGCAATCAGGGCGTGAGAGGCCGCAGAAAACAGATCGAGCAGCGATTGCAGAACAAAATCAATTCGATTGGCTACGGGTGAATTGATGATCGCCTGAGACAGTCGAACCACATGCGAAAGTTTACGAGTCGCATCATCTCCGTTCCAGGTTCCAAGCGGCAGGTCATGCAAGTCGAGCGAAGCGACAACTCGCGGGCCTTCGATACCCGGATGCTCAACCAATTCCTCCGGACTTACAACATCACCCGTGCACACAATCTTCCGACGAATCGATTGTTCCGGATCAGCTTCGTCCGGAAGCGGCGTCATCATCTTCAGGGGATACCGTTCCAGATCATACGATAAGCCTGAAGAGTCATCATCTGCGTCTGGTTCAGTTTCAAGATAGAGATAAGTCGCTCCCGCGAATTCCAGAATGTCGCGGTGGCTCAGACGCTTGCTGCTCTTGATACGAATTCCATTGACCAGCGTACCATTGCGACTGTCGAGATCCTTCACCTCCGTGTGTGTCTCGCAACATTGGATCGACGCATGTGACTTACTCGCCGCTGCCGTTGTCAGCAACACATCATTGCCTTCAGCACGCCCAACTCGAATTGTTCTAAACGGCAATCGGACAACGTCCTCCGCTTTTCCTCGAACCATTTTTTGCAGAAACGGCATGATGGAGGGAAACCTTTTGGAGTGTTCAGGCGGGAATTCATGGAACTGAAGTGGCGGCAGTCTACTCAGTCTGTCGCGATTCGCTCAACATTGCGGGACGAAAGAACAACCGACTTACGGACTCTGCACCTGACGCCTGCCATGACCGACACGACCTGCAGGTTGTCGATTTCGTGGGGCGAATTCTGGTTTTGTTGGGATATCGCTTTGGTAGCGACATCGCAGGATCTGTTGCGGTGTGCGTCAATCCCCCACCGGGCTCGTCCCCAATGGCGTGGACTTTAGCCGTAGCGGAAGTCGCCAAGACTTTCGGCACCCCGGTTTTTGAAGGGAAAACCGAAACTCTTGGCGAGTTCCGCTACAAGAAAATTTCTTAAGTCCACGCCATTGGGGATAAACCCGGAGGCGAACAAGCGGCATCGCTGCCTCAATTACTTCTGCATGAGTGCTTAACCGAATATGATGGCGTCGATGCGGCCCGAAAAATAACCGTCGCGGCGATTCCATTGCGACCCCAGAATCTCACCGAACACTTCATAAAACATGCGCAAACTCATTCGAGCATCAGCCGGCAGCGGAAAAACCTTTCAGCTGTCATCGCACTTTCTGCGGCAGTTGTTTCTAGGGCACGCTCCGGAAACGATTCTCGCGACCACGTTTACCCGCAAAGCGGCCGGGGAGATTCTGGGGCGTGTTTTGCTGCGACTGGCAGAAGCCGCAGATGATACCAAGGCCGCAAAAAAACTCGGCGAGTTCCTGGAACAACCGGATATTACGAAACCCAAAGCTCGCGATCTGCTGGCCAATGTGACACGAAATCTGCATCGCCTGAGAGTCTGTACGCTGGACAGTTTCTTTCAGCAGGTCGCTCGCAGTTTGACTCTGGAACTTGGCCTGCCACCAGGTTGGAGCATCATCGACGAACATACCGACGCCGAAATGCGCGAACAGGCGATCGATGCCGTGCTTTCGCAGCAAGTCCCGGAAGACGCTCAGAACCTGATGCACATGCTGGCCAAAGGCCGCTCAAAACGCAGCGTCCGCGATTTGATCGACGACACCGTCCAGAGCTTTCACGAACTCTTTCTATTGACCGATGATGAAGCATGGAACAAGCTGCCAAAGTATCCACGTCTGACGAATGAACAGATGCAACAGGCGCTGCTCGATCTGAATTCGTGCGCGCTGCCAGCGGATAAGAATTACGAAAAGGCGCGAGCAGCAGATGCCGAACGGTTCGCAACGTCGCAGTGGGATGAATTCGTCAAGACGGGCATCGCATCGAAAGTACTCGCCGGCGAAACCACCTACTATCGCAAAGAAATCAGCGAAGAACTCATCGCCGCTTATCGCCCTTTACTGAATCACGCGAAGGCCGAATTGCTCGACCGTCTCGCGCAACAGATGCGGGCGATTCGAAATTTGATCTCCCGCTTTGACAAAGAATACTCGCGTCTGCGTTCCGATCATGGCTGGATGGGATTCGGCGATGTGACTCGAACGTTGGCAAAGTCCGTTGAAGCCGCCAGTGGTGAACGCATGAGCTTTCGTCTCGACAGTTCGATTCGCAATCTGCTGCTGGATGAATTTCAGGACACATCCGCCGACCAATGGAAAATCCTGAAACGCCTGACGCAGAATCTCGATCGACATGAAAAACACAGCTTCTTCTGCGTCGGTGATCCCAAGCAGGCGATCTACGGTTGGCGTGGTGGCGTCGCAGAAATCCTGGACGCCGTGCCGAATGCTGTTCATGGAATCATCGAAGAACCGATGGACAAGAGTCGTCGTTCAGCACCTGCCGTCATGAATGCCGTCAACAAGATTTTTCAACACATTAAGCATCACTCGAATCTCGAAGACTATCACGTCCCGGTTGTGGATTGGTCCAACAAATTTCCTGAGCATTCGACGGCCAACGAAACAATGTCGGGGTACGTCTGCTTTCGTTCTTCGCCCGTGATGGAAGGCGACTCGGCTGACGAACGACGCGGCCCATGGCATCGCTGGGTGGCCGAACAGATCCGCGATCTGCATCTGCAAACCCCGGGCGCAACGATCGGTGTTTTAACTCGCACCAACAGCGCGGTCGCCAGAATCGTGCATGAATTATCTCAGTTAAACGTTCCTGCCAGTGAGGAAGGGGGAACTCCGCCAACCGACAGCGCGGCCGTTTTGGCGATGCTGTCTCTTCTGCAACTCACGTCTCATCCCGGCTGCCACGTCTCGCGATATCATGTCGCCGCGTCGCCACTGGGCCCAGTCACGGGACTGCTCGACTGGAAGAATGCAAAACAAGCAGAAACCGTCGCGGCGAATTTGCGGAGTCGTTTGATGGACGAAGGCTACGGCAGAACTCTGCAGACGCTGTCCGAATCCATCCGTGACGTTTGTACGTCTCGCGACCGATTGCGATTGCAACAGATCGTCGCGCAGGGATGGCAGTTTGATCAGACCGGCTCGCTGAACCCGTGCGACTTTGTGCGACTGCTGGAGAACAGCAAATTCCAGAAGTCCGAACCTGCACCGGTGCGTGTGATGACGATCCATCAAAGCAAAGGACTGGAGTTTGATGTCGTCGTCCTTCCCGATCTGGAAGTGCCAATCTTCAAAGCTCCGGACGCCGCATTCACCGGCCCCGGCGCAGGGGAAGTTCCGGATCGCGTTTGTGTCTGGAGCAATAAAGCATTATGGCCTATGCTTCCGGAAGGGCTCCAGGAAGCGTTTCGTGACACCGTCGCGCGACAGATATCGGATAACCTGTCGGTGTTCTATGTGGCCGTCACCCGCGCGGCGCATGCGATGCACATGCTGACGAAACCAATCACCAGCAAACAGCCGCCAAAAACATTCGCGGGCCTGCTGCTCGCATCTTTGACAGATCAGTCGCAGGCCGAAGCGTCAGTGCTGTTGTATGAAACCGGTGATGCAGATTGGTACAAATCGGTGCCGGAAATGACGCAGGTGGAGACCGAAACGCGGCCGTCGAAATCTCACGTCGTACCGCACGTTCGACTCGCCCCGATGCCCGACGGACGCCGTCGCGGCCTGAAACGCCGCGCACCGTCACGACACGATGAGACGCGATTGTATCTGCCCGCTGTCACATCACTGATCGCTCGCCGCGAGACGATGCCAGCATCAACGGATGTCGCAGAAGCGGGTGTCCGAACAATCGTCGACCCGAAAACACGCGGGACCGTGATGCATGCGTGGTTCGAATGTATTGAATGGCTCGACGACGCGACTTCGAAACCCGACGAATCTGTGCTCCGCGCCGTCGCCGGAAAACTGACGGTACCAGATGCAGCCATCGATCGTCTACTTCCCGACTTCTACGCCGCGATACAACAGCCGGAAACGCGGCGCGTATTTCAGCGGGAAGCGATTAATTCTGTGGAATCCTTTGCAGCCTTTCACAGTGCAATCCAATCTGGCCATGCCACGACAAAAGTCGAACGCGAACGCACATTTGCGATGCTGCATAATAACGAGTTGGTCCTGGGATCAATCGACCGTCTGGTATTGCTCATGCAGAATGGACGGCCTGTTGCAGCGGACATCATTGACTTCAAAACTGACCGATTCGCCGGAGACCGCAACCGCTGGATCGAAGCCCGCCGCCTGCACTATGGGCCTCAGTTGGAAGAATATCGCTTCGCTGTCTCCCAATGCTTCGGCGTCCTAATCCAGCACATTGGAACGCGGTTACTCTTGATCGAAGCGGATGCCGTGATTGCGACTACGTGATTGCGCACGTGGCAATGCGACGGAACCTACAGAAAGTGGAATGGAAATTACCATTCTGGCGGTAATTCGCCGCTGCTTCGAGTTGAAATTGCAGCTTGGATCACGTGATCGAATGAATAGGAGACGAATCGGACGCTTCCATCTGCGGTCGCAAAATGTGTTCCTTGGGTATGCCAACTCCATAGAAACAAACGGTCCGATACACCGTTCTTCGGTGCCCTCAGTCCTCCCCCGAATTCTATTCCGAAAACACCCGGCAAGGTGACGTCAAGGATTCCGGCTGGACATTTTGAAATGTCGCCAGCACCGCCCCATTTCGCAACGTCACCGACAATACCTCTTTCCGCAAACATTAACGTGTTGGACGTTCCGTCGGTAATATCGCGCGGGCCTATGCGACTGTTTCCAAACAGAATTCCAGCATGTATCAACGCGCTGTTCGGCAGGGAGCTGCGTTGTTCGCAGTCTACGAGATTGTGTGTCGAAAGCATTCCGCCAATTCCGGAAATCCCGAGGTAATTGTTTGTGCCCCAGCCTCCACGATAGTAGTCCCCCCAAATCGAATCTGGCCCTACTGGTTCTTTCCATTCCAATGGATTTGCCGCCAAAGGATCCGAAGGACAAACAAAGGCATCGACTTGTCGTCGCGTTAAATCCCGTTGATGAATCTGACAATCCAGATTGAAATCGAACCGGTCGTACAACGGCTTCTGATCCAGGTATGGCAACAGTGCCACGGTCCAGCCGAATGACTTTGAATATCCTGGCGGTTCGGTTGGGTTGATCACCTGCGATCCAGGTGGGAAAACACCAAAAGTCCCACAGTAGTTGTGAGCTGCAAGCGAGATCTGTCGCAGTTTAGAACTGCAGGCTACGCGACGAGCGGACTCACGTGCGCTCTGCACAGCGGGCAACAGCAACCCAATGAGGATTGCCATAATCCCAATCGATACTAATAATTCGACGATGGTAAACCCTGTTCGTTTACGAACGTCCAACCCTGATCGCGAAGACTTTTCCGGCATCGCCATGTCGCCTCCTATTGGGCCTTCAAGAAAAGCGGCGGTGTTTTGGAAATACCAAAACACCGCCCGAAAAGTGACTGCTGCGAACGAAAACATTAGTCCACTGGAGGTCTACTCCATGCATATACAGTAAGGAAATGCGCCTATGTCGATCGGTTGCCCCAACGAACTAAATGGCCATGCAATAGAATCGCCGACGCCCGTGCAACGCGCAAAGCAGGTATTTCCTGAGTACTTCTCATATGAAACGGATCCTCCAACGGCAGTCAAAGTCCCTCCTACAGATACGGCCCATGCGTTGTCGCACGCGTTCACCTCTGCAAGTTTGAAGCACTCGTTACTCCACTTCCAATACTGGTCCGTGTGACATCCCTGAGTACACGCACCGCCGGAGGGAGGGATTCTCCCAAACACTGCAACACATGTGACCAGGCAAAACGTGGTTGCCACCGAAAATACTGTCCAGAACTTCTTCATTGCTCATTTCCTTTAAACTATGAGGGTTGTTACAGACAAAACACCGACACGTCACAAAACACAACTCTTCGATCCGCCATTTCTGCCAGCCCAACTCTACAAACGATGACTGGTTCTAACTCGACGGCTCCAGGCAATAAAACCTGCGAGAACTAAAATGCCCGCAACCACAAACCAGTACCAGGAGAGGCGTGGATTGCTTGCCGCGAAGACTGGGGAACTGAACCCGGGAATGTTGCCGTCGGCATCGACGATAGAAGGCCCGTTTCCTCCTTCAATAACAACCCGAGAGCCAGGCGGAAAATCCATTTCAAACAGGGAGTCCGACATGGCAGTATTGGTATCGAATTGTTCCACAGTCACTGTCTGGCTTGCGGAAAGCTCTCCATTATCCTTAAGTACCGTGCACTTCCAGCCGGTCACCTCAAATCCAATTGCTTTGCTCTCGGCATAGTGGACATCGATCTGATAAAGCGGAACTTCATTCTTGGAACGACGCGAAATCCGCAGCGGAATATACTCTCGCACAGGATCAACCCAGACTTCATCGGTCGATTCATTTTCGGACACGGAAATTAAGATCAGGCAATCTATGTCTCCAATCTTGTAGTTGTTTGGCTGTATCACACAATCGCGAAGATTGAAGGAAGAGCGTTCTTTTTCGCGGAACCTATAGCCGTACAACAGTGGATTATAGTTGACTGTCAAATAGGTTCCGGGCTCAGAAACAGTGGGGTTTATTGTTCCGGATGACTTGTTATCAAATTCGGTCCCACTGGATCGATCAGAAAAGAGCTTTTGACCGCCTTTGCCGTTCAACACCTGGCGAATCCTGGGCGGGTCCCAAACCGCATTCACCGCATCGCGACGAATTTCAACCGCCACCTTGTCTTTCCAGAACCACAATTCTGAGCTTTCCTGCATCGTGACATAGTCAGCATCCTTCATTCCCGGACCAGGAGGCTTCGCTACGCGAACCGACGAGAACTTGACATGGAGTGATTCAGCACGAGCGCTGCGGGACTGCCAGGCATCGCGGATTTCCGTCAACTTCACATCGTCAGCACACGAAGTTCTGATCGATGTGAAAATAAGGCACACTAACAAGACCAACGACCAGCGTACCATTTCGATGCTCCTTAGATTCCCGCGTGGGCCAAACCCGAACAGTGAATTCTGACAGTACTCGGGACGGAACTTTCCGTGCCTGAAACCCCTCGTTCCGTGATGATGACATCAAATGAGAAACGACCTTCGGCAACTGCCACCACGGACAGCGAAAAAGTGTCGTTCCTTGCCTGCACTTCAACCTTTGCGTTCAGTTCGTCAGAAACACTGACATCCAATTCACCCAACGTTCGATCCAACCTGCTGGTACAGGAATAATTTCGGACTAACTCTACGCCAAGCGATACGGCCCCGAAGTGTGTGAACTCTGGCACTAACGTAATTTCGGAAACAGTTACGATCTTGACTGGCCAGTCGCTGCTAACCAATTTGCCATTTAGCGTCCCGTGTAACGTGAGATTCCCATTCGCGACGCCCGAAACCAAAGTCGGCTTCATGGTGAGTTTGACGCAGAAATCGTCGGGCGGGGAGCCCGCCAGATTTGAAACCTCCAGCCCGTCTAAATCGCTGGTTGCATCAATCTCGCTTAAGCCAGTGGTTTTTCCGAATGGCACTTCGATGCTGCATCCTTGCCCTGATCCAGCAATACACTGCAACTCAAGATCCTTCGGCGTCTTCATCCAGTAAGCATCGCCCACTTCTCCCCGAATCTCCCAACTCGCAGTGGCACCGCCTGCCTCCACTGCATAGACATTAACGCTAAATGGGCGATCCTCTCCTGATGGCAAAGTCCGGCCTCGAAGATCGATCGCCAAAGCAACGTCTCTCGATGAATGCGCGGGAATCTCAATCGGGAGCTTGAATCCAGACAGTACTGTACAGCCGCACGAAGTTGATAGTGACTCGACGATTAACGGTGAACCAGTGCTATTCTCAAGTGGGAGCGTCCAGTCGAAGGCGGACGTAGACCAAACGCGGCCAAACTGCAGTGCTTCCGGTGGCACTCGGAGTCCGGTGGCTGGAGTCCGGTGTCCGGTGTCCGGTGTCCGGTGTCCGGTGTCCGGTGTCCGGTGGCTGGTGCCGTGCCATTCTGTTCGCACCCACAAAGGAACATACCCGCGCACGACAGCAGCACTGTCCGCCCAACGGACCGCCGATGCCCCATATTGAGCCCTTCGATGGACGACAAGTAACGCATACATCAGACCCCCAATCCTAGTTACGTCAGCGATTCCAGATATTCCACTAACGATCACAGATTGTCAATCCTAGAGGATAAATTTTGCGCAAGACGTGCGCCACTTGGGATCACTGCCACACCGCCAACGTCGTACGTAGCGGCGAAATAAGGTCCAAACACGAGGAATCATGGTTAGCGACAGAATTCCACTTTGGCACTTGTCTTAAATCTATCGACGATCAATCTCCAGCACTGCGTGCAAACCGTCTTCCAGAGGGAGTCGAGGGGACATAGTACTTTAAGCAATAAGTAGAATGTCCCCCCTCCCTTATCCCCCCTCAATAGACGGTTGGCCCCATGATTCACCCCTCCTGTTGAGCCCCTTGATGCTGCGCGGCTCATGTGATCGAGGCATTTTTTTCGGCTCCGCGCCGTGTCTTTCGACCATAAATCCGAACAATTCGCTGCAGGCACTTCGACCGAAAATTCCGAAGTCTGACGACTTCGGCTACGAAAGGCCGACTGTTTCCTCGGGAATAAATGCTTCACAGCGTTGCCCGATGGCGATGCTGAAATTTTTCACTCCGGACAGTTCATGGACATGGTATCTCGTTGAGTTCAACCCCGAAGAGAATATGTGCTCCGGTCTCGTCAGCGGCCATGAACGCGAACTCGGCTACTTCTCGCTTCAAGAACTGGAAACCATCCGAGGCCCCATGGGCTTGCCGATCGAACGCGATCTGCACTTCGAGCCCAAACCCGTGTCGCAGTGCAAGTGAAGGAACGATTACTAAAGCCTGGCATCTTATCGATGCCTGGCTTTTACTCGAATGGATCACAAGGGACTGGCTTCCTGCCAACAGTCATCAAGGAGCCAGAAGTGCAATGAATCTCACTCTTATGCTTTCTGAGCAGGAATCTGCGGAACTGGAGCGGCGTGCTGCCGCTGGTACGGATGTCAAGACGTTCCTGTTGCACGTCGTAAGCACCCATTGGTAAATTTTGGGGTATAACAAATGATTGCGAAAACACTATCCGGAGACTGACGTCTCGCGGCTCGCCGGATTTCCGGCGAGCCTTGTATAAAGTGCGAGGTCATACTTTGCCGCCAGCTCAACAATCCGCATGAACATGATTCGCTACTCTTTCAAACGTGGCGAATTCAGATCAAGTTGCAGAATCAAGCGGTTCACATCAGGCTGTTCAGAATCCACGGAGCCGTCCGACAGAACGCGAAGATCGGGAGACCGCAGCAGGCTCCACGGGTCGGCGACTCGTTGATCAAGTTTCACTGCGTTACATCGACGACATGCGTAGATCAGGTTCTGGTAGTCAAGGCGTCGTTGAGGCCGGATCGCTTGAGCCTCGAAATGATCGATCTCGAATTCGCCCGTTACCTGTCCCCATGCCTCGCGTTTCAGGCAGTAAACGCATCGAAAAACAAACTCGTCCCGCAGCCATGGACGAATCGACTTGTAAGTCGAATAACCCGCAGGGCCATGAGTTCGCTCTGGCTCTGTTGGAGGATAATCAAAGATCAATTCCCCTGATCCTTCACGTTCGCTGCCAACAACTTCTTGTGTAGAGCTCGAGCACCCTGGATGGGTAGATTCGCCTCAGAATCCACATGCTGACGCATCGCCGTTGTCAGCCGGGCCAGCTCCAACTTTTCCGCTGGAGTGATCGATCTCTGGATTTGCTTATCAATCAGTGCAAGGCGGCGTTTGTTCCGCCTGGAATTCCATTCTGCGTCAATGGGATCAAGATCATTGAGAACCTGTCCAACACTCTCAGTAAGAGATTCGACGCTCATCCCGGAATCGAGCAGGGTACGCACAGTGGCATTCTGGAACTCGGTAATGTCGGTGTGTTCCTGCAGTCTAGCACTTTCGTCCACGAGAGCGCGTTCGAAGTCCGGAACGAATTTCATCATCCAGAACTTTGCGTCAGGGCCGACGGATGCTGCTTTTGTCCCAGCGCATGGCTCACGCAGCTTTTTGTCGGCCATCGACATCGTCTCCGGATTCGATCGCGGCGGCAAGCTTCAACAACGCCTGTCGGGCAGCGTGGCGAAAGTCTGTCAGCGTCACTGAGTGTGAAGACTTTGATTTAGCCGCGCAATGCTGTGCATTCTCGACAACGGCTTCCGCAAACGTCGCTTTCCAATCGATGAGCGCAATGACCGCGTCGGCGTCAATTCGCAAAGATTGCGGTTTCGCGGGTTTCATGAGCTTCTCCATCAGTGATCTCCGGATTTTGCCTGTTTTGCTGATTCCTGGCAATGTCAGTATGAGCGACTTCGTTTCAGCACAATAACCGCAAAAACATAAGGTCCGATGAGTTGAATACGTTCTAATTGGGCACATCCACAATCGCTGAGCCTGACTCAAGTTCCAGTATTCACGTGACCAGCTTTCTCCACTTCTTGCGCGCTGGGGATTGCGGTGCTATTCTGACAGCGTGAAAGATGTCACATCGGAAAATTCTGAAACAGAATGTGCTCTGGACCGACGACACTCCGGTGATGTTCTTCGATCGCAACGGAAAACCGGTGCAGACGAAGAAGGGACAATCGTCGCTTCGCCGTGGTCGCTTCTGGCCGTACATCGCCCGGGGAGATGCGCCTTACACGGTGTTCGATTTCACGGAGGCATCATGTCTCACCGGGACCGAGTTTCGTAAACTCGGAATGTCTCTGGCCACTCAACTGCCGGAAGACACCCTGACCACGATGCTGCCAGATCACTGGGCCGCCGCGAATCCGAAACAGGTGCTGGTGCATCGAATTGAAGAGGCACGCCAAGTGGCCAACCGCAAACGCGACGATCGGCAAAAACGCCGCGAAAAAAACGCAACGGCCGACCTCCGCCCCGCCAACGGTGCTCGCAACTGAACGCAGCCCGAACACATGGGTTCCCCGGTCGCTTACTCTTATTCGACATGATTCCAAAAGTAAGCGGCATCTGCTTTTCGCTCGTTGTGCATCAGCCAGATCTCTTTCCGTGATGGCCGGCAGTACCGCGATTGTGTGGGGGCTTGTCTTGTATGGCCGTATCCAGCCGTTTTCCTGCCACTGCCATTGCCTCAGGCTTCAAGCTCAAGGCTCACGGCTCACGGCTCACGGCTCACGGCTCACGGCTCACGGCTCACGGCTCACGAGGGGTTTTGCAAGGTTGGCCGTTACTGCGACTACATTGCAAAAGATTTTTCACGCCACAAGTACAGTGAAGTCAATTGCTTACGCGAAGTGGCCTGTTAAGATAATTCCAGCCAACCTTACCGAATCTGCACCCCTAAGCCTCGCCGACCTTCAGACTCATGCCACAATGGAAATTCTACGGACGCAGAGATCAGCTCACCGCGATCCAGCAGATGCTGAATCGTGGTCGATGGTTCTTTGCCAAGATTACCGGACGCCGTCGAATCGGCAAAACGACACTCATCCAGCGAGCGTTGCAATCGTTGACGACACCGAAACCGATTTTCTATGTTCAGATTCCGGATTCTGAACCCATCGGAATCCTTTCGGCGGTGAACGATGCCCTGGACACGTTCGCCGTTCCAGCAGATTCATTCGCCCGGCCGGCAGACATGAGTCAATTGGCCAAGCTGATCGAAGCCATGGCGATGGCCGGATACGTCGTTGTGCTGGATGAGTTTCAGTACTTCAGTCGCAAAGGACATGAAGAGTTCTGTTCCTATCTGCAGGCCGCTGTAGATCGTCTGAATGCTATTGCCGATCAGGTGACTGGCGGACTGGTGGTTCTGGGCTCCATTCATAGGGAAATGGCCGCTCTGCTGGACGACCGAAGGGCTCCACTTTTCAATCGAGTAACCGACACCATTGAACTCACGCATCTGGATATTGCCGCATTGATGGAAATGCTGAGTGACCACGCAGATCCAACACCGGAACGGCTGCTGTTCCTTTGGAATCTGTTTGAAGGGGTTCCCAAGTTCTACCGTGACTGTTTCGAACAGAACGTGCTGGGAGCAAGCCGGACAGATCTGCTCCGTCGCATCTTTTTCGAAAGCTCTTCCCCCCTTCGAACTGAGGCTGACAACTGGTTCCTGCTTGAACTGCGAGGACGCTACGACGTGATGCTGAAGTACGTTGCTCGCAATCCCGGAAAGATGCATGCGGAACTAGTCAATGCGATTCGGGAAGCCAGCGGCAACGAGACCATTCAGATCGCCGGGTACCTGAAGACGCTCACGGAACGTTATCGACTGATCGAACGACGATTGCCGATTTTCTCGAAACCCGAGGCACGAAAAAGCCGTTATTACCTCACTGACAATTTTTTGAAGTCCTGGCTGGCGGCTCTGGCGAATCCAATTTCAGCCGTCGCTTTTCGACCGGTTGAAGAACTGGTCGCGGATGCGGACCAGAGGCTTCACGAAGTCGAGGGAACGTCGTTTGAAAAGCTGTGCGGGCAACTCTACGAAGAACGCAGCCGGCTTGGTCTGGAAGATTTTTCTCTTTCGGCACGTATCCAGGGATACTGGGACAAAGCTGGTACCGAAATTGATCTGGTGGCTGTGAACGAACCAGATCAAGTGATTCGATTCGGATCCTGCAAACGATCGGCTTCGAAACTGCTCAGCGACGTAGCGAATCTTAAAGGCCATGTGGCACGGTTTCTGGAGGCGATGCCCCAGTATGGAACCTGGCAGATTGAGTATGCCGGGATGTCGCCGACTTTGGACGGCGATCAGCGAGCGGTGCTTCAAAGAGGTGGCGTCGTTCCTCAGGATTTGAATGATCTCACCGACGGTTTGAGATGATTTGGCGAGCGGTAGAAACAGGACCACCAGATCTCGAACTTCGCCAGAGGAATGCAATCGGACACAGGTCGGACAGGCGGTCAAGTAGAACCGCAGTCATGCTTTCACCCTGGCAGATTTGACCCCTGTCGCTGAACGCCAAATTCCTCGACAGCAGAAGACTGCGGCGTTGATCGCGATCAGCGGACGCCTGAGACAGCAGTGTCGATGTAGCCTTGAAACAACCCACTGACTGACCATGAAGATCGTTTTGGTGATCGATCAGAACACATCAGGGGTCAGGCCTGAATGGCGTTGTCCACGGGAATTTTGTGTTTTGGCGAACGTAAATTCCAACGACCGCGGCTGCTCCGTCGATCTGTTCGCTGTATGGTCACACAATCTGTTCAACGGCATGTTTTAATTTCCTGAATGTGTGGTGGGCCGGCACAGAAAGAAAAACGCGAATCGAGTGTCGCTTCTTTCAGCAGGAATCGCAACCGAACCGACATAGCGGATCGAAAAAACAGAAACGTTTTTTGGATCTTTGAAATTGGCATCGGAACCACGATGGCCGCGCGCTATCAAACGCGTTGCAACTTCGTGATTCGGCCGGTACTGACCCATTCTGCGACGAAGATGTCGCCGTTCGGAGCGAAGCAGGCGTCGTGAGGATGTACGAACTGACCGTCCAGCCATTTGTCCGGCTGTCCACGCAGATCCTTGATTTCATTCAGTCGATCGACGGCCTGGCCAAGACGTGCGACCACCTGGTTCTTTTCGTCTAATAGTGTGACACAGGATTTAAGTTCAGGCACCAGCATCAAGTTCTGCCATGTATCAACATTCGCAGGCAGACCAAACCCCGTCAGTGTCTCCTTGTAGACACCGTCCATTGTGAATATCTGAAGCGTATTATGAGCCCGATCAGTCACCACGATTGAAGGCTCGCGACCGGGGCGATTGTCCACCCAAAGTCCATGAGCCGTGTTGAATTTTCCTTCGCCGTCACCCGCACCTCCGAAACAACTGACCCACTTAGCGTCTTTGTCAAAGCGATGGATCTGGAAGGTGCCGTAACCATCGGCCAGCAGGAAACCGCCATCATCAAGAAATGCAAAGTTCGTCGGAAGAAATCCCTGGCGAGTCCAGGTCGGTTCTGTCGAGATGTTTTCCCCGGCGGCGTAAACGCCGGATTCCATCGGTGCTTTTTGCGACCAGAGGGTTTCACCGGCGAGCGTCATTTTGGCAAACGCCTTGACCTGCTGTTAGGCCGCAACGTATAGAAATTCCTGGCCACCTTCTTCGCGAACTTCTATGCCGTGCCCTCCACCCTGGAACTGACATCCAAACGCGCGAATAAACTTGCCTGCCGAATCAAACACAAAGATCGACGGATGGTCTTTCTGATCTCGACGCCCTTCATGAATGACGTACAGATTTCCTGCTTTGTCGAGTGCAACATTGTGAGTTGTCTGCCACGTATACTTGTCCGGCAACTGGGCAAACGCATGATTCACGCGATACTTGTATTCGCCTTCTCCAATGATTGTTTCATTGGACGTTCGGGACGCCGTCGCAACTGCCGGTGCCGCCATGATCGCTGCCACCCCGGCGGTCGATGCTGCGAGAAATCGGCGTCGAGATGAATGAGTTTGCGATGTGCCTTCTGCGGATGATTGTGCGTCTGTCATTGGCCTGGCCTTTGTGAAGGGTTGAACGGTGACTCCGAGCCGGATCGCTCGACAACGGAACGTTATCTTTACCACTGCGTTCCACAGTTTGCAAGTCCGTTACTTTCGATCAATCTCCAGCACCGCGTGCAGGCCGTCTTCGAGAAATGTGAGCAACACTCGAATTTCACTGAATGAATTCAGCATTTCCAGTGACCCTCCGTTTTCTGCATCAGGAGCTGGCTGTTGCGGATGGTCTGCATTGCCATGAACGTCACACACCACTTTTCCGTCTTCCGTGCGCACATAATGGCCGCCGCATGGACAGCGATGAACACCGCCGTAAATTGATGATGCCGTTGCTGCCAATTGTTCAGGCGTTACTTCAGCATCGTCAGCATGTGAACTCGCCGCAACTCGCGCGGCGCTCGTAAGTGGGCCAATGTTGTCGATGCATGCCTGACGAGCCGCTTCGTCCCAACTCAGACGCATGGAGGGCATGATGCGATTCCATTGCTGGCGATGAATCGTCAACTGCGCATGAGTTGGTGATTCGCTGCGTGGTCGGGCACCTTTTGGGGCGGATTCCTTTGGTTGGTCGCCGTTGGATTCCTGTTGAGGAGCCTGGGGTTCCGGACCTGGGACAGGTCCGGTTACAAGTTGCTCCAGCGTCTGCAACTTGCTGGCGATGCAGACATTTGACCCGATGCGAGCGTAGAAAAATCGCCACTTGAGCGGACCCAGTGACAGCACAAACGATCGAACTTTCGTATCACCGATCTGGACCGTGTAAAAATCCTTCTTGAACGCAAACCAGCCGAAGTCTGTCTGTGTGCACGCTTCAATCGCCGCACCCTGATCCAGCTTTTCGAGAAACGCATCAACGACGGCAACGTCGTCAACGGCGACGTCGATATAAACCGGAGCCGTCAGCGAAGCGACAGCCATTCCGATGAAAAGCGTCTCACTGCCCAATGATCCCATTGTACCGCCGCGACCAAACATCTCGGGCAGCATTGATGTCAACTGCATATCGAAGGTTGGATCGTTGTCGCAGACGTGCAGCCCGATGCGGTTGCCAAGTCCCTTCGCAACGAACGTGTAAAGATCGCCTTCCTGAATACGCCCGCCCATCACGGAATTCAGACCAAACGGATCACGCCTGCGCATTGCTGCCTGTTGAGAGAAATCGTCGTCGAAAACCTCCCCGATAACGTTGCCATCATTGCGAACGAATAGGTTCATCAGCATCGCATCGTCAATGTCATCGCGTAATTTTCGTACCGATCCGTCGGCGATCAGTACCAAGCCGCCGCTCTGAAATCGGCCATGGAGAGCCGTTCGCATCTTGGCCAGATCCGGCATCATGTCACCGGGTTTGGTCCAGATGGTTTCAAATTCTGGCGATGCATCCAGTGCCATCACGGTGTTCGAAGTCCCGTCCGTCACATCGCGAAACGACACTTTACCGCCATTCGGTTCAAACAGCATGTCTTCACCCATGACAGTTTGATACGTCGTCATCCCGGGCTTTGAAGACTTGACACCCGGCGATTTGAAGACTTGTGGCATCCTTTCGATGAGCGTCTTGTTGTGCTCGCTGTCCCACGGTTCGTCCAGATGAAATTCCTTGTAGAGTTCAGCGTTCTCCAGATACGGCAACAGATGGACTCGCCAACTTAATAACGGCCGGCCACGTTCACTTTTGCTGTAGGCTGGAAACTGGTTGTGGACGTCGTGATAATTGTGCATCGCCAGGCCGATCTCCTTCAGATGATTCCGGCTAATATTCATTGACGCCGCGGCTGGCTCGTCTTTTGGCTTTTCCTGAGCGATTTCCCGCGGCGGTTCCCAGCCAGACTGTTCCAGCAGCCGCTGTTTGGCGATTGCGAAATTCAGCGACATGATCGCGTCACTCGTCACGTTTCCCGACAACAACTGCGGTTCGCCACCCAGCGCCATCGCCATCGATTGATACATCGAATTGTTGATCAGTGGCAGGACAATTGTTTCCAGCCGGTAGCGTTCCGGAGTCGCCTGAACTCGAACAGCAATCGGATCGAAAAACGTCCGCCAGTACTGGCTGTATTCGTTCACGAACTGCTTGTACGCATCGGCCTCAGTCGCCGTGACAGATGTTTCCGGAATCTCACAACACGGGATCAATGCCTCCGCATGCCCATGATGCGAACAAACCCCTTTACCATGCGACAACGAATATTCCCCGCCGCACTGACACTTCAACGCACCCTTGTCGAAACCATTCGGAAGACAATTCGCGTCTTCCAAATCGCGCAACGATTCAGGCCCGTGACCTTTCTCAATTTCATACATCGTCGCCGCATGGCTGATCATACGCAGATTGTTGAAACACTTCAGCCGCCGCAATTCCGTGAGTTTCACTGCCGGGCCGACGAGTCGCCGAATAAACGGATCGGACAGATAAATCAAACCGTCTTCTTCCGGTGCATCGGCTGGCATCAGCGTTCGCACATACGCAAACTCTTCCGACTGCCCGAGACTCTTCAATGACTCATTGGCTTGCCCTTTGATCAATTTCAACACTCGCAAAAACGCCGTGCGGGAATTGCTTCGAACATGCAGGCCCTTTTCCGGATACGCTGAAAACACATGCACTTCGCGATTCGGCGATGTCAGATGCACATAGGAAACACCTTCCGATGTCTCTTCCGTGCGAGTCACATTGGCGACCGTTTTTTCAGCCGCTGCAAGGTACGCATTCATCTGAGTCTTGAACACCAGATCCTGTTCATACCGAAACAGCAACGTGACATCACTGCCTTCGTTGACGAATGGATCACTGCCAGTGATGGCAATTTCTTTGACGACGAGATCATAAAACGGCCGCGCGAGCGGATTCGTTTCGATGGCCAGTTGCTGTCGTAATCGCTGCTCAGTATCGCGTGCAAACGCCTGCTCGCCCGATTGTGTGTAAAGATGCTTCGCGAACAGATTGCCGCCGTCGATGACGTCCAGCATACGACTTACGGATTTGAAGCGGATGTAGTATTGATCCGCCGGGACGTAATTCGCCAGCTTGGAAAACTTCGGCTGCTGACCTTTCAACATCTCAGGCCACGGATGACTGCTCACCGTTGGACCGGTCAGTTTCGCAATTTCAATCGACGGGGCCGCGTTGCTCGCGCCGTCTGGACGATTGACGCCTGAACCAGGTCGCATGGCGTCCAGTTGCAGACTTTCCTGAACGGCGAGCGAGCCGGAGAACAGGTTGAACAGATCGACATTCTCGCGCCGTTCGGCCGCAATTTGTCTTCGAGTCGGATCATTCAATCCCAGCAACTCAATCGCATCAAATCCTTCGCGTTGTCCCAACTTCAGAGCGACATACTGCAGGAAGACGTCCTTTGGATACATCTTCAGTTGCGCCTGTGCTTCTTCGAAGGTCCAGAGTGCAGTGGGCTTCGCGGCTGGCTCTGTATCCTGTGCAAACGATTGATGTGCCAGAATGAAGATCGAGGCCATCAGAACCCAACGCACGCAAGTTGAACCAATAAGTCTCGCCATAATCCAACTCTCCTGTTCGCTCGAACATCTGCCAGATCACAAATAGGGCAGATTGAGAATGCCCCCGCCGGAACTCCTACAGCATATTCATTCGTAGGAGAATTGTCATTTGTTTAAAAATTAGTTTCACGACGCCCGAAGTGCATGATGTTCGAAGTTGCTGCGTGTTGGATTGCCTGCTATTCCCGAAAAGCGACGTATATCACCGAAGTTTTCGGCTTCGCTGCGATCAAGATTCTATCGTACTCACCGATGACGTTCAGATCCACACCATTGAACTACCGAACTTTCACCGCACGGCCGAAGAGATTTCTCAGTGTTCCGACAAAGAGAAGTGGCTATACTTCTTAGTCAATGCCGAATATCTGGAGGCAGCAGAGATCAGCACACTGCTTCCTGGTCCTGAATTTGAAGAAGCAACTGGGGTACTGGCCATGGTTTCACAAACACCGGACGAACGACAATTCTACGAAGACCGTCTGAAGTTTCTGCGCGATCAAAACGCCCAGATCCAGCAGGCCCGGTTTGAAGGGCTGGAGGAAGGGCTGGAGAAAGGCATCGAACGAGGAACGCTTTCTGGCAAGATTCAGCTCCTTCAACAGTTGTTGGGTGACAATGAATTATCAACACTGGATTTGAGTCGCTATTCAATTGCGGAACTCTCCTTCCAATTGCAGGATCTGCAAAATCGCCTTCGAACTCGCGATGTCTGACGAACGGGTTATCTCAAATGTCGTTCAAGTGTGTCTATGATTTTGATGTTGTTGTCGTCGGTGCAGGTCACGCCGGAACCGAAGCGGCCCTGGCCGCCGCACGACTTGGTGCGAAAACCGCACTACTGACCATGAACTGCGACACTGTGGGCCAGATGAGTTGCAATCCTGCGATTGGTGGCGTCGCTAAAGGTCAGATCGTCCGCGAAATCGATGCGCTCGGTGGCGAAATGGGACGAGTGATTGATGCGACCGGAATTCACTTTCGCATGCTCAACAGCGGCAAAGGTCCGGCGATGCACAGTCCGCGCGCTCAGGCGGATAAGAAGGCGTATCAGTTCGAAATGAAGCACCGCGTTGAGCTGCAGGAAAATCTGACGCTCTGCCAGGAAACCGTCGAAGCTATTGAAACTGACGGCGGCAAGGTCACAGGCATTCGCGTTACAGGAGATGCGTTCTATCGAGCCCGCGCGGTGATTCTGACGACGGGCACATTTCTCAAAGCCATCATGCACACCGGCGAATCGAAAGCCGAAGGTGGTCGAGCCGGTGACAAGTCATCGCATGGCGTCTCCGGTGCATTGACCTCGCTGGGTTTTGAACTTCGACGATTCAAGACCGGCACTCCCGCGCGGCTGAATGGGCGCACGATCGATTATTCTCGCTGCGAGATTCAACCGGGTGACGAAACGCCCGAACCGTTTTCGTTTATGAACGACAAGATCGAGCAGTCGCAGATTCACTGTTATCTCACGAGCACGACTCACGAGATCCACGAGCTCATCCGCGCTAACCTGCATCGTGCTCCGATGTATTCGGGACAAATTCAATCGACTGGTCCGCGTTATTGTCCATCGATCGAAGACAAAGTCGTGCGGTTCGCCGACAAGACATCGCATCAGATTTTTCTGGAACCCGAAGGCCGCAACACGCAGGAAGTTTACGTCAACGGCATCTCCACGAGTCTGCCGCGCGATGTGCAGGATGAAATCGTGAAGAGAATTCCGGGCTGCGAAAATGCGCAAATCATGCGCTACGGGTACGCGGTCGAATACGACTTCGCTCCGCCAACGCAGTTGTATCCAACATTGGAAACGCGACTCGTCGAAGGCTTGTATTTCGCGGGCCAAATCAATGGCACAACAGGTTATGAAGAAGCCGGTGGCCAGGGCTTGCTCGCGGGACTCAATGCGGCATTGAAGGTACAGGGCAAGGGACCGTTTGTGCTCGACCGCAGCCAGGCGTATCTTGGCGTGCTGATTGACGATCTCGTCACGAAAGGCGTCGATGAACCCTATCGCATGTTCACATCGCGTGCCGAGTACCGTCTTCTGCTGCGACAGGACAACGCCGACCGCCGGCTCACGCCGCTGGGCATCAAAATCGGCAGCGTCTGCTCCGCACGAGCCGAACGATTCCGGCACTATGACGAGGAACTTCAACGTGGATTTGCGGCCATGAGCAAACTCCGATCACTCGGAGCGACGTTGGAAGAACATTTGCGTCGAAACACGATCACGTGGGACGAAGTCTATCAGCAGTTCCCACAAGTTGCGGAAATGAATCTCTCCGCCAACACACGACGACAGATGATGATCGAAGCTCAGTACGCCGGATACGTCCGTCGCCAGGAAACCGATATCGCACGACTGCAGAAAGTCGATTCGGTCAACATCCCACCCGTGTTCGACTACCTTGCCGTGCCACAATTGCGTCATGAAGCCAAAGAAAAACTCAACCGCCTCCGCCCCACAACCGTCGGCCAAGCCAGCCGAGTCAGCGGTATTACGCCAGCCGATATTGCGATTTTGATGTTCTATCTGAAACCGGCGAGTAGTTGAGAATCGATCACGAACGGAAGACGATTTTTACCAGCTTGTCGATACTTTCGGAGTCGGACGAGATGCAAAACGTCTTCTCAGAAAAAAGCAGGTATCGAGCGGTAAGTGCTGGCGATTTCAGCATTTGTCCCCCGAATTCCAGTTCCTTTGTCACGTCCAGACCGAATCGTTTTGACAGTCTGAACTGTGCTATGGTATTCTCACCGCATGGCAATCAATCTTCCCCCAGATATTGAGCGGTCTGTTCGACGTCACCTTTCATCAGGGCAGTTCCAAACTGTTGAAGATGTTCTGCGTGCTGCCCTTCATCAGTTCGATGAAGGCGTTCGCCTGCCACAAGGCGTCGCAGGGGCCATCCAAAGAGGATTTGTGGACCCGGTGCGACGAACGTGCTGTTCCCAGTGTGCAAATTCGGAAGAACTCCGGCCGTCCTTTCGACCGAAAACTCCGACCACCGCCCCATTGGGCGTGACAGACCTTTACTTCGGGGGGTAGGATTTTAGGCATGTCGCTTATGCAGTCGCATTGATTCCGCACTAAGCGAACCTGACACGCGGCCCCACGAAGCGGAAAGGTTCAACGCACAATCTCTACGTCCGGCTAATCGCCCGCCGCATAAATCGCAATTCGCTACATTTACACTGGAGCATCAACAGCAATGCCACAAGTTTCAACAGGCTTCGTCGATGGCAGTCGCCATGACTACGAGGAAGATCAAAACCTTATGGTTCGCCTCAAGCAACTCCAGTCGCAGGGACTCGAAGGCCGGAAATTGGTTGACGCTTTATTAACTGATGATTGGGGGCCGCCACCTAAATGGGTCACGATCCAAGATGGCGAAACTGAGGTGACTATTTCATGCTAAACACGAGTACACGAAAACGTGGATGATTTACCTCTTTCACGCCACATGACGATTGATGCGACTTTGTCCCCATTGAAAAAGCGTCAAGCTATTCACCAAAGACCGCTGGCAATGGCGAAACTGTGCTTGGGACGAATACAAAGTTGAAGAACGCGAAAGGGTCGCAGGAACCGATAGCCAAATGGCCCGAAGAGTGCCGCGCACTATTCGTTCCGGCCCCGTTCTTGAGCTGCCTGTCTACAACTGATTCGACCACGATTGAACCCAACGCAGCTCATTCGGGGTGAGCGGTGGATCGAGCGGGGCGTCGTATTTGACGGACAGATCGTAGCGAGCTCGCTGGTAGACGATATTGAAAACGTCCTGAAGTGGCACGGACGCATCTGCGTCCCCGAGCTTGAGCGGAATCGGAATCACAGGCAGCTTGTCATTCAGGGTCCATGCTTAAACTTCACACTTCGGTCTAAGTTTTGCGCGGCTGATGATGGCGTAGTCGTCTCCGGCTGGCAGCGTTCCGACAACCGGCAGTCGCATTCCGCCTCGCTTCCGTCGGGCTCGCCCCGATGGAGCGCAAACTGGCAAGCTACCAAAGGCTTCCTTTCATCGCTTACTGCTCTCCGCCGGGCTCGCCCCGGTGGAAGCCGCGATTGACCGGCTGTTGCGTGCCCATCAGCCAGCCAATTGTGATCCCATCGGGGCAAGCCCGATGGAAATCGTATCTGCGTGGCGGCGAGTGTGGTAGCATCTCAATTGTGATCCCATCGGGGTAAACCCGAAGGAAATCTCGCCTGCGTTGCGGCGGGTTTGGTAGCTGCTCATTTGTGATCCCATCGGGACGAGCCCGAAGGAAATCGCATCTGCGTGGCGGCAAGTGTGTAGCATCTCAATTGTGATCCCGCCGGGATGAACCCGGCGGAAATCTGCTATGCTGCCGGGTGGATTTTAAAATCACGTTCCTTTTGGTACGTCGCTATGCAGCCGCTCTACACGCCCGACAATACGACGACCGCTTACCAGTTAAACTGGAGCGTGGCGCTATTTGGAACAGACGAATTTCCGCCAGCAGACAAATGGCTGAGCGAACTGAAAGTGGTCGCGGAATCTGATGGCGTTCGCATCCTTGAACATCACATTGCTGCCGCCAATGTGATTCAGTTTCTGGTCAGCTCCAAACGCACATCGCTCCGTCGCAGATAGTCCGCTCTTTGAAAGGGCGGTGGCAGTACTTGATTCGAGATACGAATCCGAAGGCGTTGCGGCGGAACTATTCCATCGGCAGCGTCGGAGTAGCCAACAGTGATGTACTTGCAAATTATGTCGCTCGACAGCCAGAGAATCACCCGATGGCCGATCGTCGGGTACAGGAACGAATAGAAGCACTGCAGTTTCATGATTCGGGACTCGATTTTGGCAGGGAACGATTCAGCAGCCACGGTCGATTTGTTCACAATCTGCATGTTGTGCTGGAGAATGAAGGAGGCTGGCATGACACGCGCGCTGAAGTTCTGATTCGTTCCAGGCAGATGATCATCGATTCCGCCAAGAAACATTCGTAGGCGCTTGCCCGCATCGGACTGGTCACCAACCACTTCCACATTCTGCTGAGCGCCGATGTCACCGAATCGCCGGAAAGCGTCGCGTTGTCACTGATGAATAATCTCGCTTATGTCCAGCAGATGAAGCCCGTGCTGCGTTTCAGCTATTACGTGGGCACTTTCGGTGAATACGACCGCGCTGCAATCCGGAAGAATCTGCGATCGTAGCGAACTGCCGTCCCGCTTCCTTCGGGCTCGCCCCGATGGAGCGAACAACTGACAAGCTACCAAAGAATACCTGCCGACACGGCTTCCTGCTCTCCGTCAGGCTCGCCCCGGCGGATGCCGCGATTGACCGGATATTGCGTTGCTTCAATGATCGCATCAACGCCCTCGCAAATGCGTCAGCGCTCGGAGAATCGTATCCAGCACATGATCCAGCTTGACACCGATATCCTGAACCAAAAACCGCAGCACGAAGTAGCCGTGTTCCTGCAGCAAAGCGTCCTTGCGGCGGTCGCGGCGGTAGGCGTCTTCGTTCGCGAAGTGCTGACCGCCGTCCAGTTCGATCACCAGTCGAGTCTCCTCGTCCAGCAGATCGA
>Ga0209284_10001672_pt1 | contig 33187 bp, 25 predicted proteins | sample FRY03_FD_187211 | JGI IMG/M metagenome (GOLD analysis project Ga0209284, IMG submission 187211) | Freshwater microbial communities from Lake Fryxell liftoff mats and glacier meltwater in Antarctica - FRY-03 (SPAdes) (version 2) | ecosystem: Environmental > Aquatic > Freshwater > Ice > Glacier... | reverse complement strand
GGTTGCTGAGGTTGGTGCTTGACAGCTTGGCCTCCGGAAGCAGACCTCGCGCCGCCTGAGCAACGTAGAACGTGTGCTAGAGCAGCGCCGCGGCCCCCGGAAGCAAAAACGCGTGGGGTGCGGCCACGACCGCGACGCCGCTCAGCGCTTGGGCCGCTGACGACAGCAGGGGGTAGCCGCGCGACCGCAGCCACTCGAAGTCGCGCGTCGTGCGAAAGTAGTTCCACGCATCGACCGCCGTCGACGTCGCAGCATGCGTCGCCAGCGGCGCCGCAAGCTGCTCTAGCTTGTGATCTCGACGTATACCTGTCCCGCCATGGCAGCTATGTTCACGTCGGTCCGTTGGACGTAGACGAGCCAATTGGCTATGCTGAGTTTGCCCGCGGTCCAAGCGCGGTCGACGATTTGGCCTTCATGGAGGGTCGAACATTCTACGAGAGACAGGCACCCGGTCACGGTCGTGCTGTAGGTACCGCACACGACCTTGAAGGTCACGAACTGTTGTTGTGTGTCCACGTTAGAGGACACGATCGTGACCGTGTACGCTGCTGGGGCTGTTGCTGGGGCTGTTGCTGGGGCTGGGGCTGCTGCTGGGGCTGGGGCCGTTCCTGCCATGTTTATACACAGACTGCAACGGGTCTTCCTTATGTACTGCTCGGGCAGAGGTGGCATAAACGATCTTCAATCGATCAGCGACGTACATGACCGGCCCTCGTCTAAGTCACGACGGCGATTACGTGCCTGCGCTCGGCCACGAGCGGACGTACGAAGTCCGTCGCTCGTCCGGCAAGGGCTCTGCCAGCGTGAGGTCTATTTTGACCGGCCGCATGGCACGCATCAAGCACGGCCGCGTGTCGCTCTTCGACCCCGACCTCGGCGTGCCGCACTGGGTGCATGTCAACGAGTTGTTTCCAGAGAGCAACGCAACCTCCGAAGAAGCAGCGGAGCCTGTCGCCTTCGAGAGCAGCGAGGAGGACGACCACGCGGGGCCGTACGGAGGAACAAAGGCGCCGAGCACGTGCCTATGCACGTTCCTCTTCGTGGGCGTCGGAGCTTTGGTAGCCTTGGCGGCGGCCTTTGCAGCATCTGACTCGATCAAGATGCATGCTCCACCCGTGCTGCTACAGTACTGGCAAGATGACCTGTAGGACATGCATTGTTCTAGCTGTAGGACCCGTCCCTTTGCGCATGGTAAATTTCCAAGTGGAATGTAACAGAATCATATGAGTCCTTCCACCCCGGCCTTTGCATCCCTGGTGGTTGCAGCGGCGGTTGCGTTGTACGCGACGGCCGTGAGGTGCCTTCAGCTTAGGGACGCTGAGTTTGTCGTGTGTGTTGCGGTGCTCTCCGTGGCCCTGGCCGTCCTCGCGCTCGGCTGGCGGCGTGTCGAGGGCTTCGCGGACAGCGCCAAGTCGATCGCCGATGACCTGCTCCTTCCGCACCTTGACAAGCTGGTCGCCGGACTCGATCGCGGGAAGTTCTCGGGTCCGTTCGAAGATACGGCATCGACCGACTTCAAGGCAAAGAGCGGTGACGACCCCGCTTCAGGGGCAACCGACCCCACGGAGGCGAAAGCACTCGTGCTGCAGTACAGGCGCGTCGGGACCTTGCTTTGCAGCATGGCTGAGATGGACCCCGAGCGTTTCGCACGCATGCGGGAGGCATTGGGCGTCTCGGCACCTGTGCCTTCCAGCAACGGGGGGATGAAGCCGATTCTGGATGTCTACGGCAAGCCGCGCAAGCCACAGTCAACGGGGGCGTGAGTTCCTTTGTCCAGTATTTTACATGAACATCCCCCACTTGCCCCGAATCTATCCAATCAATCACGTTGGAATATATAGAAGAAAAGCGTGCGTCGGGAGACGTCGCGCCAAATATGGCAAAGAATGAAAAAATGGACCGTCTATCTATCTACCTACGCGTCAGCTGCATCAGAAGAATAACGGGCGGGCCAGCTGTCCAAACACACCGCCGGCCTTGCCGGCACCGGCGGAGACGAGGGTGTTGAGAACTGAAAATATGTGCGATGTGACATGGGATACCGCTTGACCGCACGCGACCTCGACGACCTGCAGGAGCGTCGCCACGTGCGAACACATGGTCGATTGGCTGAACAGCACGACTCGGAAGATGTCCGAGTTGCAGTGGCGGTGGTACTGCGCCTTCAGCGTGCGATGCGCCCAGTACATGACGATCGCCGCAGCTAGCGCCGCGAGCACGGGCCTGAAGTTGCTCGTGCTCGTGGTCTTGTTGTTGTTGTTGTTGTTGTTGTTGACTCCCGGCATGCACGGGAGGTTCCCAGCAAGATGGCCGCTTTATCCCCTGAAGTGCGGCCAGCTGCGTGCGCTAAAATATCTTGCGTCGGAGTATATAGGGGGACTGAACGATAGACTCTGCCTTCGTTTGCGATGATGCGCAATGACGACTCGGCGTCCTCCTCGGCAGAGGGTCAGCAGCAACAAACGTTGCAACAGCCGCCCGCAGACGCAGACCTCGAGGCCTTCAAGGCAGATGTCCGCACCTGGCTCGAGGTTGACACGTCGATCCGGCAGCTCCACGACGCGATGCGCGAGCGGCGCGAGGCAAAGCGGTCGCTGACCTCCCGCATCCTCCTGTTCATGGCGGAGCACAACATCGAAGACCTCAGCACGCGTTCAGGGCGGCTGCGTGCTCAGGTCGCGTATGTGCGTGCGCCTCTGTCGCATCAGGTCATCCGCGACCGTATCGACAGCTTCTACGCGAGCGACTCCGCAGTCGCGCAACAGCTGAGCGGCGTGCTCCTCGGCAACAGGGAGCGGTGCGAGAGGACGTCCCTCCGTAGAGTCCGATGAAGTGCTTTTCATTTCTGCTCGAGCAGACAGATACCGCACGGCACGTTGCAGATTTCCACGTCCTTGTCGAAACAGATGGGACAGGCCTTGCCGAGTCCGTCTGCACGCCGATCGGGATCACGCGCGCGCGGGAGACGCCGAAACAACTGAACAGGTCGAGCGCGTGCCGCCTGGTGCAGGCGGCCAGAGGAGCAAGGGTATGCGCGCAGGTCGAGCGTCTGCAGTCCGGTGCAGGCGGTGTAGTGCGTCCAAAATAATGGGCGCTAGGTGTAGTAGAGCCGCCCGACCCGCCCTCCAAATGAATAAGGACCAGAGCCAGTACATCAACACCATGGTGTTTTGCGTGGTCGCCGGCATCATCTCATTGATGCTGCTGTTGCTGATCATGAACGCGTCCGACCTGGTGCGCAATTACAGCGCGTACATCATCACCGTCGAGATCGGTCTGGTGCTGGTCATCGTGCTCGCGATCTACCGCATCATCGCCTATGAGCAGCGCCTGAGGAAGGAGAGCATCAACGGCACGTCCAACAAGCTCAACATAGACAGCTGCCCCGACTACTGGACACGCTACGGCAACAAGTGTGTCAACACGTTCGACGCAAAGCCCGGCGGACCGACCCTCTTCGTCGATGGGCGCTCAGACATGGCTGCGGAAACAGATGATGTACTGGTTAAGAAAATTGCCACGCACATCAACCTGACCAGCTTTGACAACAGGACAATCTCTTCGGTGTGCAACGAGCTAAGATCCCCGACCAGAATCCCAGGCCCCTGGACCGACGTCCGTTCGGTCTGCGACTCGTATCGTCTGGGCGGAATCACCGTATGACAGAACATGTGCACGCACGCACCCGTGGTGTAAAGCTGAGCACATGGCAGTTCAAGCATGCATATACGGGCGATGGCGACCCATCGCCGGCCTTCCCCGACTCCGTCTTGGTCTTCGGCCTCGGCGTCCGCCTCGTCCACCATGGCCATGGCTGAGCAGGACGACGAGGCCGCCGCCGAGAAGCTCGCCGCGTGGATGTCGTCCCCGTTGTGCAGCTACGAGGGTGTGCGCGACCGCCTGCTGATCGGCCACCGCGTCCTGGGACTCTGCGAGGGGCGATGCAGTGACCAACGGCCTGGGGCCGCCCGCTCAAAGGAGCACAGGCACCATCGCAACGAGCAAAAGCAACGCGAGCTTGAGGACAGGCGTCAGAGGCAGCTCGAGCAGGAGCAAGAGCAAGAGCAAATCCGGCAGAGGTTGGAGGCCCGGGCGCGGGTCGCCGAGGCCTGTGTGGCTGAGGCCGAAGGTAGGCTCGAGCAGGCCGTCAGACAAGAGCGAGAACGGGCCTCCGAGCTATCCCGGCAAGACCGAGAACGCGCCGCGCAGGCGGCGAGGGAGCAAAGAGACAGAGACGTGGATGCGCTAGGACGCGAGAGGGAGCGTATGGCGTCCCAGCACGCCGACCTGCTGGCCCGCGGAGCGGCAGAGCACGCAGCGATGATGCATCGCGTGGCAGACGTCGGCGAGTTGCGCTCCCGTCAGGAGGCGCGCGACGCCGAGTTGAGGGAGCAGCTCGTGCGTCTAGGCAGCTCGATCCACTCCGCCGAGGTCCAGCGCCTGCGTTCAGAGGTGGAGCGCCTCCGAGGCACCAACCACGTCAAGGGATCGCTCGGGGAGGCCGCCGTCGCTGCAGCCCTGCGCAGCGATGCGAGCTTTGAGGCGTGGGCGTTCGCCGACACCTCGGCGCGTGGATCCGAGTCAGACTTCCACCTGACGAGCCCGGCGGGCGACACCCTGGTCGTCGAAGTCAAGAACAAGGCGACGGTCTCGGCCGCCGACGTTTCAAAGAGCCTCCGTGATGCAGCCGAGCTCACCGACAGGCTCGGGCCGGCGATGCTCGGCTATCTCTTTGTCAGCGTACGCTCGCGCGCCATCCCGGGCAAGGGCGCCCTGCACTTGGAGGTCACTCCGCGCGGCGTGCCGGTGCTCTGGTGCGGCGTAGACGCGCCGCTGCCTCACTCCGCAGAATTCCCGGACGGGCAAACGCAAACGCAGGATCCACGGCCGCTGCTGGACGAAGCAAGGTCGCGTGACGTGGTGCGAGCGGCACGGCTGCTCGCCGATGTCGGCCGCGCCTTGGCCGCGCGGCGGGCCGCTGTGCCGTCAACCGTCCCCGCCGGCGACTCCGCCGCCGAGTCGGCCGCCAGGGAGGCCGAGGCGTTCGCCAAGGCGGAGCGCGCTGAGGTGGTCCGCCGTCTCAATGACCAGCTCGCGCGCGTCGATGCGATGAGACACCTAGCGCTGCGTCTCGCCGACTCGGTGTCCGCAACACGTCGCAACGTCGCAGCGTTGCAGTCGGCGATCGATGGCGCGTTCAAGGAGCTCGAGGCCTACGCGTTTGAGACGGGAGGCGTCGGCATACCCGCAACGTCGTCCTCCGACCACCAGGAGCATGCCCCGCTGCATGTGGTGCATACTTGCTCCGAGTGTCTCCGCACATTTGCGTCTGCAGGAGGCCTTCTCACGCATTCTCGGGTCCACTCCAAGCCAAAATGATGAAAATTTGGCTTCACACTATATAATCCGGGTGAACTATCCTCTATTCGCGCCTATCTACTGTACGATATGCAACATCCCACGCATCATACCTTATCTTACTAGAACGTCCGCATGAAGCGAAGACAAGAGAATGAAATTGTGCGTGAAGCACTCGATGCGTGTATGCCACGGATTCAATCCGCCATGGCCGAGACGGCCACCGCCAAGGCCGAGACGGCCAATCTCCTCGTTCAGCTGAATGAAGCCAGGGCCGAGACGGCCAATCTCCTCGTTCAGCTGAATGAAGCCAGGGCCGAGACGGTGGCCGCCAGGGCCGAGTCGACCACCGCCAAGGCCGAGTCGACCACCGCCAAGGCCGAGACGGCCACCGCCAAGGCCGAGACGGCCACCGCCAAGGCCGAGACGGCCAATGTCATCGTTCAGCTGGATGCTGCCAGCGCCTTGGTGCGCAAGGCGGAGGACACAGCGGAGACAGCCAGTGCCGAGGCGACGGCCCTGCGCGCCAAGGTGCGCAGGGCAGAGGACACGGCGACCGCTGCAAGGGCAAGCGCGGCGGCGGTCTCTCTCCCCGCATTCATCAACATGAGAAGGCTGGAGCTCGACAGCATCGAGCGTGATATCAACGGCGTGCAGGTCATCCGGGACTTGTTTGACATGAACACCTTGCGCGGCGGGGTCGGAGCTGTGCGCTTCGGGCTTCTCGACAAAACTCTCCGTGTGGCGGTTAAGATCTTCGTCGATGGCTACATCGGCGACAGCAGGAGCGCATCATCATACCTAACCAACGAGCTGCAGGTCCTGTCCGGGCTCCTGGACATGTATGGCTTCGACGGACTGCGTAATCACTGCATCGTGCGTCCACTCGGCATGGCATCCATCCCCATCATGCCCAAGGGAGTCAACGACAAAAAACAGTACATCTCAGCGCCCGCCCTCCTGCTCGAGGAATGGCACAGCCCGCCGCCGCCAAGGATGTCAAGGACGCCAAATGTTGTCAAGCCCCCCTCTGTGCGCACGCTCGAGCAACTCCTAGAGTGGGAGGCAGAGGGCTGGACGCAAACTGTACGTATCATCCGGGACATCGCGGTCGGCCTAGCCGCCATGCACGAAGCCGGCTTCGCGCACAACGACATCAAGGATGATAACGTGCTGGTGCGCCTGACAGCCGGTGGCACCTTCCGCACTGCCTGCGTCACCGACATGTCACACGCGTCGTCCGCGGATGGCAACGGCCAACGCACAGGCAATGGCGACAAGTGCGGTGCGCCTTCGGACGTGGGCTCAGTCGGCCGGATGATCCGCAAGCTGCTGCTCGGAACGGCTGCGTGGGACACCTCTTTCAAGGAGACCAAGCACTACACGCAGATGCAGGACCTCTCAAACGCCTGCCTGCAGAGCAACGCCCAGGGGCAGCGCCCTCCGATGGCCTCAGTCGTCAACAGTCTCAATACGATGAAGGACTAGATTGATAAGACCCTTGTGCCCGACAGATTTTTGACGGTGTTCAGATTTGTATTTTTATACGTCAAACCCTCTGCAGTTTTCATTTATTATTCTTAGATTCATACATCGTCATGGTGTCTTCTCCATGCGACCTCGTGCAACCATGTAATTCCGTCCACAACGCAGATCCAGCCGCCTCGAACAAAAAATCCGACCCGCATTGCAAGAGAGCACCCGCATCCGCAGCTCCGATGACCCCGCGTGTGCCGGCACGCATGATTATCATCTCTGCGACTCAGCAGAAAGACGCTGCCGGGGATCCGTGGGTGTTTGTCGAGTTTGACATCAGCCCCCGCGCCCATGACAGTGACGGTGTCATGTACACTGCCGCCGCTCCTGCGGAGCGGCGTGCATCCGCTGACGGCTCTTGCCTCCCCTTTGCCACCGAGAGGCACGCTCTCGAGCGCACCCCGAGTCGCGGATTCGCAGAACGCACGGGCTTGCACTACACGGCCCGTTTCCGGCTCCCCAACTCTTACTACACGGGCATGAGCGCTACGCTGGTCCCCCCTTCTCTGCATGTCTCGTACCTCGTGTCCGACGGCGGAAGGGCCCGTGGCCGCGCAAAAGTTGCCGAGCCGACCCCGTTCCGCTCCCTGACGCACCCGACCCTGAGGTACGAGCTCGGGGCCGGGTTCTACGACGCCGGCCCCGACGCGACGGCCGTGCGCTCGCAGGAAGCGATCCTCGCCGCGTCGGCGTATCCGTCGCCCTCGGGGCCGCCGCATGGCCCCTCGCCGGCCACGGCGCCGCAATTTTGGGGCGGGAGGCCGCCTTGTTGACTGACGCCTTTCACCACATAAGACCAGGCGGCCGTGGTGAGAGCACACAGTGTTTCAAGATGCCGATCGAGGATGTGCAGTTCATGATGCACAACAACGTGCCCGACAGCGTCCAGATCTTCGCCAACAGTGCGCAGCGCAACTACGAGCACTACCCGACTCCCGGGCACTACGTGGTGCAGCTGGACGAGCCGATCCGGAACGTGTTCGGCATCGAGGTGCTCGATGCCGCGATTGCAAACACCATGTACAACGTGGACATTCACAATTGCATGGTCCGCATTGTCATGGTCGACACCGTCCGTAGCCTCGACCTGTCCGAGGCTACGGACGGGCTCTTGGACAAGGACGCGGCAGACCAGGCCGAGCTGGCCGCGCTCGAGCGCGTTACGTTGTCATTGGGCCACGCGAGCGAGCTGAGGGGGTGGCTGTCCGACTCAGAATGGTCGTCCTTTGCGATTGCTGTCATCGATTCCTCCGCCTACAACACGCATGCTCTTCCGTCCGACACCGGAGGGGCCATCGCAACGTCTTCGTCTCAGAGATCGTACGTGGTGGTCGAGACAAGGCGCCGAGGCGTGCCGATGCACCGTGTCGCCTCAACGGGCGAGCCTTCGGCATCGTCTCTTCCCGTGAACGGATCTGCGTGGGTCAGATTCGACGAGGCGTGGTACTCTGTGCTCGGAGGCGCTGTCTCCGGCCCCAACGCATCTGTCGCGGAGGTCATCGTCGGCAACCGGTTTGCGATCCTGCCGGTCCCGGCGTCCGAGGTCGCGGTCATCCGGCAGCTCAGCGAGTATGCGTCCATAGCGCCGTACTCGGCAGAGCTGTTCGATGTCGTGACCTACAACCTGGTCCCAGTCACCCAAGAACAGTTCAAACAATACACCGGAGTCAACGTAGTCGCTGCGTCGATCGTGCCTTACGCAGAAGCCACGTCGGTGTGCCCGGCGAGGTTGATATGTTCTATAGCGAGCGCAGTGATCGAGGTCGGAGCCTACACCAGCTTCTCGGACATCCAGGGTGCTCTAGGCACGGCTCTGGGAAATATCGGTGCGCCGGTGCTCACGAGTGGCACGACCGACTCGGGCATTGCCAAGCAGGGTCTGTTGAGGTTCACATCCCCGCCAGGGTATCGCTTGGTCATCTCGACCCAAGACTCGACCGCGGCGTCGGTGATCGGGTTCGACATGCGCGCATCGACGATGATCAGCAAATTGCCGCGTGCGATACGCACGTACGGGGCCGTCAGGGTCGGAGGTCGCAAGGCCGCGATGTATTCAGGCGTCCTCCAAGATAACGTGACGAGCCGGCTCGACTCGCCGGGGATGATGAACCTGCTGGGCGCACGCTACGTCACCCTGCGTTGCCCGGAGATAGAGCAGCACCTCGGGAGCACCGGCAAATACGACAACAAGTACTCGACCGGGATCGGGGTGTTCAAGCTCTCGTCCCCCAACGAGATCGCGCAGGTGCGCTCGGACTACGTCAACCTCGTGCGCAAGCCCTTCCACCCGATAGGTCGCGTGACGCGCCTCACGCTGAGGTTTGAGATCTTCGGAGGCGCCATGTACGACTTCAAGGGTATCAACAATCAGATGCTCATCTCGATCAAATACTACTCGTCGCCCTTGCAGCAGGGCCTCATCGGAGCCGGCCAAGGCCCAAGCAGCTCGCTCAACCCGGACTACGACCCAGACTTCCTGGCGTTCCTCGCGAGACGCGACGGATACGCGCCCCGCCTCGATGACCCTGGGAACGACCCTTACGACGAACGAGACGAGGACGAGGACGAGGGGCCTTTCGTCGACGACGACGACCAGTTCGGAGAGGACGACGGGTACAGCGAGGATGTCACGGGAATCAGGGAGACCGACATGAGGAGATTTGGAGCCACAGAGCAGCGACGCATCGCAGAGGCGCAGCTGGGAGATGAAAGATGGCGATCGCGCGAGTGGCACCGCTGAGTGGCGGGGCGTGCTCGCTCACACCACGAGAGGTATCAGCACCGCGAGCGCAGGAGCCGCGCGCCCGAGGAAGATCGCAGCCTGGACGGCGTAGAGGACCGTGCGGCGGGAACGCCACAGCGCCGCTGCCGCGCGCACCGGACGGGTCCGCGCGGGGTGCAGGTGACCCATGCGATGCAGGCGTTTGAACAGCGCAGCCGGAGACGCCGAGGCGAGTGTCTCTCCCGCCGGAAGAAGCAGCGCCGTCTCAACCCATCCCGCGACCGTCTCGGCCGCATCTAGGCGTGCACCGCCGCTCGTGATGAGCTCGAAGTCGCTCTCGTCTGGGTCAGTGCTTATCTCCAAGCTCTCTGTGTCTGCTGCGTTGTGAGGCGGTAGCAACATCACGGACGCTGGATGCTGCCTACTTACTGGATGCTTCCTACTTGTTCCTGCCTGTCCCCAGCCAAACCAAGAATCCAAGAATGCACCCACCCCGCGCGGCGAGGCTCGTACGACGATTTTATTCCAGTATTACAGCAAATGCCGGTCGGACAGCCCCCGCTCCTCCATGTGACGCTCGTCGACCTCTGCGGTTCGTTGTCCGTCGCCGCAAAGCGGTGCGGCTGGCTAGAGCACCCGTTGCGTGAGGTGCTCCCGGCCTGCGACGTGCGCGACGTCGAGCAGGCGCCGGGCACCGCGTTCGTCAGCCCGTGTAACTCCGTCGGCCTGATGGACGGCGGCGTCGACTTCACCCTCTCTCGCGTCATGTTCCCCGGCGTGGAAGCGCGTGTCCGCTCAGCGTTCGAGAGGTTCGGAGAGCGGACGGCAGACGGACGGGCGTTCATGCCGATCGGCCGAGCGGTGACCGTGACGACGCAGAGAGAGGGCGTGACGCTCGTCGCCGCGCCGACGATGTGGACGACGCAGGACGTGCGCGGCACGCGCAACGCGTACCACGCGACCTACGCGGCGCTCGCGGAGGCCGCCGAGGATCCAAAGGTCCGGCGAGTGGTCTTCCCTGGCATGGGGACGGGGCGAGGCATGATGGCTGCGGACGAGGCGCTGCGCCAGATGACGCTCGCGCACGAGGACTTTGCCGCCGGCCGAGGCCAGAGGTACACGCGGAACGAGATCGTGGCGGAGCAGAGGCAATGGCCGGAGAACGCCGATTTCAGAGGATACTGAGGATCTCACAACATGTGTGAGTTCCGACAGACCTATAAATATCCGAAGGCCGCAGCCAGTGGAGCAGAGAGAGATGGCATGCCTGGGAGTGCGCCGTTCAGCCCCCCCCACACGATGAACCCGCTCCAGAGCATGTACTTGTTGACGCCCAGCCCGAAGCGCAGCGTGAAGGCGGCGAGTGCGAGATACAGTATGTTGCCGACCTGGACGGTCGTGTAGTCCGGATGGTATAAGAAGTTGGCGAAGAGCGCGGCGGAGTACCACAGGTGCCATCCGGCGGGCGTGATGATGCCCTTCTTGACGAGCGTCATCAGCAGCGGCGCGGTCTGGATCGGCAGCAGCGTCATGAAGATGCGTCCCTCGTCTCGGAACAGCACCACCAGCGTGGCGAACAGCTGGGCCGTGCTGTACGCCGTCGTCAGCGCACGGCGCGCCCACTCGGGCGCCCACTCTGGGTACGGGTTGCCGCGCATCGTCGAGTGGACGACCTGTTGAGTCTTGTACGCACGCGTCGCCGCGTCGGCCGCTACCATCGTCAGAAGCACGGCCGCGGAGCGGCCGAGGTACTCAACGCCGGCGCCGACGACGCCGTTGATGCGCAGCCACATGACGAAGATCGTCACGAGAGAGCGGGCCGCAAACAATGCGCTGTGCCAGCGCATCTCGGGCCAGATCGTGTTGTACACGAGGTTGCGGCGGCGGGGGAGCGCGAACTGGAAAGAGGACGCGTGCAGCGCGAGGTGCACGGAGATCAGCGCAAGCGTCGTCCACGAGCCGTCGTCGAGCCCGAGGCCGGGTACGCATCCCATCTGCCACCAGAACCGCAGGCGGTACGCGAAGTGGGCCAGCACGATCAGGCCGAGCGTCTTGTGGGCGTGGAAGAAGCGACCGTCCTCGTGCGTCGCCAGGCGGTGCGCCTGGCGCACGTTGAAGGTGAGAGACTCGGAGACGCCGCGGATCATGGCGGCCAAACAACAAACAACGGGAGGGCAAGCTGCTTTACACCCGTGCTAACTAGTTCTGGATACACTAGGTTCCGCCCATTCTGTCGACGGACGGTAGGTCGTTCTATATCCAATTAAATGTATTGCTTTGATGCTTCATTCCCGGAGTCTCCATGAGATTGATTACATGTGATGCCGCGAAGCGAGGTCGCATGAGGTCGCATGAGGTCGCATGGGGTCGCATGGAGGCTCCTGGGGGGTGTTGGTGTACGCTACGACATGAAGAGGCCGGAATGCTTAGTGAACGCCAAAAGAGACTATTTCCACGATCGCTGCGGCCAGCTCGGCCTTCGTGTGCCTCCCGCGGCCGCACGAGCACGCGCAGCGCTCGGCGAGGTCCCTGATCTCGCCGAGAGGGAGCTTTGACAGCGCAGCGGCGCCAAGCTCGCCGGCGGCTCGCAGTCCCGCGTCGTGGGACGCGAGGTGCGACTGCACGTCACGCATCAAACCGCCTCCGGCGACCGTCGCGACGGCGAAGCGTCTGCTCCCAGCGTCCCACTCGATCAGAACTGCCGCTTCGTTGGGCGTGGTGTTCGGAGGCAGCGCCGTGATCCTGCCCGGTCGCCTGACGACGACGGCGACCCTCAGCAGCTGTCCGATGGACAGCACGGCCGCGTCGTTGAGACCGGCGTCTGACAGAGCGTCGACGGGGTCACGCAGCGACTCTGCAGCGGCCGACGCCGAGGGTGCGCGGGGTCCGAGCGCCGCACGGTACTCAGCGACGACGGCTGACCTGTCTCGCTCGAGAACCGCAGCGGCGCGCTCAATAAACGCCGAGACACATCGGGTCGAGTCCGCCGCCGACAGCATTGGCGTCGAGGGGTCGGCAACCTGGAGCAGGCAGTAGGAGAAGGAGAATCCCTCGGGGTACCGCAACACGGCGGCGCCTCCCTGGACACCTGATGATCCCCCGACCGCGACGGCGCGGTCGGCCATGCGACGTCCTGCAGGCCCCGAGGCGCAGTCGCCCGCGGCACCGTGCAGCGCCGTGCGGTGCGCGACGCGAAAGCCGTCGAACGTCGCGGCGATGTTATCTAGATCGTCGAACGACCGAGCGGCTGCAACGGCGGCCGGCGGGGGCAACGTCGGTCCGAGACGCAGGTCCAGCGGCGGATAGACGCTGCATCCCCCTTTCTTTGGTTTTGGACAGACCTCGGATACCAAGCGAGCCAAGAGCTTCTCCGCGTCCATGTATGTACGTGCCAGGATGCAATGCAGTGGTTTACATCCTACATCAGGGGGTCCTGGTGTAAACGACGTCCTTACTTGTACCGGATAACTCGCTAGTTCATTACGACGATGACGCCGGATCGAGGCACCCCCCACGCGTTCATCATGTACAAGCCTTTGTGCATGAAGGCGCCGAAGCGATTCAACATGCCTTCTGCCGGGCCGTGGACATTGAACGAGGTCTTGCTGCAGCTGGTCTTGCGTGCTTACTGTCCTCCGGCTCGAGGCGTCCAGTATTTCAGGGATCGCTTGACGTGTTACTCTGAGAGGAACTGCGCGGGAGAGATGTCCCTCGGCGACATCGTCAATCCCGGGATGCTGATCCACGTGCGAAGGAGGCCCGAGGAAGCGACGTCGAAGCACATGTCGGTCGACCACGACAACGGCCTCTTAGTGCCTGTGCACGTGATGCGCATGCGCATGCGCATGCGCATGCGCACGTACAAGCAGCGCCCCAGGAACATGTACAGCAGGCCAGAGACTCGGTACTAGATTCCTTGTAAATGATGGATTCACGAGTCCTGCACATCGGGGATTTCCAGGAACCAAAAATGTGCAACATGATTCACTGGCCCGGGTAGAACGGTAGAACATATTTAACATCAGCAGACTACGCCTGCGGTGACCATTTAGAGTCCCCGGTCGATCATGGGGTACGGCTCGGGCTTCAACGTGTTTGAAGTCAGGTCGGAGAGAGCATCTGCCTTCTTGTCGGGAACTCGCCTCTTGGCGTACTTCTTCTTCGCCTGTGCGAACTTCGCGTTTTCGGCTTTCTTGTCGAGGCTCGCGGCGTCCCACAGGCGCCCCGCGTCGGCCAACGCGACGCTCGCGGGGAGATGCGTTGCGACGTTGCCTGGAGGAGAGCTGTCGGCGGCGCCCGCCGTGGGCTCGCAGGAAGCCTGCGGCAGTTCCACCCGAGAAGACTCCTTTGCCGAATAGGCGTCCTCCACGTTCCCAGCGACAAAGCTCAGCGGAGCTTCGTCGCCCCCCGTCTCTTCGCCGTCTGTCGGCTTAGAGGCATATCCGTTGTGATGGTGACTGTACTTGCATTCGTTCAGCAGCTTGTCGTACTCGTCGAGGCTGGCCTTGTTGCTATGGCAGAAGGTCACGAACTGGTGCACCGTGCGCACTAGCTCGTCCGGCACGGTCGTCAGGTTGAGGAACACACCGTTGCTGTTGCGGGTGTGGTCGATGCCTCCGGCGCTCAGTATGTTGAAGATCTCCTTGTGCTCCGTCTCACCGAGCTCCTGGATCCGATGCATGAGCAACTTCCGATCGCGCACCGTGAAGGTCGAGGGAGGCGACGGGGCATGGTCCATGCTAGCTCTGCTTGGTGAGATGGATACTATTACCACCTTTATCACCCGAGTAATGTTTTCTATAGAAGGTTCAGTACCGTCATGCGACAGCAGGCATCGACGTCGTCCATAAAGCGTGTCAGTGGGCCTGTGTCAGCGCACGTGTTTGACCTCGAGCGGGAGGGGAAAGGGTGCGGACGCGTACGTGTATACGTGTTCGGCGACCAACATCACAGGTGGGACAACCTGTGTCCTCAACCGTGCTCGTCGTCCACCCCCGGAGACGCGTGTGTCGACATCATACGCTTCGTGCGTGCTGCCGTCCGCGAGGCTGAACGCGAGGATGGTGTCGATCGTCACCTCGATGTGTTCCTGGAGATGCCGTACGTGTCGCGTGCGGGGCCACTGCGCGACCGCTGGCTGAAGGCGATCGACGTGTTTTTTTCTTCGAAGAAGGATCCGCCCAAGGCCGAAGTGTTCGGGCGGAGCAGCAGCGCGAGCAGCGCCAAGACATCCAGCAGGTCCGCCGCATCGGGGGCGTTAAAGAAGAAGTGGGGGATGTTCGGGGGGGCAGGAGACGACCGCAGCGTGTGGCGGCGCGAGGCGGTCGCTCAGGCGATCGGCGATGCGCCCGAGTACGTCGGCGTGTTTGCGCATCTGTACCGGGAGTTCCGGGGCAGGCTGTACGAGGAAGGGCGCGCGGATACGCACTCTAGGTTCCACTATTGCGACGCAAGGCAAGAACCGCACGTCTCTCGCTTGTTTCCGGTACTCGATCCAGTGAAGTTTCATAAGCACTTCCAAACGTCAGAGCAGCTCAAGGAGGTGCTAGTCGCGTTCCTGTTCTCTCGTGACTTTCCGGCCGATGTGCGACGCCTGTGCGGGTCCGAGGTCGCAGGACGGTTGCTGCTGACAGAAGCCTTGTCCGACGGCATGCACAAGGTCGCAAAACAATTTCACGCACTGCAACCGGGGAAGCTCAAGGACGCGGTGAAGCTGTACTTGAACGACCGCGTCGAGGACGCCATGCGCGTCGTACGCGACGACCTCGGATTCGACAGGGGCGCCGCGGCTTTAGCCGCAGCGGACGAAGCGAAGTTGTCGGTGCACTTTCAGTGGCTGAAGGAGATGCGGGAGGCGAAGGGGCAGTTGTACCTCGCGCTCTTTCCCCTCGCTATGACCTTCGCGGTGCACTTGGTCATCATGGACGCCTACCTGATATGCAGGCTAGCAAGGTTTTGCTTGCAGGAGACAGCGGCGAGGAAGTCGGGCGAAAGCGTCGGAATCGTGTATGTCGGCGACACGCACGCCGAGTACTACGCAGCGTTCTTTAAAGACTACCTGGGCGTGCAACCGTCCGTCTGCAGCAAGCTTCACTCGTCGGGGGATCAGCCATCTAGGTGCACGAGCCTCATCGAGGCGCCCTCCTCGTCGTGCCCGACCTTCGGTCAGGCCCCGATGCGTCTCTAGACGATGTCCAGCTTCGCGACGTTCTTCTTGCGCCGCGGCGCTGCCGCCGCGGGTACGGCGGGGTCCTCCTCCTTGGACGCCCTCGCCGGAGCAACCTCGAGCGCCGGCATGTTGTTGACCTCTAGTGCATTCGCCGGAGCGTCGGACTGCCCCTGCTGCTGTGGCGGCCCCAGTTGGCGCTGCTGCTGCTGCCCCTTGGGAAGAGGCAGCGGGACCGGCTTGCCCATCGCAGCCATCCTCTCGCCGTCAATCAGAACCATGCAGTCGCCTGTTCCGCACGGGGCGACCTGGCCGAGCATGATGTTGGCAGAGACGCCGTTGATGCGGTCGCGCTCGGCGAACATTCCGGCCTTGATCAACATGTCGGTCGTCTGTTCGAACGAGCACTTGGCGAGCGGGCCGAGCTCGCCGCGGTTGTTGATGCCGTGGCGGTCGATCGACATGAAGAAGCCGCGGTTGCTCATCGTGTCCACCAGAAGCGCCAGGTGGCGGTGGTCGAGCGGCGTCTCCGAGCCGAGCACGGCGCGCATCTCGTCGATCAGCATGCGGCACGCCGCCTCGATGCCGAGCACCGTGTAGACCTCGTAGACGTCGTTCGTCACGGTCCGCGTGTAGTCGACACAGGGGTGGCACATGACGTCGACCAGGTTCGACCCGGCAGTCTCGATGCCCCACTCGTCGCTCGCGATGAACGCGTCCGTGGCGGGATCGTAGCGCGAGAGCGCCACCATCGGCTTGCTCAGGACCGCCTTGTCGATCTTCGGCACGCCCTTGACGACCAGCTGGTCCATGATCGCCTGCTCGAGCGCCTTGACCTCCGTCAGGAGGTCGGCGCTGTCCGCCGGGAGCGCCGAGGACGACAGACGCATGCGACAGACGAGGCGCGCCGCGTTGTCGTCCGAGAGCACGCACGAGACCGAGGTGTCGTAGTGGTCGACCAGCGTGGACTCGAGGTCGAGCATCGTGACCTGCAGGTCGAGCATCTTCATGCGGTCGAACTCGAACCTCAGCAGCCAGGGCGACGCGTGCACGTCGCATGCTGATGCATTCGCCGACTCGCCGGTGCCGCCGGAAGCGAACTCTCGGTAGAACGCCATCATACCGGCGTCGTCCTCGATCGACGTGTCGGCGCCGTCGCTCGGGTCAAAGTGCACGGAAGAGCGCCGGACCAGGTCGCGAAAGTGCGTCGTCTCGATGCTCGACAGCACGGCCTGCGCCTTCTCGCGCGACGTCGCCCACTCGCGGCGCAGGCGGATCGTCATGCCGGGTGTCTTGATGTTCTTGCTCATCGACATGAGCTCCTTCATCCGCGGCACGCCCGAGGTGACCTTGGTGAAGGACGAGACTCCGGCGCCGTGGAACGTGTTGAGCGTGTTGTGCACCAGGACGCCGCAGTCGACCATGAAGCTGTCGTTGCCGGGGACCGTGAAGTCGTAGACCATCTCGCCCGGGTCGGGGAGGCGCTCGATCTCGACGATCTCGTCCCAGACGACGTCGGCGTCGAGCGCGCTGCGCAGCACGGGCATCTTGTCGTCGCGGACGTCGGCGAGCTCGGCGAGCTCGGCCGCTCGCACGGCCGCGGCGGCGGCCTCGAGCGAGTCGAGGTGGCGCTCGTAGATCGAGGCCGTGATCTTTCCGCTCCGCCGGCACATGAACAGGTTCGCGCCGCCGAGCGCCGTGCAGCCCATGGTCTCGGAGCGCAGGGAGATCAGAGCGTCCGCGGACCCGGGCGCAATCGACATGACGCCGCGCCCGTCGACGCCCTTTGGAATGACTTGGGACTTGGCCGCGGCGAGCTCGGCGCGCATCGCGGCGAGGGCGGCGACACGTCGACCGTGCCCGGTCTCGCTCTCCTCCAGGCGCAGAGCGAGCGTCTCTTCGAACTTCGGCACGTACGAACGGAGAGCCTCTCGGCCGAGGTCCTTGCCGCCGCGCTCGAGGTGGCCGAAGTTGCGGCTCTGCCCGCTCATCTTGAGCGTCTTGGCGACCGACGCGATGACGCCGCCGAGCTCGGGGATCATGTCGATGTACTCCTTGTCTTTGTGCACGTCGCCCTTGTCGCGCTCGACGTAGGCGATCACGTTCTCGAGCGCGTCGGCCTTGCTCTTGACCACCATCGGGCCGACCTCGTCGCGGAAACGCTTGGCGTGCTTGCGCGAGATCTGGACGGTGTGCAGGTCGTTGCGGCCAGGCTCCTGGAGGTGCGTCTCGACGCACTTGGACGCGAAGATGCCGACGCGCGCGAGCAGGAGCACGACGTCCTCGGTCAGCTTCTCGCTGACGGACGCCGACCGGATCATGCCCTTGCCGTGCCCGTCGGCGACGTTGCCGTCGCCGTCGAAGTAGCCGCAGAGGAGGCCCGTGACGAACGGCAGGTCGGCCGCGTAGGCCCAGGCCGGGACGCGCTTGTCGTGCGAGCCGGTGCCGAAGGCGTCGAGGAGGAAGGAGGCGAGCGGGCGGCTGGAGACGTAGTTCTCGGTTCCGTGGTACTTCCTCATGTCCCAGCCGTGGCGTTGCTTCATCTCGAGACCGAAGACGCCCGCGTAGATCTTGCGCAGCTGGTCCTGAAACTCGGGGATAACCTTTGATATCCTGACCTGATTGCTGCTGATGCAGCCGTCCGCTACGTAGGCGCCACACAGCCAGCCGAAGTTGCGCGAGAGCGGCACGTCGATGTCGCCGATGCGGACGGTCTTGGCGGTGGGGATCGGAACCGCCGGGATGTGCCGCGCGACCGGCACGCGGTCGCCGAGCACGAGGTCTGAGCCGAGCACGGGCACGATCCCGCGCTCGGTGCGCTTGAGGAACGAGTGAGACAGCGTCGCGCTCGTCTCCTTTCCGCTGCGCGTCTTGATGCGAACGATGCCACCGTTGGCGGGGTGGCGGCTGACCTGGCTGATGCGGCGCCAGCTGGTCTTTTCGTCGTTGCCGACGCCGACCACGTAGATGTCCTCGTCGGGGTCCAGCACGCTGCTGCCGCCGCCGAGGTCGACCACGCGCCCGGGCACCATCAGCGCATCCACGAAGGACCCGATGGGACCATCATACGGGGTCCCGGTGGACCCGCGCATCAGCTGCACCCGCGTGCTCGAAATACTCGACAACTGCGTGGATATCTCGCCGATCGATTGCGCCGCCACAATGCCCGTCATCTCGCCGGGGCTCGCGATGGCCGCGTAGAAGTCCCTCCTCACCTCGGCGACGACGCGGTCGAACGACGCGCGCGACAGCCTGTGCTTGCGGACGAGCGTCTTGGGCGAGAGGAAGCAGCGCAGCAGCACCGGCATCCAGCGGATGCCCTCGACGGGCTTCCCGGAGCGCAGCTCTGCGCCCACGCGCAGCTCCGAGCACAGCTCGTCGATGCGGTCGAGGATCCACGTCGGCTCGAGGTCGCTGACGAGCGGCGCTCCTCCCGCGGCCCTCTTTGCGTGTTGCTGCTGCAGCCCGGCGGCGGTCTCGACGATGCGCCGGATGTTGACTGGGTAGATGACCGGCTTGTCGTGCACCTTGAGCCCGCCGTGCAGCCCGACGATCACGCCGCGGCGGTCGTCGACGAGCGCCTTGAAGTGCGCCTCCATGCGCGCGGCCCAGGCGCCCGGCTCGGCCTTCTCCATGGCCGCGATCGTCTCGAGCACCGAGTCCGAGACGTGGCCGCGCAGCTCGATCTCGCCGTCGACCAGCAAGAACTCGTCGCGCATCTCGGCGGGCTCCTTGTCGAGCGTCGGGAGCTCCTGGAACTCGAGCTTGATCGCGTCCATGCCGTCCTCGCCGTACAGGAACTGGACGATGAAGTTGTTCGCGTTGCGCACCGTCAGGTCGTGGTGCACCTTGCAATCCTCCATCGCCTTGACCAGGCGGCGCTGCAGATATCCGGTCTCGCTAGTGTCTCGCCCAATCATTCCATTCGCCAGGGCGAAGTTGAGTGTCGACGGGACCGTGACGTCGTAGAGCTTGGGGTGGCCCTCTACGCCGATGACCTCGATGCACTTGATTGCGTCGAGCACCACGTCATTCTTTTCCGAGTAGTTTCGGTGGAACTCCGTGCACTGGACGTTCTGAAGCTTCGCCGCCTTCTCTTCGTGGATCAAGCTCAGCTGGTCGCTCAGAATCGTTCCCCACTGCGCCCTGACGTTGATGCTGTGCAGCGGCAGCGCGTCAGGGAACATGGCCGTGCCGCCGTCCCTCTTGGAAACCTGGGCAAACGCGCCGAGACGCGCGCACATTGCCGCGATGCCCTCGTTGAGCTGCTGAGACACCGTGCACGACGAAATGGATCCGTGGACGACGCTCCCGTCCCCCGAGAAGTACCCTGCGAGCAGCCCGCGGACGAACACGAGCGGCGCGACATAGGCGACCTCCGGCACCCGCTTGTTCTCCGCGCCATGGCCGACGAAGGCGTCGAGGAAGCGCACGAGCAGCAGCGAGTTGGCGAACATCGTGTAGGACGTTCCGCGGTCGTTGGTGTTGGCCTGGAGTCGCGTCGTGAAGCCGTGCTTCTTGAACCAAGTCTCCGCAAAGTCCTGGACACCCTTGTCGTTATTTGAGACTCCGACGGCGCCCGCGCTGTGGCACGTGTGCCCGTCCGCAATGTAGAGCCCGAGGAACTGCCCGTTGTACTCGTCGAGCTCGAACCTGTCAAGGAGACAGTCAGAGAGGTCTTCTTCCAGTGCACACGCGTCACCCCTTTCGCACCTCTCCGGCATCGCCCACGGGTAGATGCAGCCGTCCTTGATGTTGTCGGTCTTGGAGCGCCCCCTGACCTGCGTCAGCAGCGCCTTCTTCGTGTACGGCAGCGTGAACTCTTTCTCTGGGATGAAGAAGTTGCCGCCCTGCGCCTCGTCCGACATCCTGCAGGGACAGGCCGTGTCAGCATCGTCGGCGTCAAGGGCATCCAAGGCATCCAAGGCATCCACGCACCTGCACGCCACGTTGAAGTCGGTGCCGTGGATGTACTCGGTCCTGGGCAGGTACTCGGCGACGTCGACGAAGGTCTTGACGAGGTGCGCCGGAGGCTCGGGCGCGCGCGCGATCACAGGCAGGAAGTCGCCGACCTTGACCTCGGCCGAGTGCGTCGGCTCGAACGTACCCGTATCCGGCTTCCAGACGAGCAGAGAGTTGCTCTCGGCGACGGTTGCCTCGCGCCCGCCGGCGGTCTTCACGCGGTACAGGCGCTCGCCGGGATCGTGGCGCGTGACGGCGGTCAGCAGACCCCAAGACGCGTTGCCCGCGTTGTCGGCGGTCGGGATGTACACCTCGCGGTCGAGCTCCAGCAGCTCCATGTCGCGGTCCTCCGGGTAGCGCTTGACCTTCTTGGCCGCGTCCTCGGCGAGCAGCGCGTCGATCCACTCGCCGATGCGGACGCGGCGCGGCGCGCCGGCCTCGACGACGACGATCGGCGTCTCCCACGTCACCGACCGGACAGCCGTGTCGATCAACCCGATGCGCCCGGCCATCGCGTGGAAGAAGAACTCGTGAGGAGAGAGCCCCTCGATGAACGAGTGCTCGACGAACCCGCGCGCCTCGGGGCCGTCGTCGTACTTTGTGAAGTGCGGCAACGTGCGCCCGTCGAAGCCGTCGGGGACGCGCTTCTGCTCGATCGCCTGTCCGCCCAGGCACGCGGTCATCTGCGTGAAGTTCATCGGCTTGCCCTTGCTGCCCGAGATGATCATGTTGAGCATCCGGTTGTTGCCGATGCCAAAGCCCTCGCGGCAGAGCTTTCCGGCCGCGTCGGTCGCCTTGGAGAGGATATCCATGATCTGCTCCTCGAGGAAGTCCGCGTTGCTCTTGGTCGAGTTGTTCTCAAACGTACCTGCATGCACGCTCCGCATCGACTCGTGCACCTTGGCCTTTGCCAAGCCGATCGCGGAGTGCTTCTTCTCGGTGGTTATCGGCGAGACGATGAGGTCCGACACACCGACGGAGAAGCCGGACAGCACGAGCCAGTCGCAGACGAGCTTCTGCGTGGAGTTGAGCATCGCGGTGACGGCGGCAGCACCGAGAGTGTTGTACGTCGAGTGCACGAGCCCCCGCGAGGCCCTGGAGAAGACCTTCTCGGACAGCACGCCGCTGCGGATCACACCCCCCTCGACGATGATCTCGTCGACGTCCGCGTCGAAGTCCTTTGGGTTGGCGATGTCGTTCCTCATGTAGACGCTCGCGGTCGGCGGGAGCACTGTCGAGAGCACCTGCCGGCCAGTCCACTCGCCGGCCGCGCCACCGGCGGACCACATGTCGGCCGAGGACGTCACGCCGGGCGCGACGCGCATCAGCGCGCCGCCGGCGCCCTCGGCGCCTGCCGCGCCCGAGGCGTAGCCTCCGAGCAGCTGGTTGCCGCACGCGAGGTTGAAGAGCTGGCGCTGCGAGATGCGCACGTGCGGCTGCGTGATGCGGAACACGCCGAGCGCGACGTCCTGCACGATGGTGATGATCGGCTTGGAGTAGCGCGGGCTGAGGATGTGCATCGGCACGGCCGCCAGCTCCTTGATCTCGTAGAGCGTCTGCAGCGACTGGGGCACGTGCATGTTCATCTCGTCGCCGTCAAAGTCGGCGTTGTACGACGCGCAGACGCAGACGTTGAGGCGGAACGTGTGGTACGGCATCACGCGCACGCGGTGCGCCATCATGCTCATCTTGTGCAGGGACGGCTGGCGGTTGAACAGCACGTAGTCGCCGTTGCGCAGGTGGCGCTCGACGACGTCGCCGTCCTCGAGGACGATCGAGGCCGGGTCGGGGTGCCCCTTGAGCCGGATCGTGCGGTTCCCCGCGGCGACCTTGCGGACCTGCTTGGCTCCGGGATACTTGTCGGGGCCTGCGATCACGAGGCGCTGCAGCTCGTCGCGCGTCAGGGGGCCGACGATCTCGGGGAAGGTCAGGTTCATCGCGATCTTGAGCGGCACGCCGAGCTCGTCGATCGAGAGGTTCGGGTCGGGCGTGATGACCGTGCGCGCCGAGAAGTCGACGCGCTTGCCCATCAGGTTGCCGCGGATGCGTCCCTCCTTGTGGCGCAGGCGCTCGGTCAGAGAGCGGAACGTGCGTCCCGCGCGGTCCTTGCTCGGGTACATGCTCGGGACCGAGTTGTCGATCAGCGTCGCGACGTGGTACTGCAGCATCGGCACGTAGCTGCTCTCGATGGTGTCGAAGCTGTGCCCGCGGGCGATCTTGTCGCGCAGCGTGTTGTTCCACTTGATGATGTCGCACAGCTTGTGCGTCAGGTCGTCCTCCTGGCGCTGCCCGCTCTCGTGGCGTACCGACGGGCGCACGGCCGGCGGCGGCACCGGCAGCACGGTGCAGATCATCCACTCGGGCTTGGCGTGCTCCGACGAGAAGCCGAGCGCCTCGCACGAGGCGTCGGTGACGCCCCTGAGCACGCGCAGCACGTCCTCGGCGTTGAAGACCACGTCTCGCGCCGCCGAGGTGGGTCCTGCGACCGTCTCTCCGGCCGCGGCCGCCGCCGAGGCCGAGGCCGCCGCCGCCGCCGCAGCCGCAGCAGATGCGGACGACGCGTCGCGCCAAGATAGCGTGAGGCGCATGTCCTCAGTCTTGGTGACCTTGTCCGGCACGCGCGCGCCGCAGCCGTCGAGCGTCTCCTGCCCGCAGCGCTTGACCTTCTGGCACAGCTTGCTCATCGCCTCCCACCTCTTCTGGCGCGAGATCTTGCGCGCGAGCAAGGCGCGTACCTCGGGCGACTCGACGTCGACGAGCAGGCGGCTGCAGCGGAAGCAGACGCACTTGAGGACCTTGCGGACGACCTCGAAGAACTGCACGTAGAAGACAGGGCGCGCCAGGACGACGTGGCCGAAGTGGCCTGGGCAGAACGTGTTGCGCTGCTGGCACGTCGCGCACACGCGGCTGCCGTCGACGACGCCCATGCGCGTGTCGAACAGGCCGCCGGCCACGGGCTCGTTGCCCTCGAACGTCTTACCCTCGACCACCTCGCACACGCTGCGGCGGCGGAGCTCTTGCTCGGACAACACGCAGAACTGGATCCCGCGGATCCCAGAGACGACGCGCTCGCCGTACGAGAGCTCGCTGTAGATCGACATGTCTGCGTCGGTCGGGCACGCTCTGTGTGGGTATCTACGAAGGCGCTAGAGCTTTATACCTCGGCCGCGCGCAGGAGGACGCCGCGATTTTTCTCTGAAATCCGGGTATCTTACTTATCATGGGGTTGTTTACGAACAAGTACAAGAAATTGGTGATCGCGTTAGAACAGGAAAAGGCAAAGAATAATTTTTCCTCGTTCACTAAATGCGACCAACCCCTCTTACAAGGTATCATGGTGCTCACATACCTCTTGCACCGAATCGCTCCTACCGAGGAAGACGCGAACTACGCATTCATGGATAAAGCTACGGATAATTTACACAACGGAGAGTACGCAGTAATCGAAGACGTCGTGTATACAGATCCGATCAAGCACATGCGCATGACAAGAGAGGACATCGCAGAGCATCTCACAACAGTCATTTTATTGCCCACACTCAACGCAATATGGACACTGAAGGAGACAGTGAAGGAGAAGCCGATGAGCGAGAGGCAGAAAAAAGATGCAGAAATTCTTGCACGGTCACACGCGTGGTCACACGCGCGCGAGGATGACATGCGTCATCTTGAGGGCGGCGGCATCTTCTCAGGCATCTTGCCTGAGAGCTACAAGGATGTCATCAAGATATTGATCAAAAATCCAGAAGCATCAGATTTGAATGTACGATCCGTGGATGACGGAGACCTAAACCCTAAACCTGAAGTTCAAGGTGGAGGTGGCAAAGCACCCATAGTTCTGACGACAGGTGAAGATCGCGACGCAGCCAAGCCGTTCGCAGCGGTGTTTTACTTGTTCCACATGTGTTGCCACGATGGTATGGGGGATAACGCAGATGCATTCTACGCATCCATGGACCCAGTGTACAAAGCTTTTTCAGAACAGTACAGAATTGTCGTGGACCTGAAAGGATTCGACGTCCATATCGCCCCCGGCGACGCCAGATTCATGGAAAAGGATCTTATGAGGGATCACTGGAAGTTCACTAAGACATTCATACAGGACGTCGCTATGAAATGGCTATCACCCTCGGAGACACATGACGCGCCGCCTCCTCCTGATGCGACGACGACTCTTCCTGGCGCGACGCCTCTTCCTGGCGCGACGCCTCCTGCCCCCCTGTAGAAATCTGCTGCGTCGCTCTGCCGAAACCTCCCTACAGCAGTCACAATTAAATTAAGAATGGGACACCTATCGGTGACCAATCCGTCATTGGTCATTCTACCGTGTGGCTTTTTCAGCCCTCACCCTCTGTTTTGAGAGGGGAGCAAGATGCGACGAGTGCTTGTGCTTGTTCCCGCCTTTCCCGGCCTTGACAGGCCGCACGAACGACGGCGGCCTCTCCCAGCCGACGTTGGTTTTTTTCTCCTGACCGGGTACCATCCTGATGGCATCAGCATTCGTAGGCAAGTTATTCGGCAAGACACAAGCCAATGCCAAAGCCGTCGGCGATGTCGTCGCAACCGGTGCCCGAGCCGTCGGAAAAGCAGCCGTAGCCACGGGAAAATTTGCTGTAACCAGCGTGAAGGCCGTCGGAACCGCCGGAGAAAAAGTCGGAGAAACCTTTGTTGAAGCAGCAACCGATTTCTCCAGTGCAAAAGCCGCCGTGCTAGGGGATGCGGTGGCGCTGCATAGGACTTCATACTTACACGTTGAATCCACGGTGTTAAACATAGCCAAGACCGGCGTTGTCGAAAGCAATGATGTCATTGACGATGAAAAGCTCGTCATGGCCGCTTTGTCATACGTGCTACACAGAATGGCCCCTGGCTGCTCCTCAGACGGAACCGTGCTCCGGTCTGAAGATTACTACGCCTTCATGCAGGCTGTCACATCAAAACTCAACTGGGGAGTAGGGTCTGATTCCTGGAGGTTCGTGGTGTATATGGACACGCATGTGTATTTCAGCTCTTCGGACAGCAAAGTAACAATCGTCCCCATCCCGAAGTCTCGGATATTGGAGGCATTGCTTGGATACATGAACATGAAGGGCACAGCACCCATCGCGAACGCCGGGGTTTCCGGGGTGGCTGTCGGGGGGGCCCAAACACCAACACCAACAGAAGCACCGAATATGGAGGGGGGGGCTTTCGAATTCATCGATGAGAAATATTCGGAAGTGCTGACCATCCTCAACACACTGTCCGTTCCGACCCCCTCTCCCGGACCACCCCTGCCGGGAGTTAACCCAAAGTTCGCTGCCGTGTTCTTCTTGCTACACAAATGTTGCCTCAAGGGAGCCGCGAATGAAAAGAACGCGGCATTCTATGCATCGATGCAACCAACCTACAAAGCTTTTTCGAGTTATAGCGTCCCACACAGGATCGCTGTGAACGACGCTGATAATCATGTGTACGCCGCCGCAGGGGGCAAGAAGTTTATCGAAAAGAAGGCTTTGCGGAAACACCACATATTTACCCCCGATGCTATGATAACTGCTGCAAAGACCTGGCTCGAAATTACCCCTCCCTCTACTATTGCTGTTACGCCCGCGGTTCCTCCTGCTGTTGCTGCGCCAGCTCCTGTTGCTGTTACTCCTGCTTCTGCTTCTGGTGCTTCTGGTGATTCTGGTAATACTGGTGCTGCTGTAGGGGGGCTTTTAGCTGGTTTGGGTAGTATCAATTTTTGATGCATTGCGGTGTTGGGATTCACTGGAGCCTCGTTGGGTCGGTGCACCCGTTTTTATTGTGCCGAGCGGATACAAGAGATAGATAATGGAACTCTGTGCCGTGGCTTTGCTCGCAGGCGCCGGGTACTTTGTCGCGCGCGCGCGCACGAGCGCTCCGCCTTCGCCCCTCGAGCAACAGGCTCAGATGCTGCAGCAGTCTCCCAACCGCACCGTCGGCTCGGCCGAGGGCGACCGTCCGTCGCAGATCAGCGTGTACGAGAGCCGAAGGCTCGAGGAGGTACGGGCGGACGAGACGCGTCGCGCCGGCGACGTCGCGCGCCGGGCGCTCGACCCCGCGACGCGCGGGCCCGGGGGGTCGCACGCGATGGGTAGAGGCGAAGAGGTCGTGCGCTCCAACCTGCTCGGACGCGACGTGCCCATCGAGCGCTTCACGCACAACAACATGGTGCCGTTCTACGGCGGGAAGGTCAAGCAGTCGACCGTCGACGACGCCTTCTCCGACAAGCTCGAGGCCTTCACCGGAGGCTTCTCGCTCAGGCCGCAGGGACGAAAGCAAGAGGCGGCGCCGTCCTTCTCCCCGGCCCCGCAGGGAGTCATGGGCAGCGGAGGACGCGCGGCGCCGTCCTCCGACGACGCGAGGGAGGCCTGGCTCTCGACGATGCAGCCGTCGAGGAACCGTGCGAACGAGGCGCCCGGCGGACTCTCGCCAGAGATCGTCGGACGCGCGGGCGTCGCAGGAGGACAGACCGGGGACGTCTACTACGACATGAGGCAGCACGCGGTCGACCGCGGCGTAGACGAGCTGCGCGCCGCCAGCCACCCCAAACTGTCCTTCGAGGGGCGCGTGCTGCCGGGGAAGGGCACGACGCTCGACGAACGCGCGCCGCTTCCGACGGTGCGCGAACGCACCTTCAAGCCGCTCGTCGAGGAGATGACGGGCGTCGACCAGCTGCTGCGAACGACGGGCGCCGTCATCGCGGACGCGCGGCGACCAGACGACCTGCGGGACATCAGGCCGAACAACCGCATGACCACGACGGCCGCCTCGGGCTACGTCGGAGCGGCGGGAGGCGGCGCGTTCGTGGCGGCCGACGCGAGAGAGGCGGCCGACCCGTTCCGCACGTACAAGGCGCAGCTCGGGGCGCCCCAGGTGGGCCCGGCGGCCGCTCCGGCGACGAGGACCGGCGACCACGGACGCTCGTCCGTACTCGTCTACGGCAACAACCGCGACGTGACCACCGTCGCCGCGCCCACCGTCAACCTCGTCAGCGCGTTCAAGGCGCTCGTCGCGCCGCTGCAAGACGCGCTGCGCACCACGAAGAAGGAGTCGAACGACGTCGACGCCTGGCGCGCGTTCGGAAACGCCGCGGGCGGAGTCGAGAAGATGACCGTGTACGACGCGAGCGACGTCGCGCGCACGACGATCAAGCAGCTGACCGCCGCCGCCGAGGCGCCGCTGGGCAACCTCGTCGGCGGGGCCGGCGTGTCCCGGCTGACCGCTTACGACGCGAGCGACGTCGCGCGCACGACGATCAAGCAGCTGACCGCCGCCGCCGAGGCGCCGCTGGGCAACCTCGTCGGCGGGGCCGGCGTGTCCCGGCTGACCGCTTACGACGCGAGCGACGTCGCGCGCACGACGATCAAGCAGCTGTCCTCCGCCGCCGAGACGCCGCTCGGCAACCTCGTCGGCGGGGCCGGCGTGTCCCGTCTGACCGCTTACGACGCGAGCGACGTCGCGCGCACGACGATCAAGCAGCTGACCGCCGCCGCCGAGGCGCCGCTGGGCAACCTCGTCGGCGGGGCCGGCGTGTCCCGTCTGACCGTGTACGACCCCGATCAGGTGATGCGCACGGGACGGGGCGAGACGACGCTCGCCGAGGCGCCTCTCGGCAACCTCGTCGGAGGCGCGGGCGTGTCCAAGATGACCATGTACGACCCTTCGGACGTCGCGCGGACTACCCGCATGCAGACGACGCTGCAGGACACGCCGCTCGGCCTCCCAAGGGGCGGCCCCCGCGCGGAGGGAGGCGTGCAGGCCCCTTTCGACCCCGAGGCGTGGCGCCCGCCGACGACGTTGCGCGACGTGATCGCGGGCTCGGGGCGCGCCGGGCCGCAGGACGGCAGCGTCGGCGCGCTGGCCGGGCGGGCCGCCGGCGCCTACGCCGGTTCGGCGTCGTTCTCCGCGCCGACGACGCAGCGGGAGGTCTCTGAGGGCGAGGCCGGGACCGCCTTCGGCGGCGCGGCCGGCCTGCTCAAGGGAGGGGGGTACGCCGTTGCACCGGACGACGTGCGTGACACGCAGAAGCAGATCCTGTCGGACCACGACTACTTCGGAGGCAGCGTCGGCGTCGGGGCCGCGAAGCAGTCGTCGCACGACAGCGCCGACGCGATGCGCTCCGACGATACGCAAGAGATGCTTCTACAGGGTCGCGAGCCGACGCTTTCGTCGGTCAAGGTCGCGGTCAACGTCGCTCAGATCGGGTCCGTGAGCACGCACGGGAGCGGCGGGCTGGGCGAGTGGCAAAGACCGCCGGTGCCGCAGGCGTCCGTCGCGGTCAACGACAGCGTCGTCGCGATGCTCGGCAGGCAGAGCTCGCCGAGGCGAGGCGACGACCTGCCGCTCACCTCGGGCGCAGATCGCCTGACAGCCGAGGCGACGGCGTCTGCCCTGCAGCGCGCGTCCAACCCCGTCGCGCTCGGCCGGCTGCAGTGAGACGTTTTCCGAGGCTTACAACAGAGAGGCAGCCAGCCGGAGAGATGTCAACGGAAAATGAAAATGATGAGGTCGGATTTCTGAAAGTATTGGTCGAGGATGCAGCAGTCGCCGACAACCCGAGTAATGAGGCCAACCGTGCAGAGCACACTCCTCAATCTGTGCCCGCAGCATCTGTGCCCGCTTCGGGCTCTGCTTCGGGAAGAGCAGAAGGAAGTGATCCCTTAAGCGTGACGAAACCGGACGTGCCCACGACCCAGAAGGACTCACTGGAGTCAGCATATGCCGTTGCTGCTGGAGTTGCGGCTGCGACGGAGAATTGGAAGCGACAGGTCGATTCTCAGAGAGTAGCAGCTGCAGTGCTCCAGAAAGATCCCCAAGCAACGCCCCTAGAAGCAGCAGCCGCAGCAACGCCCCTAGAAGCAGCAGCAGAGCTCCAAAAAGCAGCAGCAGCAGCAGCAGCAGAGCTCCAAGCAGCAGCAGCAGAAGCGCCCGAAGCAGCAGAAGCAGAAGCGCCCGAAGGAGCACAAGAAGTGCTCGAAGGAGCACAAGAAGCAGCAGTGCCAGTGCCCAACACAGGCGCAACAGCAGATCCCCAAGCAGCAGCAGCAGAAGCAGCAGCAGCAGCAGCAGAAGCAGAAGCAGAGCCCCAAGCAGAAGCAGCAACGCCCCAAGCAGAAGCGCCCCAAGAAGCAGCAGCAGCAGAAGCGCCTGAAGAAAAGAAACTAACCTCCACGGCAACGGGAAGCGCTCTTGAAGAGGCGTCTACGTTGCTACAAAGCACCAAACTAGGAGACAAGCAGAAGGGAAAGTCGATCATCTCTAAAGCGGTCGGGGATCCCAGCACTATGAATGCGCCTGCCTTGATCGAGTCGTATTATAATTCGGACGAAACCCTTAAATTTCATATTCTGGATGCGATGGCCAAGAATGACATGCAGAACAAAGTCCAGTCCAGTCAAGAGATCGCCTTAACTCCTCTTCATGTGGTCATAATGAGGGTGAGGGCTCTCAGCAGCAATAAGGTGCCCGTGGAGGAGGAGGATGGAACACCGCAGATGGACGGCTCCGACATGGCGACAGACTACCTCAAACACGTCGCGAATCTGATGCAGCTCCATCAACTCGGCGCCCCCCCAATGACTGCATTCTTCGGCGAAACTGCGTTGAATCAAACGCACCAGACGCAGATTCTGGGGCTCCTGTGGGTGGTCGACAGGACGGATCCGCTGCGCCTCGTCGTAGAACGGGTCACATCGATGTACCGGAGTCGGAACGTGGGAGACATGACCGAGGTGAATCGCGGCAGCGAAGGCACATCGCTGGCACTCGCGTACATCGACTACGCCCGCACGCAGAGCGTGCCGTTGCAGAAGATGTCGAAGGAGTCGCGCGACGCGTGGTCGACCGCGTTCGGATCCGGTCCGGACGCGTTGTCGTCTGTGCTGCAGGACGCGCTCCTCGAGATGTGGGACATGCTCGTGTCGTGGCTTCTCGAAGCGTGGGTGGCAAACACGGACACCACGAAGGAGGTGCAGTTGCGCGGACAGCTCATGGAGATGTCTAGCTTCGCGGACATGACGATCGCGCCGGCGTCCTCTACGTCGGAGACCGACCCCCGGTCGCTCCAACGACGCGCAAAGGTCGTCGCTCTCAACAAGAGGGTGATCCAATGGCAAGAAACGGACAAAAGGGAAGGCTTTGAGAAGCGGAGCAAGCTGTTCGCACAGACGACCGTATGGGCGACGATCGGGGAGGACCTCAACGACGTGGAGGTCGGAGAATGCAGCAAGAGCTACGAGAACATGGCCATGTGCCGCGAGGCCAAACTCACGAGGCTGCGCCTGTACCGCGATAAGGTCGAGCACATGCTGTCGTACACGGAGGTCGGCGCGTCCGATGGGAGCGATCGGATACGGAGAGTGAAGCTGCACGAGCGCCCGAGTCACCTTTTCTGCGCTCGGACGTACAAGCTTCTCCGGCCGGAGATCGACCGCTTCATGATGCTCGTCGGTGAGCGCAAGGGCCCAGCCGTAAAACTCTTATGCAAGCGGTTCGAGAACCGCGCGCTCGTCGAGCTCTACAACCGCATGGTCGAGATGACCGAGGACGCGAACCGGCTCGCCGGGATCCTCGAGGGGACCGTCAAGATCGCTGCGATGGGCGACAAAGGGGGGGGGCAGCGCCAAGCCACCGAGTCGACCTTGCGCACGCTCGAGAACCTCGAATGGGCGTGCAGGCGCACGTGGCAGCAGGAGTTCACGCACGACGACCGCAAGGACCGTGAACTCTGGCTCGGCGAAACAGGTGGTGCGACGAACATGGGATGGGACTTAATAATACCACCAGACGAGGAAGGCGCAAGAGAGAGAGAGACGCAGAACTACAACGAAGTAGTCCGTGTGGACCTCGACGCGGTCCAAGGCATGGTCCTCACGCAGAGTGGGGGCGCAGATGCAGAGATAGAAACTTCTCTGCCCGACGATCCGGACGATCGACAGCCCGCTTCGGACGCCTACCGCGGAGTGCTGCGCTCGCGCGTCATTGTCCGACGCGCGTACGCCGATGTGCGTCTTGCGCTCGCCCAAGCAGCGAGCTCTACCGTGCCGCATGGCAACACGATGGAGCTTTTCGTGAGGACCTGCGTTCTCCCGCGGGTGCAGGCCGTCAACTCGACGCTGCAATCTGTGATGAAGAGCTACATGACATCCAGATGGGAGCCCGACGAGGCCGCCGCGGTCGGCAACGAGGAAAAACGCAGCACGCGCGAGGCGAGCTCGCGGTCCCGTGTGAGTGCGGGCACCATGCTCGGGTACCGCATTGCAGAGCCGGCGACCCAAGTCATGTACGCTCTCAAGATCCTGCGGTTCTTCGGGCAGCTCGCAGCGTTGTGGGCCGCCCGTCACGTGTACAGCGAGGCCTATACGCGGCACGTGCACGGGACAGCGTCCCTGGCCGGCGAGTCAATCGGTTCGCCTCCGCCTCCTCCGCCGGCGCTCTCCAAGATGCTTTTTGTGTTCCTCGGCGTCGATGCGACGCTGCAGCTGATGACGCTGCTCGCGCTCGTCGTCGTCAGCCACTTTGGCGGTGACCGCGACGCGGACGCAATGCGTCGCGGGCGGGCTTCGAAGCTGCTCGTCGTCGACGACGAGTTCTTGCAGGCGTTTCTGGCCGATTACTTCTTGACGACGGCGGCGATCGCGGCCTTCGGCGCGTTGGTTGCGCAGCTGATGCGCCGCAAGGCCTACTTCGACCTCGTGAACTCTGGGAAACGGGCGGCCGACGGCTACGGCACCGTCATGGCCGGCGCGTGCGCCGTCTTCGGAGCCGTGCCGTTCTTCATGCTCATGTAGGACAAATCCTTGATCCACGCAAGTTTATGTGAGTTCCTTCGAAGCCCGTTGGCTTTTATAAACAACGGGAACGAAGGTGTCCGCACGCCACCCACTTCGGCCAAAGCAGTCGAGACGTCTCCGAAACGCGTGCCATACATCGTGCGCATGAAGGTAGAGTATTGCACGCAAGTCAAAGCGAGCAACCATTGACCGAGCATCGCATCATGTGGCGTCGCATGCGAAAGATCCGGTGAGGAGGAGAACATCTTCGGGTCGGCGTGCGTCCATGTCACGCCGGTAATACGCAACGCAACCACTTGCTTCCTTACAGCTTTTAGGAGTCGAGAGACCGGGAATTTTGAGTATTCGTGTACCGCATCTGCGACGCTAAGCCGTAGCCGACGCCCTGCCTTGGAACTTAGCCTATATCCATGTGACTCGTACCATGTCTCGCCATGGGCCAAGAGAGACCTACAGCAGTCACAATTAAGAATGGGACACCTATCGGTGACCAATCCGTCATTGGTCATTCTACCGTGTGGCTTTTTCAGCCCTCACCCTCTGTTTTGAGAGGGGAGCAAGATGCGACGTGTGCTTGTGCTTGTTCCCGCCTTTCCCGGCCTTGACAGGCCGCACGAACGACGGCGGCCTCTCCCAGCCGACGAC
>Ga0209284_10001667_pt1 | contig 33221 bp, 25 predicted proteins | sample FRY03_FD_187211 | JGI IMG/M metagenome (GOLD analysis project Ga0209284, IMG submission 187211) | Freshwater microbial communities from Lake Fryxell liftoff mats and glacier meltwater in Antarctica - FRY-03 (SPAdes) (version 2) | ecosystem: Environmental > Aquatic > Freshwater > Ice > Glacier... | reverse complement strand
TCGTCTATCTGGCCTCCCCCGCGGCGCGGATGGTGACCGGGCAGGTGTTGGCCGTGGATGGCGGATTTACGGCGGTGTAGAAATAATGTGATTGGGTGACTGTCGTACAAATCACCCAATCCCCTAATCACCTCAACCAGCGAAGGAAGAACCATTTATGTCCCCCAAACTCCGCTCCGCGGTTATTGGCTGTGGCGGCATTGCCAACAACCACATTTTGGGTTATTTGAACAGCGGACGCTACGAAATTGTCGCCCTGGCCGATGTCAACCCGGCGGCGATGGCCGAGAAAAACGAGCGTCACGGCATTACGCCGAATCACTACACCGACGCCCGCGAAATGCTGGAGCAGGAGCGCCCGGATGTGGTCTCCATCTGCGTCTGGCACGGGGGCCACGCGCCCTGGACAATCACTGCGGCCGCCTACAGCCCAAAGGCGATTCTGTGCGAGAAGCCGATGGCGGACACAATCGGCAACGCCGAACAGATGCTCATCGCCTGTCAGCGCAACCGCGTAAAACTGGCGATTGCCCACCAGCGCCGCTTCCTGCCCGCCTATACACTGGCAAAGAATTTGATTGCCGAAGGCGCGATTGGGGATGTCCACCTGATCCAGAGCTTTGGCGGTGCGGGGCTGCCCAACTACAGTTCCCACCAGACGGATATGTACCGCTATCTGCTGGGCGACCCGGAGTGCTCGTGGGTGATGGGCAATATCGAGCGCAAGACCGACCAGTACGAGCGCAACACCCGCATTGAGGACGCTGCGATGGCCGTCTTCCAGTTTGCCAGCGGGCCCCGGGCGTTGATTCTCAGCGATCTGATCCCCAACTATTACCAGGGCGCGCTCATCTTCGGCACAGCCGGGATGATCAATATGACCACCGAAGATTTGCAACTGATGAACGCCTCTACCGGCGGCCAGTGGCAGCGCCACGCGCCCGACGGCAAGTTCTTCGCAGTGGCCGAGGGCAACCGCTTCGAATGGCTGGAAGGGGGCGCGGCCCAGGCCGACGAACTGGCCGATTGGGTCGAAGGCAAAGTCGATACCCACCGGGGGCGGGGGGAAAATGGCTTCAAAGCCCTGCAAATGATCCACGCGGTTTACGAGTCAGCGCGGATGCACGAAAAGGTCGTCATGCCCGTACAGACCCGGCTCAATCCCCTGGACCTGATGGTAGAATCGGGCCATTTGACACCCGACCGCCCAGGCCGCTATGATATTCGGGCCTTTCTGTTGCGGGGCGAAAATATGGGCGCTGATACGGCGAATTGATGACCGCAAAGGAAATAAAAGCGGAACGCAGATGGCGCTGAAACCGCAGATTTTCGCAGATTTTGTACTTGCAAATTCGACACAGAACAATCAGTAAATTTTGTCATCCGTCTTCTAACCAGAAGGAGATAAACCCAATGGGATCGCTAACTCAAGAACAGATCGCACAGTTTGAGGAAGAAGGCTATTTGGTGGTGCGGGGACTCTTTGACCCGGAAAAGGATTTAGACCCGATTATTGAGGAGTATAAGAATGTGCTGGACGGTCTGGCCGGAGAACTGTATGCCAATGGCGAGATCAGCAGCACCCACGACGACCTGCCCTTTGGCGAACGGCTGATTCGCATCTATCAGGAGAGCGGAAAAGTCCACGCGCAGTACTTCGACTTTTCCCTGCCCCAGGCCAATGTGCAGCCCGATACCCCTTTCTGGGCGGGTCCCGCTGTCTTTTCTGCCCTGCGCAACGAACATCTGCTGGACGCGGTAGAGTCGCTGATCGGGCCGGAAATCTATTCCAATCCCGTGCAGCACGTGCGCATGAAACCGCCGGAACGTCTGACACCAAAAAATGAAGATGGCCGGGTGCAGTTGGGCAAGACGCCTGTGCATCAGGACAACGGCGTTGTCACTGCCGACGCGGACGAGACCCAAATGCTCACCGTCTGGTTCCCCCTGACCAGAGCCACCGTCAAGCACGGCTGTTTGTCTATCTGGCCGGGTAGCCACCGCAAAGGGCTGCTCGACCACTGCCCTACGGATATCGGCCTGGGTGTTCCGGGTAAACTACTGAAGGGCAGCAAAGCAATACCTATGCCCATGGAACGCGGGGATGCTCTCTTCTTGAACAAACTGACACTCCACGCTTCCTTTTCCAACACCAGCGACGAAATGCGCTGGAGCTTTGACCTGCGCTATAACCCCATTGGGCAAGCGACCGGGCGCAGCTATTTCCCCGGCTTTGTGGCCCGCAGCCGCCAACAGCCGGAGACAGAACTGCGCGACGCCGCAGCCTGGGAGGGTCTGTGGCGGGGTGCGCGGGATCATTTGGCGACGATTGAAATGGGCAAGTTCAACCGCTGGGACAAAGACAATCCGGTTTGCGCGTAACTATAGAAACGGAAAACCACAAAGACACAGAGACACGAAGAAAAGATCCATTCTTTGTGCCTCTGTGTCTTCATAGTTCAAACACAAAGTGGAGCAGTGATGACCCCCTTGCGCATGGCCCAATACGGAACCAAACACGGACACGCCACAGGCAAACTGTTGGCGATGGAGACAAACCCCGACGTGGAGGTGGTCGGCGTCTATGAGCCAGACCCGGAACAGCGACAACGGATGCAAAAGATGGGCGGCCTGTCGCGCAACGTTCGCTGGTTCGACGACAAACGGGAGATGCTGGACGACCCGTCGATTGTAGCGATTGCCTCCGAAGGGCTGAACAGCGAAAGCCTGGAACAGACCGCGGAGATTGTCGCCGCGGGCAAGAATGTCTGGTATGACAAACCCGCCGGCCAGGATTGGCCCCGCTGGCAGGCGGTGATGGCCGAAGCCGAAGCGCGCCAGGTCTATTTACAGATGGGTTATATGCTCCGTTATCACAACGGCTTTCGGCACATTGCCAATTGGACAAAATCCGGGCTATTGGGAGACATCTTCTCCGTGCGCGCCCACATGTCCACGTGGATCAGCCCGGCCCAGCGCGAGGTGATCAGCGAACACAAAGCGGGCATTTTCTATGACCTGGCCGGCCATATGCTGGATCAGGTGGTCTGGCTGTTGGGGCGACCCAACCGCACGACGGGCTTCTTCCACAACCACGCGGGAATTGTACCTGCTTTTGCCGACAATACGCTGGGCGTGCTGGAATATGACAAAGCCATCGCCTTTGTGGATATTGCGGCCATGGAACCCCGCCCGATGGCCCGCCGTTTCGAGGTCTACGGCAGCCGGGGCAGCGCCATTCTGCTGGAACCCTTCGAGCCGGGCCACGCCATCCGTCTCTGCCTGGAAGAGGCCGACGGCGGCTATCGCCAGGGGGAGCAGCGTATTCCCATTTCCAGCCAGGGGCGGCAAGAACTGTACGATCTGGAATTGGAAGCGTTTGTCGCTGTGCTGACAGGCCAACAGCCGCCAGACCGACCAGCCAGCCACGAATTGCTGGTGCAGGAGACGCTTCTGCGCACAACCGGGCACATTGGGGGGTGAATCACAAAGGTGAAAGGTGAAAGGTGAAATCGCTACGTACTCTCACGTTTCACCTTTCTCACCTCACGCCACACCTTTTCAACGCGAATTTGTAGAGATTTGCCAGACGGCCCGCCGCGTGCTATACTTCTCTCCATTGTCGGGGCGTAGCGCAGCTCGGTAGCGCGCTTCAATGGGGTTGAAGAGGTCGGAGGTTCAAATCCTCTCGCCCCGACCTGTAGGTGCAAGTAGCTTTTTGTGATATTTGCCACTTCGGTGGGATGCCGTCGATTTTTTTCGATGCGACGGCGTTTTTATTGCAAACAGGAGTCCGGCTTTTTTGAAAAGTCGGACTTTTTTTAAGAGGGCAACGGAGCCACTTGTAACAGAGCCAATGGCACGTGCCATTGGCTTTTTTGTATTCATCACCGGTACTATTCCTTTTTTGCAGGAAGACACGAAGACTTTCATGGACGCCCGTGTTGAGAAGTGCCCCCAACTCACCGAACGCGATGTGGCCCTGCTCTTTCGGATCGAGCAGGGATTGTTGTTGACCGCTGATGTGAGCCGCGCCGATGTGCTGCTCTTTTGCCGTTGGAATGCCGAACAATTGCTTGTGGGCTGCCATGCCGTGCCCAGTTCCATCTCGTCCATCTATGTCAACAACGCGACGGGGCGGGTTTACGCGGACAAAGAACATCCGTTGGTTTTCCGCGCCCTGCTCAACGACAGGCCGGGAAGCCAGGCCCGGCAGGTGCTGAGTAGCGGCGCACCTGTGATCCAGCAGGTCTACCCCATTCACAACGCGGCCAACCGGGTCATAGCCGCGTTGCTTGTCGAAACGAATCTGATCGAATCGGAACGACAACGCCGCCGGGACAAAAATTTTCGCCAGGCGGTGGAGTGGCTGCATGGGATGGCCGTGCGGGGCGAGATCGAAATCCCCGAACCGATCAACCGCTTTGAATCTCTCGATGGCATCTATGTTGTCGATGACCTATCCAATATCTCGTATATGAGCGGTATTGCCACCAATCTTTTCCGCACAATTGGGCTGGCGACCGACATGCGCGGCCAGCACGTCTCTGCGCTGGAAGATGTGGACGCTCAATTGGTGGACAACGCCATACAGGCCAATCGCTGTGTGGAGATGCGCCACGAATCGGAGGATGGGCGGGTATGGGTGCGCACGGTTCTACCCCTGCGTGCGCCGCCCACAAGCTGGCAACGCACCCGTCGCACAATGGAGCGCCGTCTGCCCTGGCGACGGACCGCGGCACTGGAGAAAGTGCCCCAGGTGGATGGAGCGCTGGTAATGGTGCATAACCGCACCGAAGCCGTGCAAACAGAGCGGGAATTGAACGTCAAATCGGCGATGATTCAGGAAGTCCACCACCGGGTCAAGAACAATTTGCAGACAATTGCCGCGATTCTGCGCTTGCAGGCCCGACGCTGTGAAAGCGACGAGGCCCGCCAGCATCTGGGCGATGCGGTCAACCGTATCCTGAGTATGTCGGTGATCCACGAATATCTCAGCCACGACGAACACCGGCCCATCAACATCCGGGATATCTGCCAGCGAATCATCAGCCAGGCCCAACAGGTGGCGGTAAATCCCGGCCAGCAGGTCTCTTTTGATGTGACCGGCCCTAACATACGCTTGCCCGCAGGCCAGGCCACCGCCACAGCACTGGTGGTAAACGAACTGCTGCTCAATGCCATCGAACACGGCCTGCAAGGGCGTAGCCAGGGCCGGGTGTCGATTGAGTTGCAGGACCTGGGCGACAAAGTGCGTCTATTGGTGGAGGATGACGGCCTGGGTTTGCCCGATGACTTTCAACTCACACAGAGCCGCAGCCTGGGATTACAGATCATCAACACACTTGTCACCGACGATCTCAAGGGAAGTTTGATATTTGAATCGGGGCAAGGCGCGGCAGGCAGAGACGGCACCGAAGATAGCGGTGTGGAAGAAGGCAGTGCCGATAGCAAAAGTCTGGGGACTCGCGTGATTGTCATCTTTCCCAAACGTTCAGCGATGGCAGAGCCGTCGGTCAGTTAAAGCAACCGTACCAACCAACACTGTAAGGCGACTCAAGAAAATAAATTATCCACAGATTTCAGAGATTTTCACAGATTGCCCCTGTACCCTCTGTGCAAATCTGTGCCATCTGTGGATACCTATTTCTTTGGAATAGCCTAAGCTATTGCGCTGCAATCAGCACGCTATTCTATTCTCTGTCTACCGCCTGTGGTAAAATATCAACTCGCATTGGCAATCGGTATTGGATAGCAGAGAGCGGGCGCACAGAGGAAATCCGAGGAGAAGAGACGTGGAGCGAACACGAATTATCATTGCTGACGACGAGTCTCTCATCCGCATGGACCTGCGGGAGATGCTCACTAATTTGGGCTATCTCGTCGTGGGGGATGTGGGCGACGGACGCAGCGCGGTCAATCTGGCCAAAGAACTGCGGCCCGATATTGTGATTATGGACATCAAAATGCCGGATATGGACGGCATTGAGGCGGCACGCATTCTGACCGAAGAGCGCATCGCGCCGGTGTTGCTTCTGAGCGCCTACAGCCAGCAAGAATTGGTGGCCCAGGCGCGGGAAGCGGGCGTGGCTGGCTATCTGGTCAAGCCCTTCCGGGAAAACGACCTGACGCCAGCCATCGAAGTGGCACTTTCCCGCTTTACCGAATTCCGCACATTGGAACGGGAAGTGGGCGATCTGCGCGAAACACTGGAAACCCGCAAAATTGTGGAGCGGGCTAAAGGGATTCTGATGGACAGCCAGTCGCTTAACGAAGCAGAAGCCTTCCGGCGTATTCAGAAGATGAGCATGAACAACCGCAAGTCCATGCGCACAGTGGCCGAAGCGATTATCCTGGCCCATCAGGTCGGGGAACACTAAACTGAAGATAGAACGCGGATGACGCGGAAAGGGCAGATTAAAGCGGATAAAATCTGCGAATATCCGTGGTTTCCGCGAAATTTGCGTCCTGTTCTGCCCGACCCGGAGAACGCATGAAGCTGTCTGTGATTATGCCCGTCTATAACGAAATCGCCACCCTGGAGGAGATCGTCCGTCGGGTGCAGGCCGTGGACCTGACCGTTAACAGCGACGGCTCGAATCCGATCATCGGCGGGCCGGTCGAATTGGAGCGGGAGATCGTCATTGTGGATGACGGCTCTACCGATGGAACCCGTGAGATATTGGACCAGTGGCGGACGGAAGCACACCCGGACATCCGCATCATCTATCACGCCAACAACGGCGGCAAAGGCGCGGCCCTGCGCACAGGTTTCGCCGAGGCCACCGGCGACATTCTGGTGATCCAGGATGCGGATTTGGAGTACGATCCCAGAGATTTTACCCGGCTTCTGGAACCGATTTTGGAAGGACGCACATCGGTTGTCTATGGCAGCCGCTTTCTGGGTGGCCCCCGCTCGGCTATGAGCCTGGCCCATACAGCGGGCAACAAAGGCGTCACATTGCTGACCAATCTACTCTACGGCACGATTTTGAGCGATATGGAGACCTGTTACAAATGCTTTCGCCGGGATGTCATCGCGGGGATGCCTTTGCACAGCCGCCGCTTTGAAATCGAGCCGGAATTGACAGCCAAAATCCTCAAGCGGGGTCACTCAATTTTTGAAGTCCCCATCAGTTACAATGGCCGGGAATTTCACGAGGGCAAGAAGCTCACCTGGCGGGATGGCTTCAGCGCCATTGCCACGCTAATCAAATACCGCTTCGTGGACTGATGGCCGGCCACGCCTATCCCCGCACATTTACGGCCCCCTTCGCTTCGCCCATTCCATCCGAAATGCATGTTTTTGTGCTGGCCCTGGTCAAGCGTTTGGCGCTGCCTGCCCTTTGCCTGAGCGGATTCGCGCTGCGCTTGTATCTGCTCTCCGCCTGGCCCTTTCGGGAAGACGAAGCGATGTACAGCGTTTGGGCGCTCCATCTGTGGCGGGTCGATCCCCTGGCGTTGACCCTTTGGCCCGACAAACCACCCCTCTTTCTCTGGCTGCTGGGCGCAGCCTTCCAGCTTTTTGGCCCGTCCGAAGCCGCCGCCCGCCTGCTCAACATCGCCGCCGACACGCTGACAATCGCTGTCGTGGCTGCGACGGGTCGCGTATTGTGGGGTCAGCGCGCCGGACTCTTCGCCGCCGCTGCCTACGCCCTCAGCCCTTTCGCCATCAGTTTTGCGCCCACTGCCTACACAGACCCAACGCTTATCCTTTGGGGAATGCTCGCCTTCTACGCTGCGCTCACCCGCCGCGCGCTCTGGGCCGGTCTTTTCCTGGCCGCGGCCATCGCCACCAAACAGCAGGGAGTGTTGTATGCGCCGCTGATTGTGGGGATACTGTTTTTTAACGCAGAGACGCAAAGACAGAGAGAGGACGACAGACCGCAGACCGCAGACGGCGACGATCCTCATTCGCAATTCACAATTCGCTATTCACCCCTTCGACAGGCTCAGGACACCGCATTCACTATTTTCTCCCTCCTCCTCGGCTTCGCCCTCCTCACCCTCCCCATCTTCCTTTGGGACGCCTCCCGCTGGTCTGTGGCCCCCTCGCCCTGGGATTTAAGCGTGCGCAACTACGCGCCGCTTGTTCTCGTACCGCCGGGAGAATGGGTGGCCCGCTCCGTCCAGTGGGGGGAAGTGGCGTGGAACCTCGCCGGGAGTTGGTGGGTGATTGGGTGTTGGGTGTTGGGTGTTGGGTATTGGGGGCTGGCAAGCCGATATCGCATCGCAATTCACAATTCACAATTCACAATTCTTCTCCTCTGGTCATTCGGTTTTGTCACTCTCCACATCATCTCCAGCGTGCAGATTTGGGATCGTTATCTGCTGCCGCTGGCTCCGGTTTTGGCATTGCTCACCGGGTGGATTCTCGGACACCTGACAGGTGCGCAGCGTAAGACCACTCGCCCCGCGACTTCTGTCAGTCTGCGCACCTGTCAGGTGTTGGCGGTGGCTTTGCCTCTGCTTCTGTTGCCCCCCGCGCTGACCGCGGCCAAAGGCGGTTTGCCCATCGGCGGCGATCACGGCGACTACGCGGGGCTGAGTGAAAGCATCGACTGGCTGCGGAAAAATGCGCCCACAGGCGCAATCGTCTATCACCGGGACGTGAGTTGGCAGCTACGTTTTGCCTTTTTCGCAGCCACACAGCAACAGCCAGACGCGTCCGACTTTGAATTACACTGGTTTCCCAACGCCGTCTATCTGGCCGACAACGCGGCCAAAACCCCGGAACGCCGCAAGTTTCTGATCGAGCCGGTCTGGGCTGCGGTCGATTCCGCCGCGCCGCGTTTACAACAGCGGGCGATAGGCTGGCAGATTCGGCTGCGCGCCGACAACTTCACCCTCTACGAATTGACCATTCCACTCGCCGCCGCCTGTGACTGGTGCATCTCTGTTGACAAAGTTTGGCGGTCAGGTAAGTTTACGCTTACGCCCTTCCGGGAAGGTTTTCCACGTTGATCAGCCGTCACCGCTGCCATTTCGCCGCGGCCCTTCTCTTGGCCGCTTTCGTCTTGATTCTCTTTGCGCGCCTGCTTTTCACAGACCGGGTGCTGGCGAGCGGCGACATTCTGCACTATTTCTACCCCTACCGGGATTTCGCCGCCGAGGCTCTGCGCGCCGGACGCATCCCGCTCTGGAATCCGTACATTTTCGGCGGTGTGCCTTTTCTCGCCAACCCCCAGGCCGCCGTACTCTATCCGTTGCATTGGCCGCTGGCCTGGCTACCGGTGACGAAGCAAATCTATTGGAGTGCAGCTCTCCACGCCTGGATTCTGGCGCTGGGCGGCTATGCGCTGATGCGACGCTGGGGCTACGGATGGGCTGCGGGCGTTGTCACCGGTCTGGTCTTGGCGGGCAGCGGTTTCTTCGGTGGGATGATCGGCCACATCAACCAGATGAACGGCGCGGCCTGGTTGCCGTGGATGGTGTGGAGTATAACGGAAAGGCAAAAGGCAAAAGGGAAAGGCAAAAGGCAATGGGAACTGCCCACCCCCCTCCGCCCGTCGCAACTCGCAATTCGCATCTGCCTCTTTGCCCTGCTTGTCAGCCTCTCCCTTCTGTCCGGGCACACGCAGACGGCGTACATCAACCTTTTCGGTGTTGGGGTAATGATTTTAGGATTAAGGATTAGAGATTGGAGATTGGGTACACGACCCAATCTCCAATCTCTTCTCTCCAATCTCTTTGTCTACGGATGCGGCGTGGCGCTGGCCCTCCTCCTCTCCGCCGTGCAACTGCTGCCCACGCTGGAACTGAGCGGGCTGGGTCTGCGCGGCGGCGGGCTGAGCTATCAGGAAGTGACCAGTTTCAGCCTGAAACCCCTGCTGCTGGCGTGGACGCTGCTGCCTTCCTATGGCTTGCGGGATTTGAGCGTCGTCTTCGGCACACTGGGCTATACGGAATTTGTGGCGACAGTCGGCACGTTGGGTCTGCTGCTGGCACTGGTGGGTCTGTGGCGGGGACGCTACAGCCGCGTCTGGTGGATGGGCGTCGGCTTCGCTGGATTGGGCCTTTTTTTGGCGCTGGGCCGTTGGAATCCGGCTTATTACCTGCTCTACAAATTCGTGCCTGGCTTCGATCTCTTCCGCACCCCGGCCCGCTGGATGATGCTCTACACGCTGGGGATAGCGATTTTGGCGGGGATGGGGGTGGAGGGGATGGGAAAGGAGGCGATTGGCAATTTTCGATTGGCGTTCCGGTTGCCCGCCGTCCGCCGTCTGCGGTCTGCCGTCCCCTCCTTAGCGATTCTTCTCCTCGCCGCCGATCTACTCCTCGCCGCGCTCGCCCTGCCCCACACCCACCCCACCGCGCCCCAGGCCGTCTACGACGTGCGCACGGCCCCGGCCCATCTGCTCACGGACCCGGCGCGCAGTCTGAGTCCGGCGGCGATGGGGCGTTTTCTGAGTATGAGCGCCATCACTTTTGACCCCGGCGATATGGCCGACTGGCGACGCATTCTTGTCGAGAGCGATCCGCCCCAACTGGACGCGGCCGCCTTCCGGGAATTTGTGATCGCGCTCAAATCCCAGGAGATTCTGGCCCCCAACCTCCCCCTGCTCTGGCGCATCCCCGCCGCAGATGGCTTCGATGGCGGTGTGCTGCCCCTGGATCGCTACAACCGTTTCCTCACACTTTTTATCCCGCCAGACAAACTTGTACCCGATGGCCGCCTGCGCGAACAGGTGAAACGCATCCCCCCCGCGCCGCTACTGGATTTGATGGATATTCGTTCGGTCATCACCGACAAAGTGGCCGACCTCTGGTTCGAGGGTGTCTACTACGACCGGCAGATCGGCGCACGCTTACTCCCCTCCCCTGTGACGGGGGAGGGGTTGGGGGTGGGGGTTTTCTCCTCCCCTGTGACGGGGGAGGGGCCGGGGGTGGGGGTTCTTTCCGTATCAGCAGAAAGCCCATTCCAGGCTACAGAAGTGCGTGTCATCGGTACGCTGGCGGGCGAGGCAAATATATTGTCCCAACTCGCCCACACAACTGCACCGCTGGTCGCAGTGGAGGCTGTGGTCGCAGTGGAGGCAGTAGAGGCTGTGACCGGGGGGAAAGCGTTTCCGTTGCCCCCTATCACCGGGGGGGGCAGTCCCGGCGCGCAGTTCGCCGACAACCGCATGGACAGCCCAATGGCCCTTTCGTCTGGCGCGGCGGTGGCTTTTCGAAATGTGGACGGCGGCACACAAGAGTATCTGGCCCGGTTACCCTTTGCCCAGCCGACGACGCCCAACACGCTACACTTCGCCCTGACAGCGGACGTGCCGCCGGGGGTGACGGTCGTCGTTCAGGCCGTGACTCTCTACGACGCCCGGACCGGCACATTTGTCCCCCTCTTGCCCAGCGACCGGGGCGACTTCCGCCTGGTACACAGCGGGGACGTGAAAATCTACGAGCGGCTGGGCGGGCCAGGGCGGGTTTCCCTGGTCACATCTGTTCAGCCCGCTACTGGGCCAGACGAAGCATTGGCCGCGCTGCTGGCCGGATCGGGCAAACCGACAGTTGTGGAAGCAGACCCAGCGACTGTGACCGATTGGGGCTTGACCGGCAGCGCGCCTGGCACGGCCCGCCTGACTGCCTATGCGCCGGAGCGAATTGTCGTGGAGACGCAGGCCGATGCCTCCGCTCTCCTCGTGCTGCGCGACGCTTTTTATCCCGGCTGGCGGGCGACAATCGACGGCGCGCCCGCTGCCATCTATCCCGTGGATGTACTTTTTCGGGGTGTGCCCCTGCCCGCGGGGAAACACGAAGTCGTCTTTGTCTACAATCCCCCGTCCTGGCGCTGGGGGAAAATTCTCAGCGGCGCGGGCATCGGTCTCTGGCTGCTGCTTTTGGGCTGGGGTTGGTCGCGACGACGTGCCGCGGCTGTGGTATAATCGAGAAGTTCTACTTTTGACAAAAGCCGAATTTCTTCGTCAAAAATGCAAGGCAGGAGGCGTTGTGATCAACCTTTTCAATCGGGTGGTCGCTGTGGTTGTGTGGCTGGCTTTGCTGGCTGGAATCATTTATTTGGCTGTTGCGCCAGTGGCTGTATTCAGCGATGTGGCCGCGCGCGTGGGCGCTTTTGCCGAACAGTTGACAGCCTGGCGCACGGCCAACGCCACCAATTTTCTCATCGGCCAGATCGCCGTGGGGCTGGCCGCGCTGCTGCTCTTTGGCACGCTGCTCTGGGTGGAGCTTTGGCCCAAACGACGGCGGGGTGTGCGGGTGCATACGAGCGAAGGCGGCTCTGTCGAACTGGACACCCAAAGTATTGCCCGCCGTCTGGTCTGGCATCTGGACCAACTGGCCGAGGTGATCACAGTCATTCCCAGCGTAAAGGCGCGGGGCAGTGGGGTGGACATTCGGTTGGAGATCGAAACGGCCCCGGACATCGACGTGCCGATGAAGACGGATGAGGTCGTGGAAGTGACACGGGATATTATCGAGCAGGATATGGGGCTGAAGCTGGGCAAGCTGGACGTGCGGATGCGCCACGCGCCCTTTGACGAGGAGTGGGCGGCCTGATTTGAAAGAATAGAACGCGGATGGACAGGGAAAGGACGGATTTGCACGGATTCGATCAGCGTTCCTCTGCGCCAATCAGCGTCCCGATTTTCATTGCTCATTGTGCCGAGATTGGGATATAGAAATTAGCCTGTGGAACAACAAAAACCAACGACAGTCTGGACAGAGGCCCTGCGCCTCTTGGGATTCATCCGCAGCCTCTTTGCCCGGCTCTTTCCCATCACCCACTCTACATTTTCGTCGCCTTTGCCGTCAACGACCCCATCTTCAGGCAGCCCAACCGTTTCCCAGGAGAGGACAGCGTTTGTGATTTCCAGCGATCCCCTGCATCCGTTACAGCCTTCTGCCAATGGACAACCCCATCCGCCATCCACTGTGTCCCCGGCGGATGAATTTTTGCCCGCCGAAAACGCGCCGGATGGGGAAATTGTCGAGACGGAGCAGATGCAAATCGACGGGGTGGACGAGACTGTGGCAGAGGCTGTGGCAGAGACATTTCCGCTGGTATCAACCCTGGAAAGTCTGCTCTTTGTGGCGGACGAGCCAGTGGAACCGGCCCGCCTGGCCCAGGCGTTGCGCTGCTCCCGGGCAGAAGTAGACGCGGCGCTGGCCCAATTGCGGGCCGAGTATGCGCGCCACAACCGGGGCGTGCGCTTGCAGGAACGCAACGGCAAAGTCCAGTTGGTGACGAATCCCGCCGCGGCCCAGGCTGTGGAGGACTTTCTCAGCCTGGACCTGACCACAAAGCTGAGCGGCCCCGCGTTGGAGACGCTGGCGATTATCGCCTACCGCCAGCCCGTCACCCGCGTGCAGATCGAAGCCGTGCGCGGGGTGGACTGTTCCGGGATGGTGCGCAAGTTGGAGCAGCAGGGGCTGGTGGAAGAGGTGGGGCGGCTGGAAACACCGGGACGCCCAATTCTCTACAGCGTCACCGATCTCTTCCTGCAACACTTCGGCCTGACCCATTTGGAGGAGTTGCCCGCCCTGCCGGAATTGGACGCGGATTCGTTGCGGGCTGTGATGGCATTGGCGGGAGAAGATGCCTGACCGTCACAAGTGTAAACGAGATACTCGCTGAACTTTTTTCCAAATTCAGTTGACAGCAGCGCGAATTAGTGGTATCTTTTCTACATCAGGAGTGGTCTACTTTATAAACCATTTATAAATGCTCTTTTGTACACCTTCGGCACAATCACCCATTTGTCGAAAAACCAGCCCCGATTTGACCGATTGCATCTTGTATCCATTGGCGGTAAAATAGGGCACTGCATTTATACGCCCCCCCCCAACTGACCCGACTGAATTCTATCGACAGGAACCGCGTACCAGTGGTCAATTACATCATCCGCCGTTTTCTGGCGGGCATCCTCACAATCTGGGCGGCGTCGATCATCTCCTTTGTGGTGATCCAACTGCCGCCGGGCGATTACGTCACCGCGTATATCGCCAATTTACAGTCCACAGGCACGGTTCTCTCTACCGAAGAGGCCCAGGCTCTGCGCCTCCAGTATGGGTTGGACCAGCCGGTCTATGTCCAATACATCAAATGGTCAACGCTGATGTTGCAGGGCAACTACGGCATGGCGATGGAGTACAATCGGCCTGTGAAAGAGGTGATCGGCGACCGGATGACGACGACGATTATCGTCTCCGTGGCTGCGATTCTGCTCATTTGGGCGCTGGCTTTGCCCATCGGTATCTATTCTGCGGTGCGCCAATACTCCCTCGGCGACTATTTTTTCACCTTTCTGGGCTTCATCGGTATTGCCGTGCCCAATTTTATGCTGGCACTGATAGTTCTCTACGCCAGCTTTAAGTATTTCAATGTACAAAATATTGGCGGCCTTTTCTCGCCGGAATTCTTGCAACAGGGCTGGAGTTGGCCCAAAATCTGGGATATGGCAAAACACCTGCCCCTGCCCGCTTTCATTTTAGGGCTGGCTGGCATGGCCGAAGTGGTGCGTATTATGCGGGCCAATCTGCTGGACGAACTGCGCAAACCCTATGTGGTCACCGCCCAGGCCAAAGGACTCTCCCGCAACCGGGTGATACTAAAATACCCCGTGCGGGCGGCGATGAATCCCTTTGCCAGCACAATTGGCTATCTCTTTCCCTTCGTCGTCTCCGGCAGCATTATCGTCTCACTCGTCCTCAGCCTGCCCACTGTCGGCCCACTGCTCTTTAAGGCGCTTATCGCCCAGGACCTTTTCCTGGCGGGCACAATTCTACTGCTGCTCTCCATTTTGACGGTCATCGGCACATTCGTCTCCGATATGATTCTGATATGGATCGATCCCCGCATTCGTCACGGCATGGAGGAGCAAAGCTGATGAGTGTCGCCATCGAATCTGCGGAGCAGGAGACTGTTGCTGCCCAACGCATCTTTGTTGCCACCCAATGGCAATTGATGTGGTGGCGTTTTCGCAAACACAAATTGGCGATGATCGCCGCGATCATCATTATTCTATTCTACGCGGGCGTCGTCTTTGCCGATTTCCTGGCCTATGCCGATCCGCATATGTCAGAAGCCCAGCGTTCCCTCCTGCCGCCCCAGCCCATCCACTGGTTCGACGGGGATTCGTTTCGTCCCCACGTCTTTGGATTGACAGGCAAGCGCGACCCAAAAACCTTCAAGCGGGTGTACCAGCCTGACCCAGCGCTGAAAGTGCCGCTGAAATTCTTTGTGGAGGGCTACGAGTACAAATTCCTGGGGCTGATCAAAATGAATCGCCATCTATTGGGCGTGGAAGGGGCCAGGGCCGAAGATTCGATATTTCTGATTGGGACTGATCTGCAAGGCCGCGATCTCTTCTCGCGGCTGATGATTGCCACCCGCCTGTCGATGGTTATCGGTCTGGCCGGCGTGGCGATGAGCCTCTTTTTGGGCATTTTGCTGGGTGGCTTGTCCGGTCTATACGGCGGCGCAACAGACAATATCATTCAGCGGATCATTGAAATTGTGCGCTCCATCCCAACGATTCCGCTTTGGATGGCCCTGGCCGCCGCGGTCCCGACCGACTGGCCGATTACCCGCGTCTATTTTGTGATTACACTGATTCTGGGCATTATCGGCTGGACGACCCTGGCCCGTGTGGTGCGGGGGCGCTTTCTCTCTCTGCGCACAGAGGATTTCGTCACCGCCGCGGAACTGGCCGGTGCGGGGCAGATGCGGATTATTTTCCGCCATATGGTTCCTTCCTTTCTGAGTCATATCATCGCTGCCACTACGCTGGCCCTGCCTGCGATGATTATCGCCGAAACATCCCTCAGCTTTTTGGGATTGGGCCTGCGCGCACCCGCCATCAGTTGGGGTGTGCTGCTGCAACAGGCCCAGAACATCCAGGCCGTCGCCCTCTCGCCCTGGCTGCTCTACCCGGCCCTGCCGGTGATTGTGGCGGTGCTCGCTTTCAACTTCCTGGGCGATGGGCTGCGGGATGCGGCGGATCCGTATGGATAAACCAAAGGAAATGAAAAACGTGAATCGTGGGATGAATCGAATACGCTCACCTTTCACGCATCACGTCACACATACACAAAACTACGTGGACCGATGAGCCAACACAACACACCAATTCTCTCCGTCGAAAATCTCCACACCTACTTCCGCCAGGACGAGGGCGTTGTGCGCGCGGTGGAAGGGGCCAGCTTTGACCTCTACCCCGGCAAGACGCTGGGCATTGTGGGCGAAAGCGGCTGTGGCAAAAGCGTGACCGCCCGCTCGATTCTGCGCATTGTGGAAGAGCCGGGTAAGATTATGCAGGGCAATATCTGGCTGCAACAGCCGGGCAGCAATGGCAGCAGCCAGCGGGTTGACCTGACGACTCTGGGTGAGGACAGCCAGGAGATACGGGACATCCGGGGCGGCGAGATTGCCCTGATTTTCCAGGAGCCGATGACTTCCTTCAGTGCCTTCCATACGGTGGGCAATCAAATCATCGAAGCTATCCGTCTGCACCAAAAGCTCAGCGCAAAAGAAGCGCGGGAAAAAGCTATCGATCTGCTGCGGCAGGTGGGCATTCCCAAACCGGAACGGCGCATCGACGAATATGCCTTCCAACTCAGCGGCGGTCTGCGCCAGCGGGTGATGATTGCGATGGCGCTCTCCAGCGATCCCCGCATTCTCATTGCAGACGAGCCGACGACTGCTTTGGATGTGACAACACAGGCCCAGATTCTGGAGCTTCTGCGTACATTGCAGGAGGAAAAGGGCGTCTCGATTATCCTCATCACCCACGATATGGGCGTGATTGCGGAGATGGCCGACGATGTGGTGGTGATGTATCTGGGCCAGGTGGTGGAAGAAGGGCCGGTGGACGACATTTTCCATGCGCCCAAACATCCCTACACCCGTTTGTTGCTCAAGTCGATCCCCAGCATTCTAGCCAAACCGCGCACGAAACTGGCGACGATCACCGGCTCGATTCCCCATCCTTACAACCGGCCCGTGGGCTGCTCCTTCCATCCCCGTTGCCCGGACTTTATGCCGGGGCGCTGTGATGTGGCCGAGCCGCAGTTGCAGAAACTCTCCGATCGGCAGCGAGTAAGCTGCTTTTTGTATGAGCAGGGGGTGAAGCCGTGACAGTAATGACACTGGATTTGCGCCGCTTTGTGACGACTGACGAAGATTTTTGGGAGCTATGCTCTGCTAATCCTGAACAACGCCTGGAGCGCACCGCCGCCGGGGAGGTAATTATTATGCCGCCAGCAGCCAGCGACACAGGGATGCGGGGGGCTGCGATTATCGGCCCGTTATGGCAGTGGAATCGAGAATCGGGTCTCGGAAAGGCTTTTGATTCTTCTGCCGGTTTTACTCTCCCTAACGGGGCTATCCGTGCTCCCGATGCCGCGTGGATTCGGCGGGCGCGCTGGGACGCGCTGACGCGCCAGGAGCAGGCCCGCTTTGCCCCGATTTGCCCGGATTTCGTTGTGGAGTTGCGCTCCCGCAGCGATCAACTGGTCGATGTGCGCCACAAAATGCAGGAATATATGGAGAACGGCGCGCGTCTGGGCTGGCTGATCGATCCCCAGGAACAGCGGGTCTACATCTATCGTCCGGGAAATGCTCTGGAAGTGTTGGATGACCCGGAAACTGTATCGGGCGATCCGGTTTTACCGGGCTTTATACTCGAATTGGGTGGTATATTTTCGTGAGCGAAACCAAACAGACCCTTCTCGAAGTCCGTGGACTGAAAAAGTATTTCCCTATCCGCAAAGGGCTGCTGCGCCGGCTGGTGGGCAACGTGCGCGCCGTGGATGATGTGAGTTTCACCATCCGCAAAGGCGAGACCCTTTCGCTGGTGGGGGAGAGCGGCTGCGGCAAGACGACCACTTCCCGCTGCATCCTGCGCGCGCTGACGCCGACCGCGGGGGATGTAAACTTTACCACAGAAAATCAGCGGGTCGTCAACATCGCCACTCTGCCCAAACGGGAATTGCGCCCTCTGCGTCGCCAAATGCAGATGATCTTCCAGGACCCCTACTCCTCCCTCAACCCGCGCATGACGCTGCTGGACATCATCGGCGAACCGTTGCTGGTCAACGGCATCGGCAGCCCCTCTGATCGGCGGGATCGGGTGGAGGAGTTGCTGAAACTGGTGGGGCTGCCCCCGGAATTTATGAGTCGCTACCCCCACGCCTTCAGCGGCGGCCAGCGCCAGCGCATCGGCATTGCCCGCGCCCTGGCCCTGGAACCCGCGCTGATTGTGGCCGATGAACCGGTCTCAGCGTTGGACGTTTCCGTGCAGGCGCAAATCATCAATCTGATGCTGGAATTGCAGGAGGAGATGGGACTCTCCTATCTCTTTGTGGCCCACGATTTGAGCGTCGTCAAGCACGTCAGCGACCGGGTGGCGGTGATGTATGTGGGCAAAATTGTGGAGATTGGGGCAACGGAAGAACTCTTCCAGCAGCCGCTACACCCCTACACCGAAGCGCTGCTCTCTGCCGTCCCCAAGCCGGACCCCCGTTTGCGTTCCCAGCGCATCATTCTGGAAGGCGAAGTGGCCGACCCGGCTTCCCCGCCCAGCGGATGCTACTTCCACCCCCGCTGCAAGCACGTCATCGACCGCTGCCGCACGGAATCGCCCGTGCTGGAAGAGGTGCTGCCAGACCGCTTTGTCAGTTGCCACCGGGCGCGGGAGCTGACGCTGGCGGGTGTGCAGGAATAGGGGGTAACAAAGCCATGCGCGCCCTCCTCGCCGGACTGAGTCACCCCCATTCGTTGGCCCATCTGCGCACGCTGTCCCAAACGCCGGAAATTGACGCCATTCTGCTTTGGGATACGGATGAACGGAAGCTGGCAAGCGACGAAGTGCGCAACACGCCAAAGGTTGTTGCCGTCAACACAGACTTGGCCTGGCTGCTGACTAAACACGACGCTGATTTTGCGTTGGTAGCCGTGCGCAATGATCGTATGCCTGCCGTCTGCCAGCAAATCGCGGGCGAAGGTGTCCATCTGCTCGTTGAAAAACCAATCGGAAACAGCCCGGCAGCCATCGGGGAAGTTATCACCGCGGCTGACCGGGCTGGTGTGCGTCTGGGGGTCTGCTATCCCAACCGCTGCCACCCGCTGGCGGAGGAGGCGAAACGAGCGGTGGATGCAGGCATACTCGGTCCGCTGATGACGCTGCACATGCAGCTTCTCACCACCCAGCCCCGCTTCCGCAATCCCAACCACTGGCTATTCAACAAAAAAGAAGCGGGCGGCGGCATTCTCCCTTGGCTGGGCTGCCACTATCTGGACCTGATGCGTTTCATCACCGGTGACGAAATCGTCACCGTCTCCGCCCATTGCGCCACCCGCAGCGGCGCTGGCGTCGGTGTAGAAGCTATCGACGTGGAAGATGTGGCTGTCCTCAACCTCACTTTTGCTTCCGGCGCAGTGGGCAGCCTGCACGTGGGCTATGTCCTCGCCCTGAGCGGCGCTGGCTACGAGAATCGCCAGGGCTACGCCACCCACGCCGAATTTTGCGGCCAGTCCGGGCGGCTGGGCTGGAGCGGTGACACAATCTTCCCGCCCCATCTACGAATCGAGAGCAGTCATCCCGACTGGGCCGCCGCGCCCCACCGGGAATTCCACGCCGACCTCAGCCCCTCCACGGCCTACGCTGGCGCGCACGGGCTGACATTCCTGCGCCGTTTTGTGCAGGCCATCCGAGACAATTCACCCCTGCCCGCCCGCGGCGAAGATGCGTTGGCCGTGGCGCGTGTGGTGGAGGGAGCCTATTCATCCAACGCAACGGGGCAGCGTATGAATATCAGAAGTTGAACTTTTCCGAAAAGTTCAACTTCTTTTTCCTCTCAGCGTGGGTGGAACTGATCCGCCAGGGCCGCCGCCCAACGCTCGTTGGCGTGGATAGTCCGCCCCGCGTTGTGGGGGGAATGGACGACATTTTCCCGCCCCAGCAGGGGATCGTTCAGAGGCAATGGCTCCACATCGAAGACATCTGCGGCCAGGGAAAGTTCGTCAGCCAGCACCCGTTCCCGCACAGTGGGCATATCGCAGATATTGGCCCGGGTTGCCAACACCACCAGACAGCCCGTGGGCAATGCCCGGATATGTGCGGCGGTGATCAGCCCCCGGGTCGAGTCGGTCAGGGGAAGCATCGGCACGAAAATCTCCGCATCCTGCACCAGCCGCTCCAGATGAAACTCCCGGCGCGAGCCGGCCCGGTGGAAGGCAGGCTCGGCGGCGAAGGGGTCCCACACGGCCACATCCGCGCCCAGCATTTTGACGAAACTGGCGTAGCGACTGCCGATGTTCCCAGCACTGATGATGCGTATGCGCTTGCCCGCCACAGTGCCATTCGTAAAGCGGGAATCGTCCCCGTACTGCTGCCCCCGCTGTCCAGCCAGCCCGACGCCATCTGCCGGTGAATAGTCCCAGGGCGAGAGATTCGTGAGAATCTGATGGTGCATCTGGGGAATGCGCCGCAGCCCGCAGAGGGTCAGCGCCAGAGCATACTCCGAAACGCTCTGCCCCCAGAAACCCTCGCTGTTCTGGCGATAGACCGTCACCCCTCTGGCCGCAAACAATTCCCCCGCGCTGTCCCGATAGGCTTCCTGACAGGCCACCTCTTCCAGCGCGCTGAACTTCGCTACGCAGCCCTCAGTCACGGGCACGTCCAGCACAACCATCCGTCTCACCGACGCGGGAGCGGAGACCACATCTCCCAGCGGGCGCGTCTCTTCTCCGGCCAAACGCAGGAAATCCGTTGGTCCTTCGGACTGCCAGCGGGTGTGCAAAGCGTCGGCCACAAAAGGCCACACACCGTCGAATTTTGGGTGTACAACAATGAGACTGGTCATATTTTGCTTCCTTTCAGTAACGGGTAGAAATTCGAGTTTTTTGAAAAGCCAGATTCCTCATTCTCCCACCACTCCACAGGCAAGAGAAATTCACAAGTCGCAGAGTAGAATTTCGCCGAATCTTGCCGTATAATCGAACCATTTCTTGTTTGCGCAAAAGGAGAGAACGATGACGATCGACCGTATCAGCGCATCGGCTGTGATTCCGACCCCGGCGGAGCGGGTCTATACTGTCGTTGCGGACTACCACAACGGGCATCCCACATTCTGCCCAGCCCTATTTTATGCCTATCCAAGTGGTCGAGGGAGGCAACGGCGCGGGTACAGTTGTAGACGTTTCTATGCGGCTGATGGGGCAAGTGCAGAGTTTTCAGGCAACTGTTTCCGAGCCAGGCCGGGTGCTGGTGGAGGCAAACGACAGCTACGCTGTGACGACATTCACCGTCGATCCCCGGCCGGGTCGTTTCCGGGATTCTCACCGCGTTGGTGGCTCTCTCCGGCTATCTGGTCCCAGCCATCCGGGACGCGGAGACGATTCTGCCGGATCACGTGCAGGTTCAGTTCACAGAGTGATAGCAAGCTGGAAGAATAAATGTTGATAATCATCACAAAGCTAACAGGAGTGCGATCTCGCAACCGAATATGACTACACTATCGTTAGAGCAGGAAGTAAAGACTTTTCTTTCAAACAAACATGTCAAATTTGATGATAACTCAGCGTCATTTAAGAATCCAGACTTTACAGTCTTCTGGAATGATATTCCGTATTTCTATCTTGAAGTCAAAGAAAAACGACAAAAATACGACATGAGTAATTGGCCCGAATACACAGAAGAGACCGATTTGTTTATACTTGATGATCTTACCGTACGAAAATGTTTGGCTTATTCGCCAAAAAGCGGCATTATGATAAGGGATAATCTGCGAAACGCATATTTTTTCCTCTCGGTTGTAGATTTGGCATTAATGCCAAGGATGAGAGTGAATCGACCGATAGAACGTAACGTTGCTACACTGAAAGGGAAGTGGCTAATCAATCTGAATAATAGCCTGAAGTCAGAATCCATTGATGAAATTTTCTCAGGTATACGTAAATATGTTGGAGCATCTGAGGAGATACTGTTTAACACAATAGAATGTTACGGTCATTATGTGGAAGAGAAAATCGGTCTTGGAGGCATAACAAGAAGGCCAGCTCATTGGGATACAGACATAAAATTGACAAGGTGATCACAAATGATTGATGAACTATTTCGAGATCGAAATACCATTCAGAAAATAAGAGCCAGACTCCCTGAGTTGTTTCAAATAGCAGAGCTTGAAAGTTCGCGTGCAGGAAAAATTGGAATGGAGGTCGGCAGCATGCGAGAAAGAATCATAATCGCATTGCTCATCCATAGATTTGGAGAAAAGTATGTAAAAACAGATCTACCAATCCATGAACCAGAAGTAGATGTAATAGTTGATGAGATGCCAATCTCGATCAAAACTATAACAGGTAAGCGAATCGGTGGAGTGAAACTGATCTGGACTGTAGATCGAGAACAGGCAATACGATTCGGTAATGAATATATTCCCACATGTGATATGCTGCTCGTTCACATTAATTGGGATGGAGAAGGTGGGCTGTATCTCTTCTCAAAGGATTTGCAATCGCAAGTACTAAACCAAATGGGGCCTAGCGGATATCTTACCCTACCCAAACCAGGCACTAATCCGAGAGGAGTAGAAATGTCAAAAGGTGCGATAAGACTATTATCTACTCATCCCCAAAGTCTGGTTATTCCAGTGCACTGGGAGAAGAAAGAAATATCATTCGACCCTTTTGAACGTTGGTTAGAGCTTTGGAAATAGGATTAAAAATGACAAAAGAAGAAACTAAGGGTACAAAAACAAGTAGTTTCGGCACAAGTTCAAGAATAAACCATGACTCTTCAGCCTATTATGACTCTCGGTTATATTCAGAGCTGACAACGTCAAACGAAAAGGGGATTAACCCAGATAATGTATTTCCTAGTGAATTGCAAAATACCATAATTCTTGGCAGTTCTGAACATATGAAGGAAATTCCTGACAATTCGTTACATTTGATGGTAACGTCACCGCCATATAACGTTTCAAAAGAATATGATGATGATTTGTCATTGACAGAGTATCTCGAAATGCTACGAAATGTATTTTCAGAAACTTATCGAGTATTGGTTAATGGTGGTCGTGCGTGCGTAAACGTAGCAAACCTTGGGCGTAAGCCATATATTCCTTTATCAGATTACATTTCTAACATGATGGAAGATATTGGTTTTTTAATGAGAGGTGAAATCATTTGGAATAAGGGTGCTGGGGCAGGCGTTTCAATGGCGTGGGGGAGTTGGAAGTCTGCTTCAAATCCGGTTCTCCGAGATGTTCATGAGTATATTCTGGTTTTTTCAAAAGGTTCTTTTAAACGCACCAAATCCAAAGAGCAAGAGAATACAATTGAAAAAGAGCAGTTTATGGAATGGACAAAATCTGTCTGGTCAATGAAGACTGAGTCGGCAAAAAAAATTGGACACCCAGCGCCATTCCCTGTTGAATTGCCCCATCGTTTGATTCAATTATATACATTTAGGGGTGATGTTATTTTAGATCCGTTCATGGGGAGCGGTTCGACAGCAATAGCCGCGCTAAACTCGTCTCGAAGTTATATTGGGTACGATATTGATCCTGAATACATTAAATTGGCTGAAGAAAGGATATTCCCTTACAGAAACCAAATGCGAATAGATATGTAAAACCATTGCTGTCCAACTGCGCTTACATTTCAATCCCGTTCCGCGTTCATCGATGGCTTTCCCATTGGCAGTGACAAACGAAATCCTCTACTTTCTCCAATTCCAACCCGAGCCGCCATCCATCACCTTTTTGGATGATCTACTGACAGCCTACACCCAGCACGTCCCCTGGGAAAGCGCTTTCCGCATTGCCAAACGCGCAGCCACGCCAGAGACGGCGTCCTGTCCCCGCTGGCCCGCGGAATTCGGGAAAGACGCGATGGAACGGGGCGGGGGCGGCACTTGCTTTGAGAGCAACTACGCATTCTTCTGGTTGCTGCAAAAGCTGGGCTTCGACGGCTACCTGACCGTCAACGATAGGGGGGAGAGCCGGAGCTGCCACACCGCGATTGTCATCCGCCTGGGCGACCGGCTGGGCGACACATTGGGGAGCGAGCGCTGGCTGGTGGATGTGGGCTACCCGCTTTATCTGGCTGTGCCGCTGCGGACCGAACAGACGCCCCACCGCTCCTGGAATCCTTCCCCGCGCTGGGCGATCCACAGCCGGCCACACTCCAACCGTTGCCTGTCGCAGACGCGCCGGAACGTCTGGCCCGCCTGTTCAGGATGGATCGGAACGTTTTGCAGGCCGCTTTTGGCAGTTTGGCCGCGTAGTCATCTTCGCAAGAATCGGGTGGAAACCCAGCACGGGTTTTGCTATACTCGTCGTATCTGAACCATCCCTACGACGAATGAGAGAAAATTGACAATGACACTGACTATATCGACGAACTGCGCGCCCGCTGGCCTGCTGCCCGTCCGGTGGCGGATCGGGCGAAAATTGGGGCGGTCGTCCAGCGCATTTTTTCTGGCGAGACGGAGCGAGACAAACCGCTGCATCTGTACATCAAAGACACAAACTTTCAGGTGCAAGTCTGGCAGGCGCTGCTGCGTGTGCCGCCGGGCAATCTGACCACTTACGGCGATCTGGCCCAGGCTATCGGGAGACCGTCCGCGGCCAGGGCCGTGGGGAGCGCGGTGGGCAGCGCAGTGGGCAGCAACGCCATCGCCTGGCTGATCCCCTGCCACCGGGTCATCCGCCAGACGGGTGTGGTGGATGGCTATCGCTGGGGCAGTGATAGAAAGCGGGCGATGCTGGGCTGGGAGGCGGCCCAGGCGGCGTAGGGGAGAATGGGAAATAGTGAATGGTGAATAGCGAATTGTGAATTGTGAATGATCGGCATCGAAAGATAGGGACACGGATTTCATCTGCGAAAACCTGTGCTTTCGGCGAAATCTGCGTTCCTATTTTGATAAACGTACAGGCGCTCCCTTCTGTTTTCGACCAGAAGGGAGCGCCTGTTTTGTGCTGTCAGCTACCCGCTTTTGTTGGACAAATGGAGCAAAAACCGCTATACTACAGGCGCAAAAGAACTTTTGTTCGCATCTTAAATCAGGGAGTTTCCTATGCCAGCCTTCCGCGTCGTCAGTGACTTTAAACCGACGGGCGACCAGCCCCAGGCCATCGCCAAACTGACCGAAGGGGTACAGAACAATCTGCGCCATCAGGTGCTGCTGGGCGTCACAGGCTCTGGCAAGACGTACACAATGGCGAAAGTGATCGAGCAGGTGCAAAAGCCCAGCCTGATCATCGCCCACAACAAAACCCTGGCCGCGCAACTCTACAGCGAGATGCGCGAATTTCTGCCCGACAATTCGGTGGAGTATTTCGTCTCCTACTACGACTATTACCAGCCAGAAGCCTATATCGCCCGCAGCGACACATTTATCGAAAAAGATTCACAGATCAACGAGGAGATCGACCGGCTGCGTCTGGCCGCCACCAGTTCGCTCTTCAGCCGCCGGGATGTGGTGATTGTGGCGTCGGTCTCCTGCATCTACGGTCTGGGCAGCCCGGAGGATTACGGCCAGGTCGCCATCAAATTGAAGGTGGGCGAGATGACCCGGCGCAATCTGCTCCTGCGCCATCTGGTGGAAATCCACTACGAGCGCAACGACAATACCATCTCCCGCTCCAAATTTCGGGTGCGGGGGGATGTGTTGGAAGTGCAGCCCGCCTACAAAGACATCGCCTATCGCATCAGTTTTTGGGGCGACGAAATCGAGCGCATCTCCGAAATCGACACCCTCACCGGCGAGATGCTGGCCGATCACAACGCAATCGAAATTTTCCCAGCCAAACATTTCATCACCCCCAAAGACAAACTGGACGAGGCGGTTGAAGAGATCGAGCAGGAGATGGAGGATCAGATCGCGCTCTTTCGCACGGAGGGCAAGCTGCTGGAGGCCCAGCGCATCGAGCAGCGCACCCGCTACGATCTGGAAATGTTGCGGGAGATCGGCACGTGCAGCGGTGTGGAAAATTACAGCCGCCCCCTGGCCCGCCGACCCGCGGGCAGCCGCCCGTGGACGCTCCTCGACTACTTCCCGCCCGATTGGCTCACTTTCATCGACGAAAGCCATATGAGCATCCCTCAGTTTCGGGGGATGTACGCCGGTGATAAGGCGCGCAAGACGGTGCTGGTGGATCACGGCTTTCGCCTGCCCAGCGCGCTCGACAATCGCCCCCTGACTTGGGATGAGTTTGAAGTGACCCTGCGCAATGCCATCTACATCAGCGCCACGCCTGGCCCCTACGAATTCGAACACAGCCAGCAGACCGTCGAGCAGGTCATCCGCCCCACCGGTCTGGTCGACCCGGTGGTGGAGGTGCGCCCCATCAAAGGCCAGATCGACGACCTGCTGAAAGAGGTGCGTATCCGGGTGGCGAAAGGCCAGCGCACGCTCATCACAACCCTCACCAAACGGATGTCGGAAGATTTGTCCGAATATCTGGCTGAATTGGGCGTGAAGGTGCAGTATCTGCACAGCGACATTGAAACGCTGGAACGGGTTGAGATTCTGCGTGATCTGCGTTTAGGGGTTTTCGATGCAGTGGTGGGCATCAATCTTCTGCGCGAGGGGCTGGACCTGCCCGAAGTGACGCTCGTCGCCATTCTGGACGCGGACAAACCGGGCTTCCTGCGCTCCGAGTCCGCGCTTATCCAGACGATTGGCCGGGCGGCCCGCCATCTGGAAGGCAAGGCGATCCTCTACGGGGATAAGATGACCCCGGCGATGGAAGGCGCGATTGGCGAAACGGATCGGCGGCGGGCCATTCAGGAAGCTCACAACAAGGCCCACGGCATTGAACCGAAGAGTATTGTCAAGAGTGTGCGGGATTTGACCGACCGGGTGAAGGTGCTGGCCGAGTCGAAGGCCGAGTACAAAGTCAACGGGGGCGGGGGCAAGAAAAATATCTTCGACCCGGCTTCTCTGCCCAAAGATGAATTGTCCCGGCTCATCCGCAGCATTGAAAAGGAGATGAAAGAAGCCGCTGCTCAATTAGACTTTGAGCGGGCGGCACAGTTGCGGGATCAGTTGATTGAGTTGCGTCAGGTGGAGGTGGAGTCGATTGGGGTGCGCTGATCACTCTTCCTGGCGCGCCGCAGGCAGGGTGAAGCAAAAAATCGTTCCCGTGCCTGCGTTGACCTCGGCCCACAATTGACCGCCGTGCTTCTCCACCAGCCCTTTTGCCAGCGGCAGCCCCAGCCCGATTCCGCCCTGTAGCCGATTCAGGTGGCTGCCAATCTGAGAGAAGCGTTCGAAGACACTTTCCAATTGGGCTGCATCAATTCCTGGACCGGTATCTGCTACAGAAATCAGCACCTCCCGATAGAAATCCTCTGCTGGCCCACTACTGACAGGAGCGGCTGGTCTGGCCTCTGCCGTAATTGTGATTTGCCCACCTTCTGGCGTGAACTTAATCGCATTGTTGACCAGATTACCCAGAATGCGATTGACTTCAAGCGGATCGCAAGTGGCATAAAGCGGCTTGTCGGGGAGATGAAGGCGGAATGTGATGCCCTTTTTGCGTCCCCATTCCCCATACTCTTCGACTATATCGAGGATAGAGCCGAGTATATTTTTCTCCTCCAGCAGCAATTGGGTGCGCCCGGTCTCCAGATCGTGGAGGGATGTGATATTATTGACCATTCCTGTGAGGCGGGTTGTGGCCTGATCGATCTGAGAAAGAAAGTCCATCGCCTCGTGTTCGGGGGAGATGTTACAGTCGGAGAGGGATGAGCGCAGGAGTGTTGCATAGCCGCTAATCAGACTGAGCGGGGTGCGCAGTTCGTGGCTGGCCAGGGCGATAAACTGGGATTTGCGCTGCTCCAATTTGGTCATCTCTCCCAGACTTGCCTGGCGCTCGGCCAACAGGCGGGCATTCTGGATGGCAATGGCGGCCTGGCTGGCAAAGATCGTCAGAATTTCCGCGTCGGCCATATTGAAGCCGTCGTCATAGCGTTGATTGATGACCTCCAATGTGCCGATGACTTCGTCCCCGGCCAGCATAGGCACGGCGAGCAGAGAGCGGGTCTTCATCACGACTGCATTGCTGATGCCCGAATAGAAACGGGGATCGACCGCCACATCATTGCTCAGAAGTGGCTGGGCCGTCAGCACAACAGAGCCGGCCATACTTCCCCGCAAGGGAACAATCAGTTGGCGCAACGTCTCCCGGTCTTGCTCGCCCAACCCATAGACCGAAGCAAAGCGCATGGTATCGCTTTGGGGTTGGATGAGCAGAATGGAACTGGCCTGGGCGTTGGCAATTCTGGCCGCGGACTGGGCCACTTTGTTGAGCAGAAGCGAGAGGTCCAATTCGGCGCTCAGGTATTGGGCCATTTCCACCTGCACCGTGCGGGCATTGATGACATATTCGCTCTGTAGCGCCGCGTCCACCTGGCGCACAAGCCGCTCTATCAGTTCGACATCAATGCGGTCAAAGCGGCTGTCGGCCCCCTGAACCAGGTCCAGCAGCGCCATCATTTTGCCATCCCGGTGGATGGGCACAACCAGATGGCAATTGTCGAGTTGGCGGGTGATCTCCTGCTGGGTTGCCAATCTTTCGATGTCTGGCTGAGGAAGTGTGCTGGTTTGGCCCGGATTGGTTTCGGCCTGACCCGTGTGATAGGTTTTGTCCAGCCGGTAATAGGCCGACTCCCCCAGCCGCTCGGATATGGCGGAGGCCCGCTGGCGATAGTAGAGATAGCAGGTCTCCGCGCCCGTCATCTGCATGGCCGTCAAGCAGGCGTCCTGGAAGAGTTCGCTCTTCTGTCCGTGTTGGCGGGATGTAAGGGAAAAATTCAACAATACGTCGAGCGCGGCCAAGCGGTGGCTGGCGCGCAGAGCCGGATGATCGCCATTGGTGTTTGAAATTTCGCTGGTTTTGACGAGTACCCTATTTTTTTTCATTTATATTCCATAGCTGCGGTTGTGAGTGGTTGCGAAGTTCCCCGCACAGCCTGATCAGATAGACAATCATCTTAGATACCCAGGAATTATACAATGGCTCCCGCTATTCAATCTATCGGCACTATACGAGAAGTCGACATCACCGACGAAATGCAGGTGGCCTATCTCGATTACGCGATGAGCGTAATTGTGGCCCGTGCCCTGCCCGATGTGCGGGATGGTTTGAAACCCGTCCATCGCCGCATTCTTTACGCCATGCACGATATGGGGCTGTCTGCGGACAAAACCTACAAAAAGAGCGCCCGTATCGTCGGCGAAGTGCTGGGCAAGTATCATCCCCACAGCGACACAGCGGTCTACGATGCGATGGTGCGTCTGGCCCAGGACTTCAGCCTGCGCTATCCCCTGGTGGACGGCCAGGGCAACTTCGGCTCCATCGACGGCGACAACGCGGCGGCTATGCGTTACACCGAAGCCCGGCTGGCCCGTGTGAGCGATCTGGTTCTGGGCGATCTGGAAAAGGATACTGTCGAATGGACCGAAAACTTCGACAACACCCTGCGTGAACCCGCTGTCCTGCCCGCGGCCCTGCCCAATCTGCTGGTCAACGGTTCCAACGGTATCGCCGTGGGTATGGCCACCAGCATTCCACCCCACAATCTGACCGAAATCATCAACGCCAGTGTCTTTGTGATCGACAACTACACGCGGGTAGACGATATTAGCGTGGAAGAATTAATGCACTTTGTCAATGGGCCAGACTTCCCCACTGGCGGCATTATTTACCGCTACCGGGCGAGCAGCAACAAAGGCGAAGAGAATATCGACGCCATTGCCCAGGGCTATGCCACAGGCCGCGCCCGGCTAATTGTCCAGGCCAAAGCCCATTTCGAAGAGATGAGCCGCAGCCGCAGCCGCATTGTCGTCACCGAACTGCCCTATCAGACCAACAAGACGAATCTGCTGGAACGCATCGCCTATCTTGTGCGGGACGGTAAACTGGAAGGCATCACCGATCTGCGCGACGAGAGCGACCGCACGGGGATGCGCATTGTCATCGAACTGACCCGCAATGTGGAGCCAAAGTCTGTCCTGGCCAATCTCTTCAAACAGACGCCCATGCAGCAGACCTTTGGGATGTCTATGCTGGCGCTGGTCAACGACGAGCCACGCACTCTCAGCCTCAAGCGGATGCTCCATCTCTTCATCGAACACCGCAAGGAAATTGTGCGCCGCCGTTCGGAATATGACCTGGCAAAGGCCCAGGCCAGAGCACACATTGTGGAAGGGCTGTTGCGCGCCCTGGACATTCTGGACGAGGTGATCGAGACCATCCGGCGCAGCCAGCGGGTGGATACAGCCCGCAATAATCTGATGAACAACTTCAAGTTCAGCGAAGTCCAGGCCCAGGCCATTCTGGATATGCCCTTGAAACGGCTGGCCGCGCTGGAACGCAAGCGGCTGCAGGACGAATACGACGAACTGCAAACGCTCATCAATTTTTTGCAGGACCTGCTGGCCCACCCGGAAAAGATGCTCGGCGTCATCCGCCAGGAGATGCTGGACATTCGCGAAAAGCACGGGGATCGCCGCCGGTCCCAGATTGTGGAGCGGACAAAAGGCACGCTGACCACCACCGATCTGCTGCCCGACCAGAAAGTCTGGATTTCCGTCGGGGCCAACGGCGACATCCGCCGCCAGGCCTTTGGGGGAATCAGCACCACCAGCCTGCGCCAGGTCGGGGCCAACGCGGCCACCGCCCTCCTCACCGCCAATACCCGGGACCAGTTGTACGTCTTTACCACTGATGGTCGCTGCCGTCGGTTGAGCATCCACGAGATTCCCCAGGACACCACCAAGCACATAGCAGATTTATCCGATCTGACACGTCGAGATACGGTGGCCGCCGCCTTGGCTTTGCCCCGGCTGACCTCCAATGAGGCAGCGGGCTATCTCTTTCTGATCACCACCAGCGGCAGCGTCAAGCGTATCAGCCTGGCCGATTTTATCGGCGCGGCTGCCGCAGACCCGGATGTGATGCGGGTGGAGGGAAAAGACAAACTGGGCTGGGTGTTGCGGACGGGTGACGAGGCAGAGGTGATTCTTGTGACGGCCAGAGGCCAGTCGATCCGCTTCCGCAGCGAGGACGTGCGCAGTATGGGGTTGGCCGCGGGGGGCATCGGTGGCATGAAAGTCAAAAAGGGGGATCACATTGTCTCTGCGTGTGTGGTGGACCCCAACGGCGATCTGATAACTGTTACAGCGGAAGGTTATGTGAAGCGCACATCGCTCAGCGAATATAGCCTGCAAGGGCGCAACGGGGGCGGCATTGTGGCCCATAAATTGACGGCCCGCACCGGCTTTGTGACGGGCGCGGCGATGTTGAACCCGGAGAGTGAATACGTCACCTTTGTCACTGGCAAGGGGATTGCCAAACCCGTGACAGTGACCAGTATTCCCAGCGGCGGGCGTTCCACCCAGGGCCAGCAAACGGCTAAGGCAGCGGAGGGCGATCAGATTGCAGGCGTGCAGATCGTCTCTCGTATCACCGATGCGCTGGACAGCCTCTCTCCCACCGAACTTGAGCCAGACGAACCAGCACCGGCCAAACCGAGACCTGCCAAACCAAAGCCTGCCAAACCAAAGCCTGCCAAACCAGCGTCAACCGGTACGAACACCAGCGGGGCCACAAATGGCGGAGGCACGAATGGCGGAGGCACGAATGGCACAGCCACCCGGCCTACGCGCAAGACAGCCACACCGCCGACTGTCAACGGTAGCCAGAGCGAAACGACGAAAGCGGCGGAAACGCCTGCTGCGCCGGAAAAGCCAGCCAAACCGACCCGTCGCGCCCGCTCCGCTAGTAGCGCCGATACTAATGGCAGTGCCGCGAAAAAGAGTCCGGCAGAGAACCCCCCGGCAGAAGAGCCTGTGGCCGAGAAGCCGAAGACTACACGCAGCCACAAAGCTACACCGACCCCTGATTCGGCTACAGACGAACCCATCCAAGCATCGCTCCTGGGCGACGACGCGCCCGCGCCATCCCCGGCCAAGCGCAAGTCCAGCAAAGTGGCCCGTGTCAGCAGCGTGACGCCAGGACAGCCGCCGCTCCCATCCACCTGAAAACCTGAAAACCCCCGGATCGTTTCTGTTTCGACGGATGTGTTACAATAGACCCATCCTAAATCACTATTATTCAAACCATCACCAAAGGAAAGCAACAATGACAACCGATGCCCGTACTTTGACATCAATGGTTGCCTGCGCGGGTTGAGCGTCTAAGCTCCCGCCAGGGACACTGTCGCAGGTCGTGCGACAACTAGCCGGCATCTTCCCGGCAAACGAATACCCTGACGTACTGATCGGTCTGGGCGAACCGGACGACGCGGCTGTCTATAAGCTGGACGACGAGCGCGCCCTCATCAAAACCACCGACTTCTTCACGCCCATTGTGGATGACCCCTGGCTCTACGGCGCGATTGCCGCGGCCAATTCCATGAGCGATGTCTATGCAATGGGCGGGGATGTCCTCTTCTGCTTGAACATTGCCGGTTTCCCTGAAGAGATGGGCATGGAAACTATCGCCCAAATCTTTGCAGGCGGCGCGGCCAAAGTGCGCGAAGCTGGCGCGGCGATTGCCGGGGGGCACACAGTCACCAGCCCCGAACCCTTTTACGGTCTGAGCGTCACCGGATTGATCCACCCGGATCAGTTGATGCGCAAAGGCCAGGCACGAGCGGGCGACCGTATTTTTGTCACAAAACCGCTGGGCACAGGCATCATCAGCACCGCGGCCAAACTGACCGGGCCGGGCGAAAGCGCTCTTCACCGGTTGACGCGCAAGGCCCAAGGCAAACCAGATTTCCAACAAAGCCATCTGGACGGAGCAATTCAGTCGATGACACGGCTGAATCGGGCCGCGGCCAAAGCGGCCCGAGCAGGCGGTGTGCAGAGTGCCACGGATGTTACTGGCTTTGGGCTGCTGGGTCACGGCAGCGAAATGGCTGTGGCCGCGGCCAAACAATCGGGCGTGGGCTTCCGCATCGAAGCCGCGGCTGTGCCTGCCCTGTCCGGCGCATTTGAATACATCGCCGCGGGTTATCTGACGCGGGGCAGCACCCGCAACCCGGACCACTTCCGCCAGCACGTCACCTTTGCGCCGACGGTCACAGAGGCCCAGCGTACGCTGCTTTGGGAAGCCGAGACGAGCGGCGGGCTGCTGATGGCTGTCCCCACCGCGGGGGTGGCCGCCTTTCGCGGGGAATGCGAGGCCGCGGGGCAGGCGTATTGGGAGATCGGCGAAGTTGTGTCGGGCGCGGGGATTGAAGTGGT
>Ga0209284_10001666_pt1 | contig 33225 bp, 30 predicted proteins | sample FRY03_FD_187211 | JGI IMG/M metagenome (GOLD analysis project Ga0209284, IMG submission 187211) | Freshwater microbial communities from Lake Fryxell liftoff mats and glacier meltwater in Antarctica - FRY-03 (SPAdes) (version 2) | ecosystem: Environmental > Aquatic > Freshwater > Ice > Glacier... | reverse complement strand
CATTCGCTCATTTCGAGATACGGGTAGCCGCGCCAGACTTCGGTGCCGTCGTCACGCCGGAAGACCGAGATGTCGATGGCCGAGCCGGACATGTGCGCGCCGATCTTGGGCATGTTGGCCGTCAGCACGATGGCACGGCGGAACATCATCTCCGTGCTTGGAATTTGGCCGCCGAGTTCCCAGATGCATTTCTTCAATACCGCGTCGAAGACCGAAGGCTTGCGGACGAGCTGTCGCTGCATGTCCAGCGAGCGGAATCCATCCTCGATTTTCAAAATCCAGCCGCGCCCGTTCATCTCGTGGCCGATCGTGACGACATCGCGGACAAGACTCTCGCGCAGAAAATAGACGCGCTCCAAGTCGCCCGCGATCTTGCTGGTGGAAAAGAGCATCTCCACATTCGCAGCCGCAGCAGCCTCGGGGATGGAGGCGAAACGCTCGCCGCACTCGTTCACGGGAAACGCGATGAGCTTCTGCACGATCTCATAGCCAAGCTCCATTTGCTCGGCCCAATAGGCGCGTCTCTCGGTGTCGTCGTGGGTGGTCATGTCTGGTCGAGTGGGTTCAAGGGTGCGTGAGCCATTCACCTATACCGCGAGCACCGGATGTTTCACCGCCTTTGTCAGACTAATAAGGTAAAGGTAATTACGCTCAGGCTAATGTGCGATTTTTCTGCCGAGGGTCGTTCAAACCAACTCCTCACTTCAGCGAATCCAGATACTCCAATAAATCAGCGGCCTCCTGCGAGGTGAGTGATTGCAGAAGACCTTCGGGCATCATGGAGGTGGGTAGCGTGGTGGTTTTGGCAATCTGCGCGGTGGGGATTTCCTCGGTCATGCCACCGGCTTGTTTCAAGGTCATCCCGGTGGCGGTGCTCGCGGCGACGAAGCCGATTTTGCTCCCGCCGCTTTTGAGTTCGATGGTGGTGAGTTTCCACTGCGGGTCGATGACCTTGGAGGGCGCGAGGATCTGATCGAGCATGGCTGCGCGATTCCATTTTGTGCCGATGTGACTGAGGTCGGGGCCGAAGTCGATGCCCGCGCCGTTCACGCGATGACAGGCGACGCAGACGCTGGCAAAGAGTGTTTTGCCGCGAGTGGCATCGCCTTTCTGTGCGAGCAGGGCGGCAGTCTGAAAGTTGGGGCCGAGAACTTGGCGGCGTTGTGATTCGGGAAGAAAGCGCTCGAAGAGATCACGCCGCAACGGATCAGCGATGGCGCTACCTTTGGTGATGGCTTGGGCGCGCAACCCAGCGGGGAGCGAGTCATCAAGGATGGCGAGCAGCACGCTCAGCGCACCGCTGCCGGTGGCGAGCAGTGGGTCGATTGCGGCGGCATCTCCGGCCTCGAGGCGCTTCAGCGTTTCTTCTTCCGTGGCCCGCCGTGTGCGCGTGGCGGGAGTGACTTCCTGGTCCTTTCCTCCGATGCCGGCGATCCAATCCCGCACGAGAAGGATGCCGCGGTCATCGAGCAGCCTGCCGCCGAGGTATGGCATGTGTCCGCGACCCGCGGTGGCCATGCGATAGAGCAGGACGCTGCGACTCGGATCACCGCGAGCGATGACGCGCGCATCGGGCAGGCCGAGATCGCCTTGCACGGGCTTGAAGTCGATGAGCTTCGCGTCCTTGAGCACCGCGTCGATGTTCATGTAACTGGGCACGCCGCCGCCGCTATTGAAGCGATGACAGACGCTACAGTTGACATGCAAATACGAACGCGCCCGCATCTCGATGCTGCCCTGCGTGCCGTGCGGATCGGCGAACTTCGCCTCGTCGGGCGTGAGACCGAGCTGCGTCAGCACATCAAGCTGGCTGCCCGGTGTTTCGGGCGTGCGGAGATCGAGCTGCAACGCGCTGAAGCCTTGGGCGAAGCCATTCATCAGGGTGTGGCAACGCGAGCATTCGGAGCGGCTGAAAAAGCGCCACTGCTGCTGAACCGTGCCGTCGGGAGCGCTCTTGTCCTTTACGGTGAAGCTGGCCTCATCACCGCGCGATGGCACGAGGTCGGCATCGGTTTGTTCGGCGTTCCAGCGATAACTGTAGGTGCCCCAGAGGTTGCCATCGAAGTGCAGGATCTGCGTTTCAATACGGCGACGAGTGGCGGGATTGCCGCGTTCCAGTTCAAGCGAATAAGTCTTTGCCAAAACGGCACCGGCGGGGAAAGCCCAGCGTCCGCGCAGCACCACGCCCTTCGACTCAGTGGCCACGCTCACGCCCGACCGGTCGGGAAATGCCACCCAGCGCTCCGCCGTCGCGTGATCGGCCCAGCGCGGTGCATGGATCGCATACGGCAGCACTCCGGGAGAGGGTGTTTGCTGCGCGGTGTGTGTGAAGAGCCCGGTCTGACTCAGCGTGCGCGGGAAGTCGGAGTTCTTTCCCGAGAGCGGATTCTTCGCCAGACGCCACAGTCCGCCGCCGCTGTGATCCACGATGATCAACTCACCCTCCGCGTCGATGCCAAAGCCCGCGGGCATGAGCGAACTACGCGCCAGCTCACGATGCTCCATCACCTTGTCGCCCGCCGTGCGCAGCGCCCAGAAGGTGCCCATCTGCCAGTCGCCATAGACGTAGGAGCCCGTCAGCCCTGGTAGCCGCGTGCCATGATAAAACTCACCACCCGTGATGCTCGCCGCCTCTTCATGCGAATGCGCCACGAGCGGCGGCAGGATGGGCGAGGGGCCGCGCACTTGATCGGCGCGCACGTCTTGTTTGCCGCCCTCCGTGACGCTCCAGCCATAGTTCCCACCACGCTGGATGCGGTAGATCATCTCCCACAACTCCCAGCCCACATCACCCGCGAACAACTCGCCGGACTTCGGATCAAAACTCATGCGCCACGGATTGCGCAGGCCGTAGGCCCACACTTCGCCACGCGCCTCCGGCATCGCGATGAACGGATTGTCCTTCGGAATGCCGTAGCCCTCGTCGCCGTCCGTGTGATCCACGTCGATGCGCAGCACGCTCGATAACAAATCGCTGATGTCCTGCCCCGTCACGCTGACATCAGGCGGATCAGGTTTCGTGGCATCGCCCGTGGAAATGTAGAGCATGCCATCGGGACCAAAGCGCAGATTGCCGCCGTTGTGTCCGCCCGCACGCCAGGTAATGATGGTCTTCGCACTGCTGAAATCGAGTCGCGGCGGGTTCTCATCCGTCACGCGGAAGCGCACGATCCTGGTGCCGTCCTCGCGATTTTCCGCGCCGTGTTGATCAAGATTCAGCCAGGTGAAAACAAAGCGATTCTCGGCGAAGCGCGGGTGAAAGGTCAGCGCATACGAGCTCACCACTTCAGGCTCAAACGCAGTGAGTTCGCCAAAGACATCCGCCTTGGTCACGTCCGCGCCCGGCACAAAGGAAAACATCCGCCCGGTCTCCTCCAGCATCACGAGCCGATTCGTCCCGGGGATCGGCGTGACATCGAGCGGCTTCTCAAACGTGAGCCCGGGAAAGATCCGCTCGACCACAAACGGCGGCGGTGGCTCCGGCGTGCCATGGATGCGGGAAGTCGTCCACGGCACCCGCTGCTGCGCGAATGCGGCATTGCAGGTGAGTGCGAGGACGGCTAGGCGAATGATGGTGCTTGGTCTTGGCATGAGGAGAAACCAAGGTGGACTGCTATTCTCGAACGAGCCGGATGCACGAGGGCATCGGCATCGCGACGGGATCACCGCTTGGTTTGATGCCGCCGGTTTGCGGGTCGATTCGGAAAACGATGACGCTGTTGCCAGGCATGTTGGCGCAGAGCATCCATTGGCCATCGGGCGTGATCAGCAGGTTCTGAGGCCCTTTACCGAGACTGGGCTCGATGCTGAGCAGACTCAACGTGCCGTCACTGGCGATGCGATACACAGCGATGCTGTCGTGGCCGCGATTGGTGCCGTAGAGGAACTTACCGTCTGGAGTGATTTTCAAGTCGGCGGTGAAGCTCTTGCCGGTGAAGTCGGCAGGCAGCGTGGAGATGGTTTGGCGCTCGGTGAGCGTGCCAGTGTCGGTGCTGTAGTCAAAGACGACGACGCTGTTGGCCATCTCGTTGATGACATAGAGGTGTGTTCCATTCGGATGAAACGTCAGGTGACGCGGACCGGAACCGGGGGCCAGTTTGGCAAAGGGCTGAGCTTCATTGAGCGTCAGCTTCGCAGTGGCGGCGTCGAGGTGGTAGATCATGATCTTGTCGATGCCCAAGTCCGCCGCGAGGGCGAAACGATTGTCCGGACTGATGACAATGCTGTGCGCGTTCGGACCCTTTTGCCGCGCCGGATCGCCACCTGAGCCGCTGTGCTGCATGAACGACGCGGCTTCGCCCAGAGAGCCATCCGCCTTCACCGGCAGCGCGGCGACACTGCCGGACGAGTAGTTGGCCACGACCACCGTTTTGCCAGTCGCGTCGGTATCGAGGTAGCATGATGCCGTGCCGCGCGCGGGCTGCTCGTTGAGCCGCTTCAACTGCCCCGTGCGTCCCTCGATGGCATACGCAGCGACGAACTCGTCCACCTCGTCGCCGAACTTCTCCGCGTTGATCGCATACAGGAACCGCTGGTCCCGCGACACCGCGAGGAAGAACGGATTCTGCAAGTCGGCGGTGCGATGCAGCGGCTGCAAGGTGCCTGATTCAGCATCGAACTGAAAGGCGTGGATGCCTGCCTTTTCGCCAGAAGCGAACGCGGAGATGAACACGAGCGGATGCTCCGCATGAGTCATGGTGGCGGTGATGAGAGACACAAATAAAAGTAAGAACGGGGGAACCTTGAAAGTCATGAGGCAGATGATGTTGAGTTACCGACTGGCTCCAGTTAAACAGCGCACGGCCACGGCTTCGACTTCATAGCGGAGGTCGGGCGGGAGGCAGTTCGTGATAGTGGTGCGGGCAGGTGAGGGTTGCGGGAAGTATTCTCGGTAGAGTTGGTTGTAGAGGGGGAGGTCGTTCGGATCGCGGACGTAGTTGCGGGTTTGCACGACGTGCGCGAGGTCGCTGCCGGCGGCTTCGAGCACTTGGCGCACGTTTTCGATGCTGCGGCGGAACTCGCCTTCGAAGGTGTCGCTGACGATGTTGCCCTGCTGATCGACGGAGGCCTGGCCAGAGACAAAGATGAGATCACCAACCACCACGCAGGGGCTGAAGGGCAGATGTGAGGTCGGCGTGTCGGGGAGTTGCGGATAGGAGGCGAGTGGGTGGGTCATGGGAGGTTGGGGTGAGGCGAAATGGGTTCGTCAGGCACGAGCTTCTTCGTGGCGTCCATGGGGAGGATGATCAGTCCCGCAAGCACGAACGCTCCTGCCATGGTGCGACTAAGGCTTCGGTTTCTTGGCGGCATCGAGCCGCGCTTTCTCCTCGGCCTCACGTTTCTCCACGTCCTTCGGGTGTTTCGAGAACGACTCGAAGACATCGCCCACCACCTTGTCCGCGAGCACGCCGAGTTGCTTCAAAATGATCGCCTCGGCCTCCGGCTGCACCTTGGATATGTTCGGCTCGTAGCCGCCGACGGTGTGCGCCTCCGCTGTCGCGAGGTAGCCGATATTGCCGTTCGCATAGCCCACGATGATCGGTGTGGCACGGTCCGCGATCGCCTTCTCCAGCTTGAAACCATACTCGACCATCGGCTCGCCCGGCAACGTAAGAAACAGGAACGGCCCGACCTTCATCGCCATCATCTCCGCGCGCACCGGACCCTCTTTGCCGGGCAACTCGATCACCTCGCTCGCCACGCGGATTTGGTAGAAGGACTCGCGCTGCTTCAGCTTCTCGCGCGTGACACTCAGCGCCAGTGCCCGCACCACCGCGCCGCCGAGGTCTCGGCCCGCCCACTGGATGTCCGCCTCATCCGCGCAGCGATACGGATAGCCCGGCAGATTCGGACGAATGTCACCCGCGCACCCTTGCATGAACATCACCGAAGTCTTCTGACCATACACCGACTCGATGAACGTCTGCGCCTCGCCGGGAAAGTCCGCACTCATCTTCGGATAGCCCTTCGGATACGGCTGCGAGCCCTTGTCGCCCCAAGTGAAGAAACACGGATGACACACCGCGTGCATCAGCACCGCCACCGGCGTGAGCGATTTGCCATCATCGAAACGCAGCACCTTCACGCGCGGATCATTCGGTCCCTCGGCATTCAGCCGGATGATCGCATGGCCGTCAATGGTCTTCCGCCGGTTGATGCCAAAGCCGATGCGATCCTCGCCATACCCGATGCTCACCGTGCGCATGTTCCCCGCCGCCTCCTTCGCCGCAGCCGTGGTCTTTTTGATCAACTCCGCACCCCACGCCATGTTCTCCATATAACCCGGCCCCGAGTGATTGTGCGTCGCCGTCACCATGATGTTCGCCGCAGGCACCCCCGTCTCCGTCTCGATGCCCTCCCGCACCAGCTTCACCATGTTCTCCCAGGCACCGATGGTATCCATCGTCACCATCGCCGCCTTCGTCTCTCCATCATCCAGCAAAAGAACCCCGGCGCGCAAAGGGTCACGCACAGACGTCACCTCCCGCCGATGTCCCGCGACGGTGATGCCCGCCAAATCAGTCGGTGTGATGTCCGCTTTCGCTACGCCCGCCCGCAGATTTGACGAAACGGGAAACTGACCGTCGACAACCTGCCCTACGAGTCGCAGACTCGTGAACAAGACGATACAGGTGGAGAAGAACAGGTGCGCGCGCATGATGTGTCCCAGCCATACAACCGAAGGCCGAGGATTTCCACACGCAAAGTCCGACCAGTAAGCTAAAGCCTTTTACTCTTAGGCTAAAGGTGCCGGCCCGGCTCGTTGCGGATCGAATCGCGAAGTGCGCTCGAAGTTGCGTAAAGCGGACAGGATGAAGAGATGGTTTCTCGTCGGCGGCGCGCAGTGCGGGCAGCGGCACCGGCAGCAGGGCGGTGAGGGGTGCGAGAATGGGCTTCATGAGTGATGGATGATGAACGCTGTCCGGCCAACATTCTCCGTGGCTGCGTTGTTCCTCAGTCAGGCAGCCCGCTGCGCTCCCTCCTTCACGCCTTGCCACGGAAAATGTTGACTCGATCTTTTCGGCAAATCTTTTTGGCAAAGGGTCTAACAGCCAACATCTCACTTTCGCTCCAGTCACGGCCTTTCTGTTCGCCGGGCTCGTGAATTTCACCATTTTGCAGGGCGGAGAGGATCTGGCGACGGCGAAGAGTTGCCTTGGCGGGTGACCTCCGCGTCGCCGCCGGGAGGTCGGCAACCCGATTTTCCCGAAAACTTTCGCTTGATCGTGCGGTAGTCCCTCCTAAATATTATCTATGGGTGATCTTCCTCTCGGTCTCAGTTTTGACGATGTTCTTTTAATCCCGCAGCGCAGCGCGGTCCTGCCTGCCGAGGTGGACCTCTCGACGCGTCTCACCGCCGATATCCCGCTCAATATCCCGATCATCTCCTCGGCGATGGACACGGTCACGGAGGACGGCCTCGCCATCGCCCTGGCCCGCGAGGGCGGTCTCGGCGTGATCCACCGCAACATGCCCATCGGCGACCAGGCCGACATGGTCGCGAAGGTGAAACGCTCTGAGAACACCGTCATTATCGATCCCTTCACCACTGCGGCCGATGTCTCTCTGGCCCGCCTCCAGGAGATTATGCGGGAAAAAGGGGTCAATGGCTTCCCCGTCGTCGATGAGAGCGGTGTCCTCGTCGGCATGGTCACGAGCCGCGACATCTGGTTTATCGAGGATGACTCGGCCCCCGTCTCCTCTGCGATGACCCCGCGCGAGCGTCTCATCACCGCGCCTATCGAGACCGGGCTCGACGAGGCCCGCCGCATCCTCCATCAGAACCGCATCGAAAAGCTGCCCCTCATCGACAAGGACGGCCGCCTCGCCGGGCTCATCACCGCGCAGGACATCGAAAAGCGGGACATGTATCTCAACTCCGCCAAGGATCAGAGCGGGCGACTCCGCGTCGGCGCCGCGATCGGGGTGGGGGAGGACTTTTTTGAACGGGCGAAAGCAATCATCGAGGCGGGGGCCGACGCCGTTTTCATCGACGCCGCGACCGGGCACACCGATCGGGTGCTCTCGGTCATCGAAAAGCTGCGCAGTGAATTTTCCACCCCCGTCATCGCGGGCAATGTCGTCACCGCCGAGGGCGCGGCCGATCTCATCTCTGCCGGGGCATCAGCGATCAAGGTGGGGGTCGGGCCCGGCTCGATCTGCACCACCCGCGTCATCGCCGGGGTAGGCCTGCCGCAGTTCAGCGCGATCCAGAATGTCTCCGTGATCTGTCGCAAGAAGGGCATCCCGCTGATCGCCGACGGCGGCATCCGCTACTCGGGCGACGTCGTCAAGGCCATGGCCGCCGGGGCCGACATCGTGATGCTGGGATCGCTCCTCGCCGGCTGCCGCGAGAGTCCCGGAGAGACCGTCAACTACCAGGGCCGGACCTGGAAAGAGTACCGCGGCATGGGTTCGCTCAAGGCGATGCGCAAGGGTTCGGGCGACCGCTACGGGCAGAACTCTTCCGGCAAACTCGTCGCCGAGGGCGTCGAGGCTCGGGTGCCCTATCGCGGGCTGCTCGCTGACACGGTCTTCCAGCTCCTCGGCGGGCTGCGAAGTGGCATGGGCTACGTCGGGGCGGAAAATCTCAAGGAGCTGAGAGATCGCGCCACCTTTGTCCGCATCACCAGCGGCGGTCTCAAAGAGAGCCATGCTCACGACGTCACCATCACCGAAGAGCCGGTCAACTACCAGCCAGTGAGCTGATTCCGGGCTTCTTCTCGGCTCCTCGACTTCTTCACTACTTTACTACTTTACTTCTCTCTTTCTTCCCTAATGGACCATCCCATCGCCGTTATCGATTTCGGTTCCCAGTACACTCAGTTGATCGTTCGTCGGATCAGAGAACTGGGCTATTTCTCACGCCTCTATCAGCCGTCCGAGCTGCGCGAAACGGGTAGCCCCGCCGCCGTGATCCTCTCGGGCGGGCCGCGCTCGACCCTCGAGCCGGGAGCGCCGGACATCGACTTCGACTACCTCGTGGAGTTGGGTGTCCCCGTCCTCGGGGTATGCTACGGGATGCAGTTGCTCAATCGCAAGTTCGGCGGCGAGGTCGCCCCGGGCAACACCCGCGAGTATGGCCCCGCCACGCTTATGATCGAGGCGGGGATCGACAGCATTTTCAATGGTTTGAAGGGGCACTCCAAGATCTGGATGAGCCACTCCGACACCGTCAGCGTCCTCCCCGAAGGCTGCCAGGTCACCGGCCGCAATCTCGACGGCATCCCTGTGGCGTTGAAATGGAACGAGCGCTTTTTCGGGATTCAGTTTCATCCCGAGGTCTCGCAAACCAAAGAGGGGAGCGAGATCCTCAAAAACTTCCTCTCCCTCGCCAAAGATTTGCCGCCTTTCAAGATTGCCTCATTTAAAGACGAGCTCATCGAGCGCGTCCAGACCGAAGTGGCTGGACGCAAGGTCGTCTGCGGGGTCTCCGGCGGTGTCGATTCCGCCGTGCTTGCGGCGCTGCTGCACGAAGCAAAGGTCGATACGCGGAACATCTTCGTCGATACCGGCCTGCTGCGGCTCAATGAGGCGGACGACGTGCAGGCGATCTTCAAAGAAGTTGGCATCGCGATCGAGACGGTCGACGCATCGGAGCGATTCCTCTCGGCCCTCGCCGGGGTGACCGATCCCGAGGAAAAGCGCCGCATCATCGGGCGGATCTTTGTCGAGGTCTTCTTCGATGCGGTCGGGTCCGATGTCGAGTTGCTCGCCCAGGGCACTCTCTACCCCGATGTCATCGAGAGCGCCACGAGCGGCTCGATCGCCTCGACGATCAAGACGCACCACAACCGCGTTGATCAGATCATGGCCTTGAAAAAAGAGGGGCGTGTCATCGAACCCCTCGACAATCTTTTCAAGGACGAAGTCCGTGAGCTCGGCCGTGTCCTCGGGCTGCCCGAGCGGGTCGTCGGTCGTCACCCCTTCCCCGGCCCGGGACTTGCCGTCCGCTGCCCCGGTGAGGTCACCCCTGAGAAGATCGAGATCATTCAAAAGGCAGATAAAATCTACATCGACCTTCTCCGCGAGCGTAACTGGTATGACTCTGTCTGGCAGGCCTACGCCGCCCTCATCCCGACGAAGACAGTCGGGGTCAAGGGCGACGAGCGCAGCTACGAGTATGCCCTGAGCATCCGTGCGGTCACCAGCGAGGATGCCATGACCGCCGAGTGGGTCCATCTGCCCTACGAACTCCTTGCCGAGATCTCGAACCGCATCCTCAACGAGGTACCCGGTGTGAATCGCGTCCTCTACGACATTTCGACCAAGCCGCCCGCAAGCATCGAGTGGGAGTGAGGGGTTTAGCTGTTTAGCTGTTTAGCTGTTTAGCTGTTTAGCTGTTTTTGGTAGGGCGAACCGTCCCGGTGAGCCGATTGGGCAGGCGCGCGTCAAGCGACCCTCGCGGCTCGACGGGGACGCCTCGCCCTACCTTTCTTAGGATGGTTACCGTCCGGATACAAAAAAGACCCTGCCACATCACTGTGACGGGGTCCCTTTTTCCGGCCAAAGGCGTGGCGCCTTCTGCCGTGTTGATTATACGACCTGCGCGGCGGGGCCGCCGGCGGCCTCGATCTTCGACTGCTCGGTGTCGAGGACCTCGCGACGGAGGTTGGTGCCGGTGCGCTTGGCCCACCAGAGCACGATGGGGGCTGCGATGAAGAGGGTCGAGTAGGTCCCGGCGATGAGGCCGATGGTAAGTACCACCGCGAAGCTGCGGAGCCCCGGACCGCCGAAGATCAGGAGCACGAGCACGGTGAACAAGGTCGTCGCGCTGGTCAGGATGGTGCGGCTGAGAGTCTTGTTCAGCGAATAGTTCATGATGTCCTTCACCTCACCCCGCTTCGTGGCGAGACCCTCGCGGACGCGGTCGAAGATAACGATGGTGTCATTGACCGAATAACCGGCGATGGTCAGCAGCGCACCGACGACGATGAGCGAGAGCTCCTGCCCGAGGAGGGTCGCGACACCGAGGGCGATGACGACATCGTGGACGAGGGCCACGATGACCCCGATCGCAAAAGAGAACTCATAGCGGAGCGTCACATAGGCGAGGATCGCGAGGATGCCCAGGAACAGGGCGAGGACAGAGCTGTAGAGCATCGATTTACCCACCGCCGAGCCGACCGAACTCACCGTGGTATCGGTGAGCTTTACATTCATGTCCTCTTCGAGGTGCTCGATGACAGTGTCGGCGGTGTTGTCGGGAGTACGGACGAGAAAGAAAGATCCGCCGTCGCCGACGGGGTGCTGCTCCTGAACGATGGGCACCGCACCGAGGTCGAGTTTCGTGATGGACTCGATGATGTTCTGCTTAGTGAGCCCCTCCGACGAGCGGATCGTGATCGAGTCGCCGCCCTTGAGCTCGACACCGCGGGGGTCGATCAGCGGAATAGCAATCATCGAGATGATCACGGAGACGGCCGAGAAGATCAGCCAGGGCCGCGCGTGGCCCAGGAAATCGAAGATCCGCTTCGGCGCGAGGTTCATGAAGGACAGCTTCTTGAAGAACTTCGCATCCATGAACCAGGTGAAGCACACGCGGGTCACGATGAGCGCTCCGAAGAGGGTCGCGAAGATACCGATGACGAGGGTCACGGCGAAGCCTTTCACGGTGCCGTCGGCCACGAAATAGAGAATGATCGCGGTAAAGAGGGTCGTGAGGTTCGAGTCCATGATCGACGAGAAAGCCTTCTCGTAAGCCGTGTCGATCGAGGCGCGCAGGGATTTGCCCTCGGCCAGCTCCTCCCGGAGTCGTTCATAGATCAGCACGTTGGCATCGACCGCCATACCGATGGAGAGAATGATGCCCGCGATCCCCGGCAGCGTCAGGGTGAACTGAAAGAGCGCCATCGTCCCGAAGATGATGAGGATACAGGTGGAGAGCCCGATGAGCGCCACGATCCCCGCGAAGCGGTAGTAGAGGAGGATGAAGATCAGGGTCATGGTGAGACCGGTGATGCCTGAGTAGATGCCCTGGCGGACCGAGACCTCGCCCATGGTGGGGGAGATATAGTTGGAGAGCTCGATCTCGATCGGGTTCTGCAGCGGGTTCTCGAGAGCCGAGGCGAGGGCGAGAGCCTCGGCCTGGGTGAAGTCACCGGTGATGGAGCAGCCCGAGGAGAAGGGCTCTTGAACCACCGGTGAGGAGAGTATGACATCGTCGAGGATGATCGCGAGCGGTTGGCCCTGGTTCGCATTCGTGAGCGGCCCCATGATCTTGGCTCCCTCACTCGTGAAATCGACGCTGATGGAGTCGCCCTTGTCCCCGTAGAAGTAGCCGGCCTTGGCCACGTTCTTGCCCGACATGTCACGCTTGATCTTCACGAGACCGTAGCGGGTCGGGAGCTTTTCGCCATTGTCGTCGAGCTCTTCTTTGTAGGGAAGGGCCTCGTAGCCGGGGATGACCTGGCCACCGCTCGCGACCTGGGCGCCGAGGAAACTGCTCTGCGGGTGGAGGATGGAAAACTCGAGTTGAGCGACTTTTTCGAGGGTTTCCTTGATTCTTTCCAGTTCCTCCTGCCCGACACCGGGCATCTGCAGGAAGATCCCGTCCGCGCCCGAGGGCGCGAGGAGGACTTCGCCGGTGCCGAGGTCATTGAAGCGCTTGGTGAGCACGCTGATGGCCTGATCCTGCGTGTCCTTGGTGACTTCGCGGCCCTGGCCCGGTTTGATCTTGATCTCCATGGAGACACCGCCCTGGAGCTCGATGCCCTTTTCCATGCCGAGAGTGCCGAAGAGCCAGACGCAGAGCGCCGCCACGGAGACGGTGAGGATGGAGCCGAAAATGCGCTTTCTCCGAGTCGATTCGGCAGCGAGATAGATGATGAAAATGGTCAAAAGGCCCAGTCCGAGAAGGAATACGGAGCCGGAGGTGATCTTCGAGACGGGAGCTGCGGCGGCGTCAGAGACCTCGCTCGGGGCGGTCCCTATCGTTGCGATCGCATTGTCGACCGCTTCCTGCACATCGGCGGAGGCCGGCACGGAGAGAGGGGTTTCAATCGCTGGAGTGGCCGGTGCCTCGACTGCCGGAGCGGCGTCAGCAGCCGGAGCGGCAGCAGCCGGACTCTCAACCGCAGGTGTTGCGGGGGCCGGGGCGATTGCTGCGGGGGCGGGGTCGGATTCCGCGGCTGCGGGAGCCGGCGTATTTGGGGCCTGGTCTGCTTGAACTTGCATGGGGGAAAAAAGGAATGTGGGGGCTTGAGTCGACGGGGTCGAAAGACTGACTCAACAGGGTTGAGCCAGGAGAATCCGTCGATCAGGATTCGATCACTTTGGTATCGGGCTCTTCGGCCTTGGATTTGCTCTCGACGGTCGCGACGGCGGCGCGGTCGAATTTCAGACTGAGCGAGTCGGCGACTTTGATCGAGACGGTCTTGTCCGTCACTCCCGAGACCATCCCGTGAATACCACCGACGGTGACTACTTTATCCCCGACACGGACGTTCTTGCGCATCACCTCCTGGGCTTTCTGGGCTTTCCGCTGCGGGCGGATGAGGATGAAGTAGAACATCACCATGATCAGGATCATCGGAACGAACATTCCGAGTCCTCCTCCGGCGGGGGGAGCGTCCTGGGCGAGTAGGGGGAGAAGAGAAATCATTAATTTAATTGAGGTCTTGAGAGAATAAAAAACGTCCGTCGATCAGGCCGCAGACTTACCCGCCCGGTATCGGCTGATAAATCCTACCTTAAAATCGGCAAACGTGCCGGTGTCAATAGCATGCCGAGCCTGTTTCATCAAGTGCAGATAGAAGGTGACATTGTGAAGCGTCAAAAGCCGCAGGCCGAGAAGTTCGTCGTTTTTGATTAGGTGACGCAGGTAGCCGAGGGAAAATCCCTCGCAGAGCGGGTGCGTTTCGCCGGGTGGGGCGAGGGGGAGGTGGCACTTTTCCCACTGGGCGTTCTTGAGATTGATGGTGCCGTCGGCGGTGTAGGCGGTGCCGTTGCGCCCGACCCGGGTGGGGAGGACGCAGTCGAACATGTCGATTCCACGCGAGATCAGCTCTAGCAACTGGTCGGGCTGGCCGAGGCCCATGGCGTAGCGGGGCTTGTCGGCCGGCAGGATGGGGGCGGCGACATCGACGGCCTTGAGCATCTCGGGCACGGGTTCGCCGACGGAGAGTCCGCCGATGGCGTAGCCGTCAAAATCGAGCGCGACGAGGTCCCGCGCCGCTTTTTCCCGCAGTTCGGGGAAGCAACTGCCCTGGACGATGCCGAAATAGTGCTGTCCCGCGGATGGCCGCCCCGCGGATGGCCGCCCCGCGGATGGCCGCCCCGCGGGACGGTGAGCAGTGATCCAGTCCCGTGCGCGCTCGGCCCAGCGTTGCGTGAGGGCGAGGGATTTCTCTGCGTAGCTCCTCTCGCAGGGAAAAGGCGGGCACTCGTCGAGAATCATGCAGATGTCGCTTCCGATGGAGCGCTGGATCTCGAGGACGGACTCGGGAGTGAGAAAGAGGGGGCTGCCGTCGATGTGGCTCTGGAAGCGCACTCCCTCGTCGGTGATCTTGCGCAGTTTGGCGAGGGAAAAGACCTGATACCCGCCCGAATCGGTTAGAATGGGCCGGTCCCATTGCATGAAGTTATGCAGCCCTCCGAAATCGTCGAGGACGTCCGTGCCCGGCCGCAGAAAGAGATGGTAGGTGTTGCCGAGAATGATGCGGCAGTCGAGCGCCGGATCGGTCAGCTCGCGCGGGTGGACCGACTTCACCGTGCCGCGCGTCCCCACCGGCATGAAAGTCGGTGTTTCGACCTCGCCATGCGCGAGGACCATGCGCCCGCGGCGGGCGGCGGTCTCGGTATCGGTTTTGAGCAGGGTGAACATGGCGGGTGGGACCGATAACCCTGAATTCCGTTATTTCCAGTGTGGAGTGAGGCAGCCCCGCTGCAGTCGTCCACGTTCAATCGCTTCGGGGTATGGCATTTGAGAGGATCCGTCGTTGACTATCCCTGCACCCGCCTCTTTCATCTCCGTATGCTTGAGGAATTGGAAGCCCGTCGCCGCATCCTGGAGTTCACCAGTCCCGGTGCCGTCATCTGGGTTCCCCTCGAACTGGCCCTCGGTCAAGTCCTCGCGCAGGACATCGTCGGGGCGATGGACTCTCCTGTCTTCGACAACTCGGGCATGGACGGCTACGCGGTCCGGGCGGCTGAGGCGAGAGAGGGCGCGCTCCTCCGCGTCGGCACGACCGTCCAGCCGGCGGGCGGTGACCTCGGTCTGGTCTGCGAGTCGGGCGAAGCGATCCGCATCTTCACCGGCGCGGTCCTCCCGCAGGGAGCCGACGCCGTCGTGATGCAGGAAGACGTCGAGCGCGAGGGTGATTACATCCGCGTTATGGAACCCGTCGAGCCCGGTGAGAACATTCGCTGGCGCGGCAGCGACTTCTGCGCCGGGCAGAAGCTGCTCCGTCGTGGCGACATCATGACGCCGACCCGCATCGGGCTGCTCGCCTCCCAGGGCATCCCCGAAGTGCCGGTCCATGGCAAACCGCTCGTGCAGGTCGTCACCACCGGCGACGAACTCGTCGAGCCCGGTGCGCCACTCATCCCCGGCGAGATCTACAACAGCAACTCGCCCATGCTCCAGACCGCGGTGGAAAAAGCGGGGGCGATCGGGGCGGCCTCTCATTCCTGCGACGATCTCGAAGAGTTAAAAACCGTCCTCGGTCGCGCCCTCGCTGTGGCCGACATCGTCGTCATCGCCGGCGGAGTCTCGGTAGGGGAGCGCGATTTTGTGAAAGAGGCCCTCAACCAGCTCGGAGTGGTGACCGAGTTCTGGCGCGTCCGGGTGAAGCCGGGGAAACCCTTCGTTTTCGGACGTCATCCCGACGGCACGCTCGTCTTTGGTCTCCCGGGGAATCCCGTCTCCGCCTACGTGACTTTTTCCCTCTTTGTCATCCCCGTGATCCGGAAAATGCTCGGTTACGAGGTGGATGTGGATTGCGTCGGGCTCGGCGAAGTGAGTGGCATCGCCGCCGAGCCGATGTCGAATCCCGGAGACAGGCCTCATTACCTGCGCGGTGTCTGCGAGGGGGGCCGGGTGCGGCTCTCGGGCACGCAGCAGTCCCACGCCATCTTCGGCCTGAGCCGGGCGAACTGCCTCGTCCGCCTCGCCCCCGGGCAGGAGGTCGTCCCCGGCGAGATGCTCTCCGGCTACGGGATCTAAGGTAGGAGTTTAAAGTTTCAGGTTTCAAGTTTAAGGTTCGGTTCGTCAATTTTTGAACCCCTTTCTTCAATGCCCGATCAAGTCTCTGACCTCAATGTCGTCTTCAATGTGCCGCTTCCGGCACCGGCGCTTCTCATGCACGAGATCCGCCGGACCGATGCCCAGGCGCAAACCGTCTTCGCCGCCCGTCGCCGCCTCGAAGACATCTTCCACGGACGCTCCGATCGTTTTGTCGTGATCGTCGGGCCGTGCTCTATTCACGATCCCGCGCAGGGACTCGAGTATGCAGCGAAGCTCGCCGGGCTGCGCGATGAGGTCAAAGACCGCATCGAGATCGTGATGCGGGTCTATTTTGAAAAACCCCGGACTTCGGTCGGGTGGAAGGGGCTCATCATGGACCCCGATCTCGACGGCACCGCGAACCTCGCCGAAGGCCTCCGCATCGCCCGCCAGCTCCTCTGCGAGATCGTGGATCTGGGTCTGCCCGCCGCGACCGAGTTTCTCGATCCCATTACTCCGCAGTACATTGCCGATCTTATCTGCTGGGCGGCGATCGGAGCCCGCACCGTCGAGTCGCAGACGCACCGCCAGATGGCCTCGGGCCTATCCATGCCGGTCGGATTCAAAAACACCACCTTTGGCGGCATGTCCGCCGTGGTCAATGCGCTGAAGGCGGCGATGGCTCCGCAGACTTTCTTCGGGATCAGCCCCGAGGGCGTCGCTTCCATGGTCAGCACGAGGGGGAATAACTATTGCCACACCGTCCTGCGCGGTGGCGACGGCGGACCGAATTACGATGCCGCCTCCGTCGCTGCGGCGACAGTGGCCCTGGAAAAAGGCGGGGTCTCGCCCGCCGTCGTGATCGACGCGAGCCACGCGAACTGCGCCAAAGACTACGAGAAAATGCCCGCCGTTTTTGAAGAGATCGTCGCTCAGCGTGTCGCGGGGAATCGGCATGTCGTCGGGGCGATGCTCGAGAGCAATCTCGTCGAAGGCAATCAGTCCATCCTCGCCGATCATGGCGCAATGACCCGCGGCCAGTCCGTCACCGATCCCTGCATCAGTTGGGAAGTGACCGAACGCATCATCCGCGCTGCGGCGGAGAAACTGGGGTGAGAAAATGAAAAGAATGCCCGGCAAGCGAAGAAGCCTGAAACTGCCCGAGCCTGCGCAAGCGGTAGGGCGAACCGTCCCGGTGAGCCGATTGGGCGCAGAGTCGTTGGAAACTCAAGCGGCTCGGCGGGGACGCCTCGCCCTACCTCCCTTCCGCCTCTCGGGCGCTGTAGCCTTGAAACAATGACTGATTCCTCGTCAAAAAACGCTCTCCTCAAGTCCGTCTCGCGCTCGTTCTTCCTGAGCATGCGCTTCCTCCCGCCGGCGATGCGGGAACCGGTCTCCCTGGGCTATCTCCTCGCCCGCTTCACTGACACCCTCGCCGACGCGCCCGGTCTCCCCGACGAGGACAGGCTCGCGCTCCTCGACGACTTTCGGCTCGTGATTCAGGGGCGACAGACCGCGGTCGGGGGCGATCTCGTGAAACTCAGTGAGCGTCTCAAACATCCCGGCGAGCGGCATCTCCTGCGCTCGGGCGATGAACTGCTCGACTGGTATGGCGGGCTCGAGGCACCTTTGCGAGACCACCTCGGCGAAGTCATCCTCACGATCATCCATGGACAGAGCTGGGACATTCGCGCTTTTCAGAATGGCGAGCACGCCGCCTGCGCGACGCGCGACGATCTCCTGCGCTACACCCATTGGGTCGCCGGATCGGTGGGGGAGTTCTGGACGAAGATCGGCTTCACCACCCTCGGGAAAAAATTCGCCAACCCTGACAAAGCCACTGCAATGCTCATGAGCGGTCGCAAGCTCGGTCAGGCGCTCCAGCTTGTGAACATCCTCCGTGATCTCCACGAAGACCTTCCGCTCGGACGCTGTTACCTTCCGAAAGACGAACTGCTCGCGGTGGGCTGGGACGGCACCTCCGCCCTGACCGCAACCGAGCTCTCGCCGGTCTTCAATAAATGGCTCGGCATCTGCCACGGCTTTCTCGATGAGGCCGACTCTTACGTGAAAGATGTCCGCGGGGCCCGCGTTCGCTTTTGCACCCGTCTCCCGAAGTTGCTCGCCGAAGACACCGTGACTCTCCTGCGCGAGGCCGGGGTCCATCAAGTGATGCGCGAAAAGGTGAAAATTAGTCGCGGTGATGTCTGGCGGGCGATGGGTCGGGCGGTCTTCTTTTAATCCGCATCGTCCTCCCGCGTTTCCCGGTGTCGCAGGCTCTGGCGATCTTTCCTGCGATCGGCGCGGTGCTCGATCTGGCGCTTTTGCTTGGGGGTGAGGTGATCCTGTCTCCGCCAGGGCTGCGGGCCGCCGTCTCCGGCCATGATGCATCCCAGTGGCGTCACCTCCGCCACCACGTCAGCGAGTCCGAAATACTCGATCTGCGCGCGCACCTGAGCGGCCGGTTTGTAGCCGACCGGGCTTTCGGTGAGGTCGCCTTTGCCGTAATACCAGCGGATGTCGAGCCCCCGCGTCGCGTCGGCAATCGCTCTCGCCACGGCGCGATCATCGGATTCTCCGTTGGCTTTGCGGAAATCGCGTAGCGTCGCAGTGCGGGACTGGTTCCGGCCCGCCCCGTGAGGTGCGAAACTGAGAAATTCCTCGTTGTCCCGTCCTAACGTCACCAGAATCGGAGCGGCCATGTTTAGCGGGATGAGCCCGAGGAGAGGCCGCCCGTCGTCATCCTTCCATGCCGGGGTCGCGCCTTTTCCATGGAGAAAAGTCTCGCCGCGCTTCCAGACGAAATTGTGTTCGTTGCCGAAGTTCGTCACCGCGCGTGCTGCCGTCCGTTCGAGGAAACGGCTGTGGATAAGCTCGTGATTCGCTCTCGTCCAGCGCCCCACATACTGGAGCGCCTCCCAGTAGTCCGCTCCTGCATCCGTCGTCACATCGAGCCAGGCGGCGGCCGGGGGAATGCCGGTGGCGATACGATTGGTCTCGCGTATCGCCGCCTTGTGGCCGCGAGTGTAGAGCTGCGCACCGAGTCCGCGTGATCCGTGGTGGGTCACGAGGGTGTAAAAGGTTACCCCGTCGGTCTCGTCAATGTGGCCGGTGACGGCATCATGGAGGGCGCGGGCGATGTCATCGTGTCCGGCCGAACCGAGCGACTCGATGAACGCTCTCGTGACCCGCAGTTTTCCGAGTGAGGCGAAGTGATTGCCGTCTCCCTGATCGGCGAGATGGCGGGCCGCGTGTTCCTCGAGCCCGTTGAGAAAAGGATTCGACCAGATCGACTCGCGGAGGACGGGATGATCGACGCGGTCCTCCTCGGGTCGACCGCCGAACCCGAAGCGGGTCGAGTCCATCAGCGCGTCGAGCATTTTTGCGGTCGTGGACTCGCCCTGGAAGACCGTCGCAAACATCGAGCAGCAGATGTCGGCGCTGTGCGCAGTGGGCAGGATCGCATTTTTCACCGCGATCGCTCCGCCGACCGGGATCGTCGCCTCGGCCGATCCGGCGGGACAGGCGTCGGGCATCACTGCCCCCGCCTCGATCACCGGCGTGCGCAGGAGTTGGCCCATGAATCGGCGCACCCCGGCGATGTTTTTCTCATCGAGTTGGCAGGTCGCTTTGATCGCTTCGGAAAAAGGGATCGCCTCATCGCGGAGCCTGATTTTGGAGTCCTCTTTGCCGAAGTCGCGCTCAAGTAACTTCACGAGGTAGGCCGGGTCATGGATTCCCCGTTCCTCGTAGGATGCGGCGGCGGCGAGGAGAGCGGGGAAGTTCGGACCGGGCTGCCAGCCGGCATCGACGAGATCCTTTCCGGTGAGAGAGGGCATGGGAACATTGTCAGCGATGTCTCTGGTTCGTTCAAGAAGACGATCTGACCTTCTCCGGGGTGAAGCGGGCGCTCTCGCAAGTCACGAAATCCCTTTCCAAAGTCTAACTTTTGCTGGTTCGGGCTCTCTTTCCTGATTACTCTGGAGGACGAGCCTATTATGAAACGGAAACGCCCCATGTCGCTTGAGTTGGAAGTCTTCGTCCGCGCCGGGGAATACAGAAACGTTCCGGGCAAGGTGGAGGGGGAGTATCGCCTGGAATTACGGCTCACCAACCGGGCTGATCGTGATATTCGTTTTGATGCGGTTGTTGTCTCTTTCTCCGGCAGTTCCAATTCGGGATTGAATGTAACCGTTAAGGACTCTCCCAAAGGAGATCAGGGATCCATGATAGCACTCGCCTGCGGTGAGGTCTGGACTCGTACGGTGGAAACCAACGGATATACCGATGATATCCTCCGGGATAGCGGGGGCCGCCCGGTGACGATCTCGATAGCAATCAACCGGCAGGAAATGGCGGTCGATGGCCCGTTTTTCGGGATACTTCCCCCATTCGAAGATCTTCCCTATGATCCGTCGAATAGCTGGGAGACGAGTCCGGCGGAGAGGGTGGAAGGGAGACGCCTGGTCCTCGGGCGTTCCTCCTAACCCTTTTTTCCTTCGGCGAAGTCGGTAGCCCGTGATTGCACGGTTTTCGGATCGAGCGTAGATTATTCGTCCGTTTCCCACCCATGATCTCCCGCCTTTTCCCTCTCGCTTCCCTCGCTGCTCTCCCCCTCGTGCTCACCTCCTGCATTACGGACGACCACCACATCGTCGAGGTCTCGGTGCCACAGCAGCGCATGGCGGTCTATCGCGACGGGGTGCGCATCCGCGAGTACCCGATCTCGACGTCGAAGTTCGGCCTCGGCGACGACAAGGGGAGCAATCACACGCCGCTGGGGGCCTTCCGCATCGCGAAAAAGATCGGCAAAGACGCCCCCGCCGGAGCCGTCTTTAAATCGCGCAAGCCCACCGGCGAAGTCCTCTCGCCCGACGCGCCCGGTCGCGATCCCATCGTCACCCGCATCCTCTGGCTCAAGGGCACCGAGGCGAACAACGCGAACGCCTACAAACGCTACATCTACATCCACGGCACGCCCGAAGAACGCAGCATCGGGACTCCGGCGAGTTATGGGTGCGTCAGGATGAAATCCTCGGATATCATTGACCTCTTCGAAGTCGTCGGCAACGGCGCGCGGGTCTACATCGCCAACCTGCCGCTGCAGGGGCAGGCGGGTTCGGGCCAGTGAGGTGTGTTTGCTGCTGCCTGCTCGTCGAGGCAGTCACATTTTTACCTGCCGCACACGACGCACGATCCATTTGTAGCGAAAAACGTGAGTTTTTCGGGCGGAGCACTCACGGGCGATCCCTTGCATAGTGCCCGAATGGCGTCTTGCTTCCTGCACGGATGTATTCTCGACGACCTGACGGCTCCGCCCCGGCGCTGCGCTGGCGCGGGGCTGCGGGCTGCTGGTATGTTCCTTGCGTGAGAGATGCGGCAGCTACCTCTCCCTATCGTTACCATGGCCCTCGTCTTTGAACGCATTTTTACAGAAGGGATCGCCGAGATCTCCTATCTCCTCGGCGATGACAGCTTCGGCGTGGCGGCAATCTTCGACCCCACGCCGGATGTGGAGAAATACACTCGACTCGCACGGGAGAAAAAGGTCGCGATCACCCACATCTTTGAGACCCACATTCATGCGGATCTGGTGAGTGGGTCTCTGGAACTCTGTGCTGCGGTCGGGTCCGCGAAGGTCTATGCGAGCCACGAGGGAGGGGCCCGCTACGGCTTCGATCACGAAGGCGTCAAGGACGGGGACGCCTTCACCTTCGGCGGAACCCGCATCGTCGTGAAGCACACTCCCGGTCACACTCCCGAGCACGTGAGTTATCTTCTCTCGGAAACGGAGGATCCGGCAGTCCCGTGGGGCGTGTTGACGGGAGACTCCCTCTTTGTCAAATCGGCGGGTCGCCCCGATCTGATGGGCAGCGGCCGTACTGAAACCCTGACGCGGAAGTTGTTCGAGACTCTCCGGGGCTTGTATCTTTCGCTTCCTGACAGTGTTCTAATCTATCCGGCGCACGGTCACGGGTCTCCGTGCGGTGCCGACATCAGTGACCGGCTGGAGAGTTCGATAGGCCACGAGCGGAAGTGCAATCCCTTCCTGCAATTCACTGACTTCGAGGCGTTCAGAGAATTCACCGCCGCTGGTGCTCCCCCGGTGCCGACCTACTACCCGGTGATGAAAAAGCGGAACGCACGCGGCCCGAAAGTGCTGGGACATCTCCCGCGAGTGCCCGCTCTGCCGCCGAAGGTCTTTCGCGAGGCAGTCAGACAGAAGGCCGGTCGTGTCATCGACACGCGGCACATGCTGGCATTCGGGGGCGGGCATGTCAAAGGATCCCTCAACATCGAGGGGACGCCCCTGCTCTCGATCTGGGCGGGCTGGCTCCTCGATGCCGACGAGCCACTCCTCCTCGTGCTCGAACGGGATGTCGATCTGGACGAAGTGCTGAGGCTCCTCATTCGCACCGGCTACACCAATATCGTCGGTTACCTGGCGGGCGGGATGACGGCGTGGTCAAATGCCGGCATGCCTCTCGAAGAAGTGCGTCAGATGTCGGTGCATGAAATGCGGAAGGCGGGGTCCGACGTGCAGATCGTGGACGTGCGTAGGCCGGGCGAATGGGAGGAGGGACACGTCCCCGGGGCGGTTCATCGCTTTCTCCCGGAGTTGCGGGAAAAGACCGCCGGCCTGAAGAAAACCAAACCGGTCGCGCTTTACTGCGGCAGCGGATACCGCGCCAGCATCGGTGCCAGCATCCTGAAGCGGGAGGGGTTCCGCCACGTTCATAATGTTCCCGGGAGCTGGCAGGCATGGGTGGCCTCGGGGTATGCAGTCGAAGGGGGCGAAGGGTCGACATGAAATGGCTGCCAATTGCTCTAATGGAAGGGCAAACGTCCCTCCTGAGCGCCTTGGATTTTGGCGTCGAGGCGCTGGACTACGGCGGATGCGCGAGGTCCCCCTACCTCGTCGGAGCCGGCATCGGCCTGCTCTCGTGGCTGACCTTTTCCCTGGCCGACAAGACCATCGGAGCTTCCTCGTTCTACGCCACGATAGCGGGCTTCTGCGGACGGATTTTTGCCCGGAAGCACACCGACTCGCTCGCTTATTTCCAGTCGAATCCGCCGCGGATCGACTGGGGTTTTGTTTTTGTGCTCTCGTCGATCTCAGGCGGCTTCCTGGCGGCCTGGACGGGCGGCGAGATACGCGATGAATGGCTCCACCCGATGTGGGTGGATCGCTTCGGCGACAGTCTTCCGCTCCGGGGCGGGATCGGGTTTGCCGGCGGGGTTCTGATGGCCTTCGGTGCGAGACTCGCGGGCGGCTGCACCAGCGGTCACGGCATCAGTGGCACGCTCCAGCTCAATGCCGGGTCGTGGCTCACTGTCGCGTGTATGTTCACCGGCGGGATCATCACCGCGATGCTACTCTACACCGTGCCATGATCGATCCCGGAAAGCTCGTCACGGAATCCGTCGAACCGCCCTGCGATGGGGTCCGGAGGGTGCGGCTTTTTGGAGCAATTGTCTTTGGAATCGCCTTCGGTTTTCTCTTGCAGAAGGGGGGCGTGGGCAAATACAATGTCCTCGTCGGGCAACTCCTTCTTCAGGATTTCACCGTGTTGAAGGTGATGCTGAGCGCGATCCTCGTCGGCATGGCGGGGGTTTTTGTTCTGCATCATTTCGCAAAAGCCAATCTCCACATTATCCCCACGCGGATCGCCCCGCAGGGAATTGGCGGATTGCTTTTCGGGGCCGGCTTTGCGCTGATCGCCTACTGCCCGGGGACCGGCGCGGCGGCGCTGGGCCAGGGGAGTTGGGATGTTCTATTCGGGATGGCCGGATTGGTCGCCGGGTCTTACCTCTTTGCCGAGATGTCAGGGTGGCTCGACGAGTCGATCGGGAAATGGGGCGACAAAGGCAAGGTGCTGCTTTCTGACCTCGTCCCGATTCCGAGATCCGTTTTTGTTTCGGGATTCGTCATCCTGCTGCTCGCGGTGCTCTTCTCACTTGATCGACTGACGGACCGCTAGAGGAGGGACGGTGAGTCTCTGAGCGGGGATCTTTTGCCCGTTGGGGGAAACACCCCATAGAGAACTTCGCTGCGGGGCGATATCTTGGAGGCTAACCCGAGGTTGCTATGACAGAAAATCCCTTTAACCAACTCGCTGAGATGAGCGGCCGCGCGGCGCTGCTACACGACCTGCGCCACGCGCTCTTTGCGATTCATCTCGCTCCGCTGCTGCTGGAAAAGCACCGCGAGAACGAGCGCCGTTTTCACGAGATCTGCGAGAGTCTTTCGCGGGAGTGCGAGTCCATCGCCGGACTCATCGAGGAGGAGTTCGGCGAGGATGATCTGACGGTAAAGAGCCCTGCGGGAGTAGGGGGATGAGGCGAGAGCGACGGAGAGTAGGACCGCGAGACTTCGCCCTGATACACGCGCCCGAGGTTCAGTTCGTTGCAGGCGAGGAGGAACTCCGATGCCGACCATGCCTGGCAGGCTTTGCCCATGGGGCGACCGGTCACTCCGTGCGCCCATTCTCGTTTTCGTCATTTGTGTTCACAAAAACTCCTTAAACTCCTGAAAATTCTGACTCGAACCCCAATTCCCTCGCGCAGACGCTCTAAGTTCGACAGACTGCTAGACCCCTGGTCGTCGGGCAGACTGCAACGAATTCGACTGCGGGTTTCACCCTATGGAAAGCGCCCACGGCCTGTGGCATCGTCATCTCATGATGAACGATGACAATGACGAAGATGCCGGCGGGAGTGACCGCGACTTGGAGCGCTTCGAAGCTCAGCCAGACAAGACTAAAGAGCTGGAGCGCCTGAAAGATCTCGTAGAAAAATCCGTAGGGCCCGAAAAGGCGGATCTCGATCAAGAGATCCGCCGCCGCTCCGACACTGAGAACTGAGGCTCTCGGGCGTGACCCGCAGACGGGTCAGACTCTGCCACGTTTCCCGCTGATGGCCCGGTAAATGACGAGCAGGAGAATCGCTCCCAGCACTGAGGCGATAAACCCTACCGCTTCTCCATCAGCATACCAGCCCATCGCTTGCCCGAGAAATTTGGCGAGCATCGCGCCGGCGATCCCGATGAGGGTGGTGATGATGAATCCGCCGGGGTCTTTTCCCGGCATCAGGATTTTGGCGACCACGCCGACTACGAGACCGATAAGAATAGTGTATAGAATTGCCATGGATTTGTTGGTGTAATGACAGGATGCTGTCGTTACGGCAATAGAAGAGAAAAACTCGATTTCGCCAATGGGGTGAAACCCGCATGTCCAGAGGCGACACTAGACGTCACGGCGATTTGTCTTTTTCACTTCGAGGAGGCGACGGAAGAGGTCGGTCGGGTCGATCGGTTTCACGAGGTGACAGTCAAAGCCTGCCTCTTGCGTGCGCCGTCTGTCCTCTTCCTGCCCCCAGCCGGTCTGGGCAAAGATGATGAGATCGCCGCCGCCGGGTCGCTGACGGAGCCGGCGACAGATCTCATAGCCGCTCATGCCGGGCAGTCCGATGTCGAGCAGGACGACTTCGGGCGAAAAGGAATCGGCTGCGGCGAGTGCCGCCTCTCCATCGTAGACGGTGCGGGTGACATGGCCGAGGGCGTCGAGTAACATCGAGAGGCAGTCGGCGCTGTCGCGATTGTCATCGACGACGAGGATGCGGAGGGAGGACACGGCATCGGACGATGGCGTCCCGCTCTCGGCGGGCATTGTGGGTCTGGTCGGAATCTCCAGGGTCGGCACCGTAACGATGAACTCCGCCCCCTTTCCGGGGCCGTCGCTCTTCACCTCGACGGTGCCGTCGTGTATCTCGACGAGGCGTTTCACGAGGGAGAGCCCGATCCCGAGACCGCCGCGTGACTTTTCGATCGAGGTATCGAGCTGCGTGAAGAGATCGAAGACCGTCGGCAGATGATCGGCCTCGATCCCGATGCCTTCATCCTTCACCGAGACGGCGACCCTGTCCTGATCGACCCGGGCGGTGATCGTGATGGTGCTGCCCGGCTCGCTGTATTTGGCCGCGTTGTTGAGCAGGTTCGTGAAGACCTGCGCGAGACGGGTGAGGTCGGCCTCGATGAAGACCGGTGAGTCGGGGAGGGAGAGAATGACTTCGTGATCAAGCGTGCCTCCCGGCGGAAAGGCCGTCTCCATGGCGCTGCGGATGACCTCGTCGAGGGTGGCGCTGGCCTTGCGCAGTTCGAGCCGCCCCTCGCTGATGCGGCTGACATCCATGAGGTCGTCGACGAGGCGGATGAGTTGCTCGAGCTGCCGCTCCATCATCGTGCGTGCCTCTTCGACGCCCCGGCGCCCGACTCCGGCGAGGCGCATCAGATGCAGCCCGGAGCGCAGGGGAGCGAGGGGATTGCGCAACTCGTGGGCGAGGGTGGCGAGAAATTCGTCTTTGCGGCGATCCGCCTCGGAGAGCTTTTTCGCGACGCCGCGCAGTTCGTTCGCCGTCTCGATCTGGTCGTGAATGTCGGTTGTGGAGCCGACCCACATTTTCACGGCCCCGAGCATGTCTTTTTGCGCCGTGGCGCGGGTGATGTGCCAGCGGTAGGCGCCGTCTTCGCGTTGGACGCGGTGCTCAAACTCAAAAGGCTCGCCGGTCGCGAGGGCCTGGCTCCAGATCCGCACCGTCTCGGGTAGATCTTCGGGATGAATGAAGTGGCTCCACTCACAGTGCTGGTTCGGGTCGAAAAACAGGCCGGTAAATTCGGACCATTGCGGGTTGAAATAATCGAGAGTGCCGTCGGGAGTTGTGGTAAAAATCTTCTGCGGCATCGCATCCATCACAAAGTGAAGCCGCTCCTCGCTCTCGACGAGACGGCTCTCCGCCGCGCGTCTCGCGGTGACATCGCGGAAGACGAGGACGCAGCCGACGATCACGCCATCCTGATAACGGATCGGAGCGGCGCTGTCTTCGATGACTCGCTCGGCGCCGTCGCGTGCGATGAGAATGGTGTGGTTCGCGAGACCGACGACGACACCCTCGGTGAGGGCTCGCTCGGCGGGATTTCTCCCCGGCTCGCGGCTTTGCTCGTTGATAATGTGAAAGACCCGGTCGAGCGGTTCATCCCGCGCTTCGGAGGTCGTCCAACCGGTGAGTTCCTCGGCGACGGGGTTTAGAAAGGTGACTCGGCCGCTGCCGTCGGTGACGATCACCCCATCGCCGATGCTCGCGAGTGTGGTGTGGAGCAGGCCGCGTTCCTGGTCGATCGCGGCGATCGCGGCGGCGAGCTCCCCGGTGCGGGCGAGGACACGTTCCTCGAGTTCGGCATTCGTCTTCTGCAGCTCGGCCTCGGCGGCTTTGCGAAGCTCGATCTCGCGCTCCAGTTCTTCGGGGCTGCGCATCGCGAGGATCTTCGGGACGAGGGGGATGAGCGTGATGACCGTCGCCCACGAGACGAGCGCGGTCAGCAGTTTCAGAATCCCGGCAAGCCGATAGGCGGGCCACCAGAAAAGGATCGCCTCCATCAGATGGGTCGCCCCGCAGAAAAGAATGAAGGCCCCAAAGAGAATGAAGAGCCGGCGGAAGGGCAGATCGCTGCGGCGGGAGACGAAGCAGAGCAGCACGATGGGGATCGCAAAGTAGGCGGAAAAGATCCCGAGATCCGAGACGATGTGGAGCCAGCCATGACCCTCGGACCATGTGCCGCAGTGCTATCTCGCGGGGAAGTCTGACGAGTCGAACAGCTTCGTGATAAATTCCATTGGTCTTAGCCTCTTGGGTGTACGCATCTCCGCTGCTCTTCCTCCATGGGAAATCTCTGTCTACCGGCAGCGCGCATTGATAGGGGCATCTTCCCCGCTAGCGGGGTGCTTTGGAAAGAAATTTTTGCCGACTCGGGCCTTTTTTCCAGCGGGAAACTCGGGCCGAACAGGGCGACTTGAGAGAAAGGCGGTGGCGCGGGGCGCGAAGAGATCGTAGTTTCTCCCGCCATGGTTCGCAAAGACACGGAGTTCTCTCGAGTGCATGTCGGGTTCGACGGGCGGGTCCACAAGACCTTCCGGGGGCCCAACGCCCAAAAGCGATTCGAGACCGAGGTTGCGGTGCTGCAGCACCTCGAAGCGCGCGGCTGCGAGTATGTGCCGCGGCTCTTTGACTCCGATCCCGCGACTCTCACGATCGTGACGAGCAACTGCGGTCAGCGGGCCACTTCCATCAGTGATCGCAAGGCGAACGAACTCTTCGCCGCCCTCGAGAAGGACTACGGGGTGCGGCACGAAGATGCTTTCCCCCGCAACATCACCTACCGAAGTCAGGACGGCCGCTTCTGCCTGATCGATTTCGAGTTCGCCTCCCTCGTGGATGAAAACGGCGACCTGCTTCCCGGCGGGGTCAGCCTCAAGGTGCCGGGAAAAGGGGGGTGATCACCTGCTCGGGGTCCGGATCAAACTCGCGATGACCATCATACCCTGCAGATGGACATCGTCCCTCACGGTGGCCGACTCGACGTCAAACCACTCCAGCGCCGTCGCGGTCGCCTGTGCCGCAGGGGAGTCGCCGATGAGATAGACGGGCGGATCGGGGCATACTTTTACCGCCTCGCGGATCTCGTGGCCGATGAGGATTCCCGAGATCAGGCTCGGGAGATCGGCCGGCCCGAACCGTCCCGCGAGCATCTCGGTGCGGCCGAGAAAGAGATGATGGAGGAGACCGCCGTCTTTTCCGGACAGCTCGAGTCCGCGGGCGAAGGCGGGGCTCGCTGGATCGGGCGGGCCGCCGCTGCCGGCGATGAGACTGTCGCGGGTGAGCAGGGCGAAGGCTTCGCCGGTGAGGAAGGTGCGGAAGCTCTCGATGCGACCGTCGCGGCAGTAGACCCACTTCGAGTGTGTCCCCGGCAGGCAGATGGTGGCACCGTCGTGAGGGAGATCGGTGAGCAGCCCCGCGACCTGCGTTTCTTCTCCTCGCATCACGTCGGTGGTGCTTGTGTCAGGGGCTTCGAGCCGCACTCCGGGGATGAGATTGATCTCGCCGAAGGTGCGGCTTGTCACCGTGACTACCTTCGCAGCGAGATCGCGCACGCCTGCGGGAGTGGTTGCGTAGGGTGCCTCGAGCCAGCCCTCGCGGCTGCCGACCATGCCGCTCATGAAGACTCGCAGGGCGGGGTGCGTCGTTTTCCAGTCACCACAGAGAGTGGAGAGGATCTCGTCAAAGTCCCGCCCGCGGCACGAGCGGATGCCGTCGGGAGACTCGCGCGTCGCGACGAGCCTGGAATCGACGATGAGCTTCGCCCGCAGGTTCGTCGAGCCCCAGTCGATAAAAAGGAGAGGAGTAGTCATGGAAAAAAACGAATGGATCGTGCCGGGCGGCAGGCGCTGCGACGCTCTCAAATGACACCACTTTTCAATTAAAAGGCAAGCAAGAGTTCCCCGGTCGCAGGACAGGTCCGCGATCAGGTCCCGACCCTGCGAAATCGAGGCTGGACAGCGGCGGCGGATCATGAGAAACGCCCCTCATGCAAAAGTCGAAAAGATCTCCCCATCGTTTCCGTTCCCTCGTCCCCCTGCTCTCGACCGGGGCCGTGGCGGCGCTCACCCTGCTCCTTACCATTTCGGGGAAGGAGTCCACGATTGGTGAGGCGGCTCCGGCTTCGCCCACGCCCGTCCCCGGCTCGGCCTGGGAGGTCGGACCCGACCCGCTGAAGATGCCCGATGGCATGCCCTCGCTGGGGAATCAGCACGGTGATGTCGCGATCAGTTCGAGCGGCGAGATCTACGTGAGCGTCATGCAGGGGCTGCGCTCCGGCGTGCAGGTCTACGCGGCCGACGGCGCCTACCTCCGCAATCTCCCCGATGCGCCGACCGACTTTCACGGCTTTGTCATTCACGACGGCGACGACGGCGAGTTTCTCTACGGACCCCAGCTCGGGGCGGGTAAGATCGTGAAACTCTCGCTCGATGGCAAAGTCGTCATGACGATCCCCGGCGAGGCCATTCCCAAAAAATACTGGCTCGTGAACCCGAAAAACCAGCAGGCCGCCCTGCGCCTCACCGGCTGCACCGTCGCGCCGAACGGCGACATCTTCGTGACCGACGGCTACGCCTCGGACTACGTGCACCGCTTCAATGCCAAGGGGGAATACCTCGCGAGTTTCGGCGGAAAGGCGGCCCCTTATAACTTTAAGACGCTGCACAAAATCGCGATTGATAACCGCTTCGACCCGCCCCGCCTCGTCGGGACCGACCGCGCCAACGACCGTGCCGTCCACCTCTCGCTCGAGGGCGAGATGCTTGGTGAAATCGCGACCGACCTGTTCATGCCGGCCGCTGCGGTGGTGCAGGGTGACTACCTCGCCGTCGGCGAGATCAAAGGTCGTATCACCATTTTCGACAAAGAGAACAAGGTCGTCGCGCGATTGGGCGAGAACCCCAATCCCGCCGAGGTCGGCACGAACAAAATCGAGCCCGCCCAGTGGCGTCCGGGAATCGTCAACGCGCCGCACGGGGTAGCTTTCAATGCGCGGGGCGATCTCTTTGTCTCCGAATACAGTGTCCACGGCCGAGTCCTGAAGTTCTCCAAAGGCGCGGCGGCGGTCGTGATGAACCGCTAGCAGCCTGTCGGACTTATCCCGCCCGGCTGCGGAAATCGGGGATTCGGCCCGAATTCCCCTTCGTTTTCATCATTTGTGTTCACACAAACTCCTCAAACTCATGAAAATTCTGACTCGAACCCCAATTCCCTCGCTCAGACGCTCTAAGTCAGACAGACTGCTAGCACCGGGGGGAGGCACTGGCCCGAGATCCCCGTGGAAGAGGGGCTGCTCCCTCACCTGCCAGGGGCAAGTGGGCACCCCTGTCGGCGGTTTCATTTTTCGCGGTTCGAAATTCCCGTTGCCTGGATGAATCGCGGCCGTAGTCTCCGGTCAGGGCGTTTGTCCTCGATGAACTTGTCGGGGAAGGGAATGGGACAAAGCAGTAGACTGCCCGCCCCGTTTTCCCCGGTCGGGGACGGTTGCGACTAGCGATTGAGGACATCGTCCTTCGTGCTCGCGACGATCGCCATGACCTGGTTGATCAATTTCTCATCGAGCTTCAACTCGGTGAGCGTGGCCTGCAGATTCTCGGCGATGGCATTGAAATCGGCCTCGCGGATGTCGAGATTCACGTGCGCCGCCCGCATGTCCTTGCCTGAACATGGCACGGGTGCCCCGAGTGCGGCGGCGAGGAAGGCATTCTGCTTGCGGTGCTGGGTCTCCATGTTGATATCCTCGAAGAAATGATTGACCCGCTCATCCGCGAGGACTTTCACGTAAAAGAGATCAACTGCAGCATTGAGGGCGGCGGCCCCGCCGATCTGCTGGTAGAGGCTCGCGGCCCGCTCCTGCTCGAACTGGGTCCTCTTTTCCTCCGATGAGAAAGCGTATCTCGTCCCCTCGTAATTGATCGTCACACCTGCTTTGGCGGGACCGCCGGTGTAGAAACAGACAGGTGTCTTGAGCTCTTCTCCGGTGCTGTTGGAATAGACGAGCAGGAGAGCGAGAGCGACGAGGGTAAGCGATTTTTTAACAAGCATGGGCTGGGGGATTTTAATGGGGTTAGAAACAAGGTGCGGTTCCGCTGGTGCGAAAACGATCTTGCTTAAAGGTGTAAATCAGGCACATCTTAAAAAATGAAAGTCAAGACCCTCCCGAAACATTCCCTCACGACCTTCTTCGTGATCGCCGTTACGACCGGTGTCTGCCTCACCGGGATCAGTTCTGGCGAGCCTGCGGAAAAAGTGGAGAAGACGCCGGAGGAACGGTTGGCCGACACCGCTCGCCGTGAAGCCAGTCTCCCCGCCACTATCGAAGATGCCCGTGGCCGCGCCCGGTGGATGCACGAGGGATTCCACGGTGCGCTCCAGGTGATGCACCGCGATTTTTTCGACGACGATGAGGCCGGTACGCTTCCCTCTCAGTCGCTCGACGATGTCTTCAAAGAAATGGCGCGGAGCTGGGCTGTCGAAATCCGCTGGCTCGGGGTGAATGCGACCAAAGGCATCGATCACGAGCCGAAAGATCGGTTCGAGGAGAGGGCGGCCGCTGCTCTCGCGGCTGGGGAGATCGAGTTCGAGCAGATCGAAGCGGGACGCTATCGCTACGTGGGGATGATACGACTCCAGAACGAGTGTCTCAAATGCCACGTCCGCAACCGCACCACCAACGAGGACCGTGTCGCCGGGCTTGCCATTTCTTTTCCGATGAAGAGCGAGTGATCGTGGCCCTTTTCGACGATGGTGATAACGTCACTCTCGTTTCCCGCGTATAGACACCATGGAACTCAGCCGCTTCACCGATTATTCGCTCCGCACGCTCCTTTATGCCGGTATGCATGCGGGCAGGACCATTACGGTGTCCGAGGTCGCGACTGCCTACGGTATCTCCGAGAATCATCTCGTGAAGATCATCCACAATCTGGGCAAGCTCGGCTACTTGAAAACGAAGCGCGGCCGGTCGGGTGGGTTCCAACTCGCGAAGCCGCCGGCCGAAATCAATGTCGGGGCGGTCGTTCGCACGACCGAGTCGCTCGCCCTCGTCGAATGTCTCGGGGAGGACGGGGGTAATTGTCCCATTGTCAGGGCTTGTATTCTCAAGCGTGTCATCGCCGAAGCGCGCGATGCCTTTCTCGAGACCTTTGACCGCTACACCCTGCAGGATCTCCTGAAAAACCGCACGGCGCTGCTGCAGAGTCTGGCATGAGAGTTTGGTGGCGTCGGGGGAGGGGTAGGGATACACCCACTGGTGATGCCGGGTCGCATGACCGAGCATTGCCTTAATGAAAACCCTCTTATAGCATTGGCTATCGCGACCTTGTTCGGGATGGCGTTACCCTCAGCCCGTGGACAGGACTCGATTTCGGTCGAGTTCTTCTACGACAACCTCTCACCCCACGGAGACTGGCTCGACGCCGGCGACTACGGCTACGTCTGGCAACCCTACGACACCGGCGATGACTGGCGTCCCTACGGCGACGGGCGCTGGGTTTATACCGATGCCGGCTGGACCTGGGACTCGGCCGAGCCCTATGGCTGGGCCGTCTACCACTATGGTCGCTGGGCCAACATGCGGGATGTCGGCTGGGTCTGGGTGCCCGGGACCGAATGGGGACCGGCCTGGG
>Ga0209284_10001656_pt1 | contig 33399 bp, 23 predicted proteins | sample FRY03_FD_187211 | JGI IMG/M metagenome (GOLD analysis project Ga0209284, IMG submission 187211) | Freshwater microbial communities from Lake Fryxell liftoff mats and glacier meltwater in Antarctica - FRY-03 (SPAdes) (version 2) | ecosystem: Environmental > Aquatic > Freshwater > Ice > Glacier... | reverse complement strand
CTGCGGTGGTGTTGGCACTGTCTATGGCTTCCCTAAGAGAAAGGAAAGTGGCAACTGGCACATCAGAATTAGTTGTCACAGTGAATGTAGCAGGGGTGATTCTTTCTTCGAGGTGAAGGAGTTCAAGTCGATGGAAGATATCTTTTCTAGGCCTTGAAAAATTCTTAGTTTTGTTGATTACGAATAAGCGACGGATAAAATTCGAAAGCATGGGTGCATCACCTTTATTGAGTAAACTTTGAAGGTTAACTGATGGAGTAGCCTTCAAGAACCGGTCTTAGAGACTATCGGATAAAAATCCACAATTTCTTTACTTGATTATTACACATTAGCCAAAAAGAACGCTGGGGCAATAGAAATGCCCATATTATCCAAAACTTCCATATAAGCGGTGAAAATGAAACGGTTTATTTCCCCGTTTCGCCTAGATCAAGGGCATGGGGAAGACAGGGTTGGGATAGGGAAGAAGCCCCAGCGAACGCAGTCGCTGGGCTTTGGGTGGCTTTGGGGCCCTTTTTTTATGCTGGGCTTTGGGGGATTTGGGCTGTGGCTTTGGGGCTGCTGGGTGTGGAATCTCCTTTATTTGGCTAGGTTAAAAATGCCAATCAGGCGGTTGGCGATCCCAGGATTAAACATCTGTAGGCGGTGTAGCAAACGCATATAGGCGGCCCCAGCCAGCGCAGTCAGTAGGATTTAGGGCTTCCTTATGGATAAAATCACCCATGCTGCGTGGTTTCTGTTGCGATAGCCAGTTATTTATTAGCCCAAACAGCTTATTTTCTTGAACAAGCCTGCCCTTCAGATCAAAATGAGTAATTGGTTTTGAAAGGAATTTATTATGCATTTGCTTTTACTATCCGCAGTTCTCGGGACGGCAGCCGCTTTTAACGAAGTTGAATCCAAGCCAAACATCATTTTCATTATTGCTGATGACTTAGGCTATGGCGACCTAGGATGCTATGGCCAAAAAATCATTAGCACCCCCAACCTCGATCGCATGGCTGCAGAGGGCATGCGGCTGACCCGCCATTATTCTGGTAATGCAGTTTGCGCCCCATCCCGCTGCGTGTTGATGACGGGGAAACATCCAGGCCATGCCTTCATCCGTGATAACAAACAGTTCAAACCCAAGGAAGAAGGCCAATACCCCATCCCGCTTGAAACCACCACGGTGGCAAAACTATTCTTACAACAAGGATATTCCACCGGCGGATTTGGCAAATGGGGCCTAGGCGCACCAGGCACCCCAGGCGAACCACTTCAACAAGGATTTACCCGATGGTTTGGCTACAATTGCCAAGCCGTTGCCCATAACTTCTACCCTACTTACCTCTGGGATAACGAGCGCAAAGTATCCATCAACAACCCCGCCTTCAGTGCCCAGGGAAAATTAAAACCCGAAGAAGATCCCAGCGATCCAAAATCCTATGCCCGATTCAAAGGCAATGATTACTCCGCAGATCTTATCAACGATCAAGCCCTCGCCTTCATCAAACAAAATAAAGACAAACCCTTTTTCTGCTATGTCCCCACCACGGTTCCCCATGTAGCGTTGCAAGTTCCCGATGAAGCTTTGAAAGAATACGAGGGGAAATTTGAAGACCCACCTTATGTAGGTGGCAATGGCTACCTCCCTCATTTCAAACCTAAAGCGGCTTATGCAGCTATGATCACCCGCATGGATCGCGATATCGGCAAAATGATGACCTTGGTTAAAGGCTTGGGGCTCGAGGAAAAAACTCTTTTTGTATTCACCTCGGATAACGGCCCTTTAAGTGGTACCCATCAAGGGTTGGCAGGCACTGATGCCCGTTTCTTTGATTCTTCTGCTGGCCTTAGAGATGGAAAAGGCACACTTTATGAAGGGGGAATCCGAGTGCCCTGCATCGTAAAGTGGAAAGGCAAAATCGCCCCCGCACAAACCAGCGATCGCATCACTGGCTTTGAAGACTGGATGCCCACCTTGATGGGGCTTTCAAATTCTTCCAACCTTATTCCCAAAGATGTTGATGGCATCAGTTTCGCCCCCACTCTATTGGGAAAAAAACAGGATGAACGGCCTTTCTTATACCGTGAATTTCCGGGATACGGCGGGCAAATTGCTGTTATCATGAATCAATGGAAGGGAATTAAGCAAAAGATGAACCAAAATAAAAATCAACTCGAACTTTATGATCTTTCAATAGATCCCAAGGAAACCACTGATATTGCAGCGAAACACCCGGAAATTGTTGCTAAAATTCAAGAAATCATGAAAAGCCAACATCTGCCCAGTAAGGAATTTCCTCTTCCTTCAGTCGATTTTGACCCCAAAAAAAATCCCATGAATAAAAAGAAACCATAAGCCCTTGAAAGGAACAGGAACATGAACAAGCTATTCAAGCCTCTTTGGACTTTAATTCTAATTGCATGCAACTTCCTTCCCTGCGAAGTTTGCTTCGCCCAACCCAAAGAAATCACCCCCAAGGAAATTGTTTCTTATGCTGGCCATACCGATGCGGTAAAGTGTGTGGCGTTCAGCCCCGATGGGAAGTTGATCGCCTCGGGTGGGGCGGATAACCTGTTGCGGGTTTGGGAACCCCGAACCGGCAAGAATGTCTTTATAGGGGTAAGCCATAAGGCACCGATATGGGGGGTTGCATTTAGCCCCAATGGAAAAATAATTGCTAGTGCAAGTGATGACATGACCGTACAAATTTGGGATGCAAGCAATGGTAAACCCGTGAAGGTTTTAAAAGGGCACCAACGCTCGGTGGGCGATGTCAACTTCAGCCCCGATGGAAAATTACTGGTCAGCGCCTCTAATGATTACACCATCAAGATTTGGAATACCACAACTTGGGAAGCGGTTGGCCAGATGCCCGAGCATCGCAACTGGGTTTCCACAGCGATGTTCAGCCCGGATGGGAAAAACATTCTCACCGCCAGTTATGATTTTTGGATTCGTATCATTGATGTCAACAATGGTATGGTTTTGAAAACCTGGAAAGCTCACACCGATTGGGCGACAGCCGCAGTATACAGCCCCGATGGAAAGAAAATCGCCAGCTCTGGGGGCGATCGATTGGTTAAATTATGGGAAGCAAGCACGGGCAAAGAACTTTTCACTTTTGAAGGCCATGCAGATATTGTGCGCAGCGTTGCATATTCACCCGATGGAAAAAGCATTGCATCTGGATCGGGCGGAGATAATGCGGTTCGCATTTGGAACCCCGAAACGGGCAAAGAAATTGTCTACCTGAAAGGGCATTCGCAAGAGATCATCCAAGTGGCATATAGCCCGGATGGCAAACTGATTGCAAGTGCTGGTTCTGATAGCATTGTAAAAATCTGGAACATTGAGCCCCTGTTCAAAAAGCCCTAATACTTTCGGAGAGATATCATCGTGGAAGATTTGTTTGGTGCCTTGGATAAAGAAATTGATGCTGCAAAGATTCTGGGCTACCTCAATCTTTCGGATGGCAGATCCGACCCCCGCTGGCAAAAACAGCTAAGCGATGCCTACGCATTCCTCGCAGAAAATGGCGATAAGCAACCTTGGATCAGCCTGTTGGATTGGCTGGAACAAAGGCTAGATGATTTGAAGGCAAGTGGTTCTACTGCATTTAAAAATGATAAGCAAGCCCGCAAGCTGCTTGAACTGGTACCCTTGTTTCTCGAAAACTACAGAGCCTATCATTCTGATATTCTGGGCCATCTTCCCGATGCAGATTTGTTTCTGCCTTTCTTTCTTGCTAAGGTTTTTGAAACCCTTTTAATGTTGGCTCTTGAAAAAAACTTCCCGAGACAACCAGAAACATTCCTTAAAAATGCCATTCTCCAGTTCAACGATTTTGTCGGCTATAGGCCGGTTGCACTGCTCGAAACCCGACCCTCGGGCGAACCCTACCCCCACGAAAAATTCCGCTGCGTCCCACTTTACCTCCGCAATGCAGGCACTTCCTACAGCCCTTATAGCACCTTGATCCAACAGGCACTCGATATTCTAAGCACCGTCGATGTCTCTTTACTTTCCGAGGCAAATTTCGATTTCCTTAACCTCGATGAACTTTCCATGGATGTTCGTGGCTATGATCATTCCCACCCCGCAAACCTAAGGCCGAATTATTTCTTCGGCGAATGGGATCCCCACTACCTTGATGAACAAGGTAGATTCCGCAGATTCATTGTGCGTAAGGCCTTGCTTGATGTTCTTAAAGATCGAATCGATAACTCCCTAGGCAATAGCGAAGAAAATTCCTTCGAAGCTGCTGCTGTTCTTGCAGGCACCATCCTGATGGCAGCCAGCGTTAGTGGCAGGGTGGCCGGCAGCTACGAGGCATCCGCATCGTTAGCGAAGTTGCTTCCGGGTATCGCACGGGTGCGGGATACTTTCTACGAATACCTTTTAAAGAAAGCATCACCTGAACATCAGAAAAAACTTTTAGAAGAGAAGGTACAATTAAGGCAGGCTTTTGGCGGTGCAAGGCAGCACTTGAATACTCTATTGGGCAGAAAGCGCGCCTCGCATGTGCAGCACAGATTTCTGGGCTTGCTGCTTGCCAACATGGGATATCTGGATGCCTCGAAGGCGCAAGCCAGAAAAATTGAACCCGCTTCAGGCAGGATGCTCGCAGAAATACTTGGCCTCATCAGGCTCGGGCACCTTGAAGTCGAACGCTCACTTTGGGCCCAAGCTGCACAACGACCCAATCAGGCTTTTGCAATCCTGCAACGCGCCATCGAATGTGGCGCAACCGCAGACCCTTGGAATGTGCTTGGTTTTCAAGGGCTATTCCCGCTTTCACCAGCACGCGAAGATAGCACCCGCGACCCCAGAATCGACGAACTCTTGGCAGTCATGGAACATATTTTTCTGCTTACCACCAAGCTGATGTGCGAAGCTGCAGCCAATGGCGATGAAGCCTTGGTACAAACTCTTGAAAAAGAAATGGAATCGAAAGCAAAGTGGTGGGATCGGTTCGCAACCTATCAGGTTAGTAATGTAAAAGTAGTACGCGGGGGAGATGCTCTGGGCTCTGCAAGAATGGTTTCCCGGGCTTTGCTGAAATGGCATCACCGGGGTGAAACTCCTGCAGATCTAGCGTTCTGGAGCGAACAGCTTTCCGCGCTGCGAACTCCACGAGCCTTTGCCATGGTTGTTGATTTACTTTTAAGACAAGGCGACCAGATCGCCGCCCTGGGCTTGCTCATGAGTTGGCTAAGCCAGGCAGACAAGGTTCCGCTCGAAGAAGGCAACCAATCCTTCCACGCCCTGGCGTTTCGTTGGTTACTGGCAACCGCAGTACACCGCGAGAAGATTCCTGCAAAGCAGTTAGAGCAGCGCCATTTTGCTGTACGCAAATTCTTCGCCCAACTCGAAGCCAACGCAGAAGATTACTGGCAAGTGCCGGTGCTAGAAAAACAATCCAAGCCCGAGAACGAAGAAAAAGACGAAGATGTTTTTGATGCAGCCTATGATGATGTAAGTTATCTGGATACGACGGGCAATGATGATGAGGGTGCGGTTTCTGAAGGGCCGAGATATGCCCCGTTCGAACTCGAAGAAGAAGCTTCAAACCTTGAAGACCGATTACATTTTCTGAATGCTTCCTCGAAATTATGGCAAGTTGCAGCCTATTATCTGGGTTCCCGCACCGAACTAAACCCCGAAGACAAAATCGCACTTGGTCAATGGCTGGATTCTGCATCGCAGCGTTTGCAAAAACTAAGCCACCTGTTAGATGCCCTTCACCAGACCAAAATCCCTGACCCGGGCGCAGAGCCTGATGCCATCATTGAATACGACAGGCAGCGCAACTTAAAAGAAAACCTGATGATGGAAACGATCACGGCCTGTGTAGAAACAACAAGTGCAGTAAATTCGATGCGGGGCGCTTTAGATATTGCAACCGAGAAAGAAGCAAAGCTATGGCAAAACTCTTATCAAGATCTTGAAAGATCTCTTTTGAGAAGCAACCCCTCTGCAGCAAAAGAGGCCCTCAAAGTATTTCGTAAAGGATTTTCTAAAGAACCCCTCGTTTACACCACTCTTTCTAATGGGGGCGATCCGCACCTCATCGCTCGGGTAAGGCAGGCGCAGGGCTCACTCGATTTCACTTTGGTCAATCTGCCTAGGGTTGGATTAATAAATGAAAGCCTGAAACTTCTGGTTCTCGCCAAGGAAATGGAGAAAAAAAGACATACTAAGGGAAGAGGGGTGTCTGAATATAACAGGCATTTCACGATTGGTTTTCGCTCGGTGATAGAAACCATTATCGAGACTGCGGCGGATGAAACCGATGCAAAAGTATTAGAGCTATTAGAAAAAGCATGTGTGCCCTTTGAAAAGATGTGGGTTGAACATAGTTGGACGGGCCAGCTTTCTTCTTCAGAAGGATTTTTGCACCAGAAGGCATTTGATGAGGTGCGAGAGTTCATCATCAATTACGGGAAAGATATTTTTCATGCCCGATTCATGACCCTTGCGAACCTAAGGGGAATCATTCATCTGGGCGCTGCCAACTTCCTGCAAGAGATTGTGCAAAATCCTGATCCGCTTCATCCCGTAAAACTCGCAGAAGACTTAGGTGAAAAAATTAGCCTTGTTGATGCTTCACGAATCCTCGGAGGCATTATTCTTACCATTGTCGAAAACTATCAGGAATTTAAGGATTATAACACTTCCTGCACCCTCTCCGATTATGGCAACATGCTTCATGTGCTTCTTTCTTTTCTTCGGGTCAAGGCTATTTTCGAACGCAAAGTATGGCTTATTCGCCCCCGCATGATGATTCATGAACTACTTGCAAGAATGAAAAGAACCAAGGCAGCCAAGCGTTGGCAAGAATCGCTGCATGAAATCACCAAGGTAGAAGCAGGAGCAATATTAGACCTTTTAAATACCACCGAAAAAGAAACTGGAGTGCGCATTGTTTCTGTTCGAGATCGAATTGAAAATGGATTTACTGCCAGTCTAGCGGTGGATAGGTTGTGCTCGTTAGTGGAACCCTCGATGGGTGAGGCGCGAAAAAAGAGCGTGCCACGCGCTTTCCGGACCTTCCTTGAAGAGCTGGAAACCCAGGCAGCAAAACCCTCGGGCGTGGGTCGCGATATCCCAGAATGGCTCGCAAGGCTCGAAGCCGAAGTCCAACGGGTTCAAATGTCTCAAACCGCAATCGTACAACTTGCGGAAGGCCTTTATAAAATCAATAAGTTCCCACTAGATATGGAACATATCTCTGCTCAATTAAATGAAATTAATCTCGAACCTTTAAAAGGCGTTGAGTAATCACCCAGCAATACTATTTCCGTAAGGCTTGATACATGCAGTATACCGCCACGCCCACCGCTAGAAAGATGATGCCTAAATAAACCTCAGCCTAATGGGGATAGATTACATTTCCAAGTTCATTGATATGGCTTGCAAAGAACATATTTCCCAAAACGCAAGCAGCACTGCATAAAGCAAAGGGGTAAAAAGATAACCCCATTCCCATCGAAGTTCCAATACCCCCAAAACCATGATTGCAACATAAGCCGTTTGATGAAAAGGCAATCTCCAAACCAAGGAAAAGAAAAGGAACAGCCTGCGAGACTGTTCCTTTTAATGTTTGAAGACTTATTGCAGTTATTAATCAAGGGTCCAAATCATTATCCAAGGGCGTAGCCGAGGGGAAAATGCCTTTATCAGGAATAATCTGAGGGACACTTGCAGGATCCTTAACCTTGGGATTAGGTACCGGAGTTGAGGCACCATCCATGGGGGCGTAATCAGGAGAATCTTGTTCAGGGCCCTGATAAGTCTGATAGTAACTTGGAAAAGCACTTGAAGAATTATAAGTAGCTTCGCTAGGGTAAACGGAATAATAAGGTGTGGAATAAGAAGACCCCATGCCCATCATGCCCATGCCCATCATCCCCATACCCATCATCCCCATACCTAAGCCCATTCCTAAACCCCAACCACCATAGCCACCATAGCCATGCCCGTAGCCGCCATAGCCGCCATAGCCGCCATAGCCATGCCCGTAGCCGCCATGAAAGTTGTTGTAATTATAGTGGTTGCCGTTGTTTCGGTTGCCGTTGCCGTTGAAATCATTGTGATTATGATTTCCATTTGCGGTAGCGGAATGGTTGTTGAGATTGCTCCCGCGGTTAGTTCTACCATTGGCGCCAGTATGGTTGTTTTGGCCATGATCGGTATGGTTTGCAGAATTTGGAGAATGGGCGCCGCCATTACGGTTTTCTGCATGCCCAGAATGCGAGGCATTGGTATGGGCCCCCGCACCACCAGAACGAGTGCCTGCACCTGCACCACCAGAACGAGTGCCTGCACCTGCACCACCAGAACGAGTGCCTGCACCTGCACCACCAGAAGGATGATACCCACCGCCACCCGCAGAGGAAGGATGAGCACCGCCACCCGAAGAATGGGCACCGCCACCCGCAGAGGAAGGATGGCCACCGCCACCCGAAGAATGGCCGCCGCCGCCCGCAGAATGGCCGCCTCCGCCGCCTCCTCCCCTAGCAAAAACACAAAGGTTGAAGGAAGAAAGCATCGCAAGCGAAAGAGCAGATTTAAAAAGAATAGTCATTTTGTTCATGGAATGAATTCCTAAATAATAAATTAGTTATCGTCAGGTTTTGGAAAAGAACCAAGGGCTGTCTTTGCGGCCTGACTAAGTCCGAGATCATCACTCTTTGCAGCTTCCTTAAGGGCATCAAGCACCGAGGGGCCTGCAAACCCAATCGAACCAAGCGCATGGGCGCATTCTTCCCGAACGCCGATATAAGTATCAGATTTAAGCGCTTCAACTATGGTTATAACAGCAGGCCTAGCACCAGCCCCGATTTCATTGAGTGCATAAACAGCAGCAAGCCGGATATGATCGTTCTTGTCATTACTTAAAATTTCCCCAAGTGCATTGGAGAGGGCTGCTGCTGCGGGGCCCATAACGCTAACCGCATCGATTGCATCTTTACGAATTTCTGCAGAAGGATGCTTAAAGAACTTTGCCAATTCAGGAAGCGCTGCCTTTGCATCAGGCCCGATTTCCCCCAAAGCATAAATACACTCACGAACTACTTCTTGATCTGGATCATTTAATGCATCTGTTAATGCGGGCACTGCGGCCCGGGCATCACGGCCGATTTCTGCCAGGGCATACGCTGCTGCATATCGCATCTCAGGATTCTCTTCTTTCAAAGCCTTGGCAATGGAAGGAACTGCACTCCGGGAGGATGAGCCCAACTTGCCCAAAGAAGCAATTGCTGCCTGCCTGACCATTTCTTCTTTGTCCTCCAAAGCCTTGGTCAAGCCACCAATTGCAGAACGCGAAGCCAGCCCAAGCATGCCCAATGCAGTTGCAGTTTGCGCCCGCAAGCTCGCATCGGGATCAGACATCAATGCCGACATATCAATGATGGCAGGGCCTGCATTTGCGCCAAGATTGCCCAACCCCTGAACCGCAGTCTGCCTGACTATAAGATCTTCATCTTTAAGCATGGCTTGCAAAGTAGGAACAGTTTCTTTTGCAGAAGCCCCGATTGCTGCAAGTGCAGCAGCAACGGAAACGCGCAACCCGGTGTCTTTATCTGCGACAGCTTCTGCAAGTGCAGAAGCAGATTGCCTTGCCAATGGCCCCATCGTACTTAAAGCAAAAGCACAAGCCCGCTTCACGCGTACATCGCTGGTTTTAAATGCCTCGGTAAGAGCAGGTACCGCATTTCTTGCTGCAGGCCCCATATTTCCCAAAGCAATTGCGACAGATCTGCGAACCGTCTGATCGGTATCCTTTAGGGCGGAAATAAGCTCGGGCACAGCAGCCCGGGCGGTGGGCCCCATGCGACCAAGAGAATAAGCTGCGCCTTTACGGGTTGCAGCATCGGCGCTTTTCAACTTCGAGGTAAGGTCTTCAACCTGAGCAAAGCCCATGCTGGAGAAAACAAGCGTAACAAATAACGCTATCAATGCAGGTTTGGAATGCGCAAACATGAATAATCCCTTTTAAACATAAGATGGTACCCAATTGTTGTTGATATTATAGGCGCAGTAGGATGTTAGCGGTAAAAAATTATTCACCTAGTTGTAAATTTCACAATTATGAAGCAAGTTTGCGCCTCATTGCATTACTTCAAAAGAACCTTCAATGTTTTGCCCAGTTATTTTCAAGTTCATCCTTGCATCTGCCCGCTTCCTCTTCTACTTTGTTCCCATCAACATGACTTGGAGCTTTTATGAATAAGATAGATTTGGTTGGAAGAACTGCAGTAGTAACAGGGGGCGTTCGAGGAATCGGGCTGGCCATAGCAGAAAGATTGCTTGCTAGCGGGGCCAATGTCTGCGTCTGGGATCGCGACCTCACGGCCCTCGATCAGGTAGTCCCCGAATTGCTGAAACTAGGCAAGGCCCATGGTGCCCAGGTAGATATCACCCGCGCAGAATCTGTTGAACATGGCGTGAAATCTGCGATCAACAGTTTCGGGAAAATTGATATCCTCGTCAACAACGCGGGCATTGCTGGCTCTACCAGAAAACTGTGGGAACTTCCCCCCGATGAATGGCGTCAAGTTATCGAAATCGATCTGATTGGTGTTTACCTCTGCTGCAGAGCAGTAGTTCCGCATATGATCGAAAATAAGTATGGCAGAATCGTGAACATCGCCAGTATCGCAGGCAAAGAGGGTAACCCCAACGCAAGCCATTACAGTGCAGCCAAGGCAGGTGTGATCGCACTGACAAAATCATTGGGCAAAGAATTGGCCCAACTGGGGATACTTGTGAATTGCATTACCCCAGCGGTTATTGAAACCGATATTTTGAAGCAGGTAACACAACAGCATATCGATTACATGCTTTCAAAGATACCGATGGGAAGGTTTGGCAAAAAAGAAGAAGCAGCAGCAATGGCAGCATGGCTTTGTTCTGAAGATTGCTCGTTCACTACCGGCTCAACATTTGATCTTTCCGGTGGGCGTGCAACCTATTAACCTCATTCGCCCAAATACCAGCACTTCTTGAACTTTGGGCCGTAGCTAATACCAAATCGTTTCATTACGGTATCGCGAATAATCTGCGCCGCTTCTTCTGGGGAATCCGTAACGATAAGTTTATCCAAATCATGGTGGTCAATGGTTTGTTGTTTTAAAAGGGTATTTTTGATAAAGTCAATTAAAGGGGTCCAATACTCTTTACCCATAAAAATTAAAGGAAAATCTTTAATTTTCCCGGTTTGAATTAAAGTTAAACATTCAAAAACTTCGTCGAGAGTTCCAAATCCACCAGGCATTGCAACAAAAGCATAGGAATACTTCACCAGCATAAGTTTGCGAATGAAGAAATACTTAAAAGTAACAAATTGATCAAGGTAGGGGTTATGCTTTTGTTCCATAGGCAAGGCAATGTTGCAACCTATAGATGGCCCGTTAACATCCTTCGCCCCACGATTTGCAGCTTCCATAATGCCTGGCCCGCCGCCTGTCATTACAGTAAACCCAACCTTAGAAAGTTCTTTGCCCATCTCGCGTGCAAGGATGTAATAAGGATGATCTTCCTTAAAACGGGCAGAGCCAAAAACCGTTACGCAAGGCCCCACGAAGTGTAAGGTTCGAAAACCACTCATCAGCTCCAAAACCATTTTAAAAATCCGCCAAAGTTCAAAGCCACGGCGTTGAGGCCCCTGTAGAAATTTCGAGGTTTCAGGAGCCACAGATGCAGTATCTTTACCCCATCGGAAAGGGTTTATCTGCAGGATACTTGAAAGCGATTTTTTAGTACTATCGATTGTCATGATTAAAATCTCTGAAAACAAAAACACCTAATGTAATTATAGGCATCTGACAAAAAAGCAGAATGCTAATTAAGGTGGAAACAGGTAGGTTAGAAAGAAAAGCACATGGCTTCTGAAGTACAATCGGCATTTAAAGAGCAAAAGGAGTTACGCTTTACCCGACTTGGGGAGTTTCCGCCTTCCCTTTTTACTTACAGAAGATAAAGCACTAACTTGGTTTAAAGTCATTCGTTTGGGCGAGGTATCACACAAGGGAATACTTCCCCCAGTTTCTGAAAGGATTTCGGCCAGCGTAGTTGAGCCGAAAGCTTGCTCAATTGCTGCCAGCGCATTATCAAGCCGCCTATGAAGTGGGCATAAATTTACCCCATGCGAAGCAAGATCCATGGGGCAAGATTTAATGCGCTTCACACGATCAATAGCGTTGATAACTTGGAGTAGTGTGAGTTTTTCTGGGTCAATGCTGAGAGTAACCCCGCCACCTAAGCCCCGTTGGGATTGCAAAATCTTAGCTCTGACCAAACTTTGAAGAACCTTAGCCATGTAAGGCCTAGGAACCTTCGTGCCCAAAGCAATATCTTCGCAAATTCCTGGATTGGGGGCCCTATGAGCAAGAAAAACCACTGCTCGAAGCGCATATTCAACAGTCTGTGAAAACATGGAACAATTACCTCAACCAACTGATCATTAATATCTATATTGGACAAGATAGTCTTATTTTAAACTGAATACAACGGAAAGATTAAAAAAATGATCAAACCGAGTTACATTTACAGTAAATAAATGATTTTGGATCAGGTTAAAATCTCTTTGATCACATTGCCATGCACATCGGTGAGCCTGAAATCACGACCCTGAAACCTAAAGGCTAATTTTTTATGATCGATGCCCATCAAATGCAACATGGTCGCATGAATATCATGAACAGGCACGGGCTTTTCAATAGCACTGTAACCAAACTCATCGGTGTTGCCATAAGTCATGCCACCCTTAATGCCCCCACCTGCCAACCACATTGAAAATCCCTTGATGTGATGATCTCTACCATTGCCCTGGGCCATGGGGGTGCGCCCGAATTCGGTGCCAAAAACAATAAGTGTTTCATCAAGCATGCCACGCTGTTTCAAATCTTCGATAAGTGCAGCAGCGCCACGATCAACTTCTTTGGCAGTACCAAGGGAATGATCTTTTACGGAACCATGGTGATCCCAATCGCGGTGATAAAGCTGGATGAACCGAACGCCCCGCTCTGCCAATCTTCGTGCCAAAAGGCAGTTGCTAGCAAACGAACCATCGCCCGGATTTGCGCCATAAGATTCCAGCACTTTTTTAGGCTCTTTCGAAACATCCATGAGTTCGGGAACACTGGCCTGCATGCGAAAAGCAAGTTCGTACTGGGCGATGCGGGCTTCAATTTCGGGGTCTGCAACAACTTCGTTTTCGAGCTTATCAAGCGCCTGAACCGACTTGATTAATTCAGATTGCCTTGCATCATCAACACCCTTGGGGTTGCGGATATAAAGTACTGGCTCGCCTGTGCCACGAAATTGCACACCCTGAAACTTGCTAGGTAAAAACCCTGAATGCCATTGTCGGGCGGCGATGGGCTGGCTCTGCCCAAACTTGCCCGTGGAAACCATGACCACAAAACCGGGAAGGTTTTCGGTATCACTTCCTAAGCCATACCAAAGCCACGAACCCATCGAGGGCTTACCAGGAATCATCGTACCCGTATTCATAAATGCATGAGCAGGATCATGATTAATAGCTTCGGTATACATCGATCGAATAATGCACATCTGATCTGCTGCCCGGGCACCCAACTCCGGAAAAATTGAACTGAACTCGATCCCACTTTTCCCGTACTTTACAAACGGATGCTGGGGCCCAAAGCAATTAAGCTTGGCACCTTGCAGTTGGGCGATTTGCTGGCCCTTGGTGACCGATTCAGGCATGGGCTGGCCATGCATTTTCGCCAGCGTGGGCTTCGGATCCCAAGTCTCTAAATGCGTCATGCCGCCCGCCATATAAAGGTAAATCACCCGCTTCACTTTAGGGTTGTGATGCAGCGGGTTGATAACCCCCTTATAGCCTACCGAGGCCGCACCCTGCGCTTGATTACCCTGTAAAAGAGAGGCCAACGCCATGGCCCCCAGTCCACCTGAAGACTGTTTTAAAAAAGCCCTGCGTTTGAAAAAATTGTTATTCATGGGAACGATTCCTAATTGCGTGTGATGGTTTCATGGAGGTTGAAAAGTGCACGGGCAACCCCGCCCCAAGTTGCAAGTTCCTCTGCGGAAAACTCTTTGCTTGCAGGTTTGTCGCCAACACTCAGAAAATCTTTTGCAGCATTGGGATCTTTCGCAAGCGACTTGCGATACTCAACCACCAGATTAAGGAGCACATCTTTTTCCTTGGGCCTAGGCGATCTAGAAAGAGTCTTGGTGAAAGCAAATTCAATTTTTTCTGCATCTGTTTTCCCACCCTCCTTCAAAATCTTTTCTGCAAAAACCCGTGCGGCCTCTACCTCGCAGGGATCATTCAACAAGGCGAGCGCCTGTAAGGGCGTATTCGACCTAACGCGATCTGCAGAGCATTCCTCTCTGCAAGAAGCATCAAACGCAAGCATCGCAGGATGCAGATACTGCCTTTGCCAATGCGTATATAATCCCCTGCGATAAACCGACTCGCCATTATCTTTTTGCCATTCTCTCGCAGGGAAGTTTAAATAAGACCAATAACCAGGAGGCTGAAAGGGCTTTACACTTGGCCCACCCTGCTTATCCACCACCAAGCCGCTGATACTCAGATAATTATCACGGATAAATTCCGCATCGATCCTGAACCGCGACTGCCTAGCAAGCCAGCGATTATACGGATCCTTCTCCTGAATTTCGGAGGAGGGAACCGATGCCTGACGGTAAGCCCCGCTCATCACCATCAGCTTGATGGTTTTCTTGATATCCCAGTTGTTATCTTTAAAGTAGGAAGTCACGAAGTCTAAAAGTTCGGGATGACTAGGCCATTCGCCCTGCGAGCCAATATCTTCGAGTTTTTTCGAAAGGCCCTGCCCATAGAAAAGCTTCCACAAACGATTTACCAGCACCCGCGAAGTCAATGGGTTATCATTACTGACCAGCCATTGGGCCAAGTCTAGGCGGTTCAACCTAGCCTTGCCATCAGTCTTGATTGCGGGAAGAAAAGCCGGAACACCGGGAATTACAACCTCGCCCGAATTATCCATCCAGTTGCCCCGTGCCAATACCTTGATGACCCTAGGTTCGCGTGAAATAGTAACCAAAGTTGTCGAGAGAGATTTTTCCAGATCGGTGCGCTTGGTCTGCGTTGCTAAAAGCTCTTTGCGCGTGGCTTCCAACAAAGGCGCAATGGTTCGGTAATATGCAGCGATCTTTAACTTTTGTGGTTCGTTACGCTTTGCAGGTTCAACCGCAAGTAAAGCCAGAACATCAGCAGGAAGTGAAGCACCACCACCCGCTTTAACAGGCCTCATCGCTTCGGTAATCGAAATTCGAAAACTCCCAAGCGTATGGTTTCCTTTGCCATGATTTTGCTCTAGGGTGATAACCACCGAAGAAACACCAACAAGATTTTCCTTCAACTGAAATACTGCATGCTGAGGTTTTGCAACCTCGGGCAGGATCGCCCAACCCCATTCATCGCCCTTGACATTAGCATCAATCGCTGAGGCTGCGATCCATTTTTTATACGGGTTCCCTTCCCCAGCAAGCACTTGTTCAAAAGTAGCGCTAGCATCCACGAAAGCAATGTTCTTTTTATCCGCAGTAATGGCACTAAATTCTGATAGTACAAAGTTTCCATTACCTGCCCTGCCCGATCCCCCTGCAGGCATCGAGGCATGAGGCAGTGCCTCGATTTTCATTGCGGTAAACAAACCCTTGGGCAGCTTGATATCCAAAGTGTAGGTATCCTTATCTGCTTTTTTTCCTGAAGCTAGAATGGAGCCGTCTTCTGCAATCGCCAACTTGGCACTTCCCTTAGAAACCGCCTTCTCTGGCTTTAAAACGGTCCATTTAACAGACCCGGTAACCGAGGATTCCCATGCCAATTGTTGCTTCTCAATCTCTGGAGTTGCTGTTTCCAATGTTTTTTTCAATGCAGCGATTTTTTCATCCAGCAAAGCCGATTGTGCCTTCTGCTCTTTGGTGGGCAATGCCATGCTTGTGCCAAAATCGTTGCCACCATACAAACCCTTTTCTGTGATGTCCGCAAAGAAAGCTTCCATGCTGTAAAACTCTTTGGTGGTAAAGGGATCGAACTTATGATCATGACATTCCGCACATCCAAGGGTAGTGCCAAGCCAAACACCACTTAGATTTCGAACCCTTTCTGCAGCATACTTTGCAAGATACTCGCGATCCTGAACCCCACCCTCTGCACTCATCATGCCCAATCGATTGTAGCCACTCGCAACTTTGTTCTCTGTGGTTGCATTGGGAAGTAAGTCACCCGCAAGTTGCTCGATCGTAAATTGCGTGAAGGGAATGTTTTTATTGAAGGATTGAATAACCCAATCGCGATAGGGCCACACAGTAACAACTTGGTCACCATGATAGCCAACGCTATCAGCATAGCGCACGAGATCGAGCCAGAAAACCGCCATGCGCTCGCCATACTGGGGCGAAGCTAATAATTGATCAACCAAGGATTCATAAGCTTTGGAACTATTATCTGATAAGAAATTTTTCAATTGCTCAGGGGTGGGTGGCAACCCAGTAAGATCAAAACAAAGCCTGCGAAGCAAAGTAACCCTGTCAGCTTCTGCAGAATGCTTCAGGCCGTTTTCTCGAAGCTTATCAAGAATAAAGTTATCGATGGGATTTTTAACAAACGAAGGATCCTCAACCTTGGGCGCTTCGGGCTTCTTAATAGAAAGAAATGCCCAATGGCCCTCCCAACTTGCACCCTCATCCAGCCATCGCTTTAATAACGCCTTCTGGTTATCGTCAAGTTTCTTGTTACTCTTGGGGGGTGGCATTAACTCGTGCGCATCGGTTGCAATAATGCGCTTGTATAATTCACTTTCCATCGCCTTGCCTGCAACAACTGCACTGTTTCCTTTACCCTTGGATTTAGCGCCCGCTTCGGTATCTAGCCTAAGGCCTGCTTTTCTTGAACCAGAATCAGGCCCATGGCATGCATAACAATTCTCTGAAAGAATCGGCCTGATATCCCGGTTGAACTCGATCTTTTTTTCAGCAGCATGCAACTGCATTCCGATAAGCATCAGCAGCGGGACCAATATCGAGAGAACAAATTTTTTCATGATGATTTTCATCTAAGCTAAGGTTTACAGGCGGGTTCACTTTTACTACCTTCGAATTGTACACCCTTTACTATTAATTGTGGAGTCTTTTTGCACCTTCAGAACCCAAAATTCAATATTATTAACTTTGTTGCTAATTCTGATATGTGATCTTAGGAACTGCGCAAATGAAAGCCATTCTTCTCGAACAACCCAAAACCTTTAAACTCATCGATACCCCAGAACCCGCTAAACCAGGGCCGGGTGAAGTGCTTCTTAAAGTTCACCGAGTAGGAATTTGTGGCAGCGATTACAGCGGTTATCTAGGCAAAATGCCCTTTTACAGTTACCCCCGCATACCAGGCCACGAACTTGGGGTTGAAATCGCAGAAGTTGGTGCAGGCGTTACCCACCTTAAAGTGGGCGACCGTTGTTGCGTTGAGCCTTATATGAATTGTCAGAAGTGCCATAGTTGCCTGCGAGGTCACACCAACGCTTGCGAATTTAATAAAACTTTGGGTGTTCACGCAGATGGTGGCCTTAGGCCTTATTTCATCCTTCCCGCAAGGAAACTTTTCCCCTCCTCTAAGCTCACCTACGAACAGCTCGCTTTGGTAGAAACCCTTGCTATTGGCTGCCATGCTGTCAATAGAGCCAAAACCCAACCTGGAGAAAATGTCTTAATTATCGGTGCGGGCCCCATCGGTTTATCCACCCTTGAGTTTGTAAAAATCGCAGGCGCCCGACCCATCGTCATGGATACCAATGAACAGCGACTCGCATTCGTTCGTAATACCATGGGCGTAAAAGATACCATCCTCGTCAAAGGCGAAGGCAAGGAACTCGACACCCTCAAAGAAATAACCAATGGCAACTTGGCCCATGTCGTCGTTGATGCAACTGGTAGCAATGTTTCCATGAGTCACGCATATAATTATGTAGCCTATGCGGGCAGGCTCGTTTGGGTTGGTATCACCCTCAACGAAATCAGCTTCACCCAAACACTAATGCACCGCCATGAAATGACTTTCCTTGCCAGCAGAAATGCCCTTCCTGGGGATTTTGTTCGCATCATCCAACTGATCGAAGAGGGCAAGATCGATACCAAGCCTTGGATCACCCACCATTCCACCTTGGAGGGCATGATCGATGCATTTGGCACTTGGCTCAAACCCGAGACGGGGGTTATCAAAGCCATGGTTCAAGTTTCTTAAGTAACTTTCCACAAACTGCTTCATGCTAAGCAGTGGGATCAAATACCTATTTGCCTAGTATCAAGGTCGTGGCATTGGCCGCAACCTTGATACTGGGTATGGTGATCACCCCATCAGCATCTGCTTTGCCCTCGCCTTTAGTAGTTCCATAAGACCATTGAAAAGTTTCCCCCGGCTTAAAAGTTAGATTTTGCGATCTGCGTATTGAAACATCGACAGTAGAAACCTCAGGTATTTTAAAGCTAGTCTTCAACTCTTTCGCACTTACAAGAAAGAGCGACATCTCGAGTTTATCTTTGGTATCGCTGATATTTTTCCAACGATAAAAAGCATTTATCTGACCCGAAACCTGCGGCTTTTCACCCTTCACATCTGGCCAAGGCATCTTGCCGTTACTGTCACCATTGGCAAACACTGGATATGCTTCATTCTTTTTTACATTCAACCAATCGAATGAATTTACAAGATCGTTAACCTTTTCAATATTGGCATGATTGTTTGCATGGCCAAATGGCCCCCAATAAAAATAGAATGCATATTTGCGATCATTCATTGCCTTGGAAAAGCGCTCATGCCCAACAGACCAAGAATCATTCTGCCCAGAATAATCAATCACCACAGGTGGATCGGAAAACTTCACATTCTCGGGAGCCGACAAAGGCGGGAAGAACATCCGTTGAGAAACATGCTCTATGCCCGCAGGAACATTCGCCTTGATGGCTGCAAACACATCGCCATTACGAATGCCTATGCCAAGGGTGCCACTACCCCCCATGGAATTACCAGCAAGATAAACTCGGTTGGAATCTATGTCATACTTTTTGATCACCCACTGAACAGTGTCCATAACTCGTTTTTCTACAGGGGTAGGCGAACCACCAGAATTCTTCTTGGTAAGGTTAGTATCGTTAAGATGCATGCCACCCCACCACCAATCCCCCATGTTGCGCCTGCAATCAACATAAAGAGCATAAAAATCATCCGGAGTATGATAAATATCATGATTGCCCACCGTGCGCGTGCATTTCACACAAGAAATAACATCATGGCCTGCAGAATGAAGGACAACATACAGCGGGGCATTCTTGCGGTCTTTTTTCGGGTGGATGACAACAAAATTATCCTGCTGGGGAACTTTATATCCCCACTCCGGTTTCACATCGTGCTCGAAAAGCTCGTAAGCTCTTTCCTTGATGGTCAGATCTTCAACCTGTTTGCCCTTAATAGCAACAACCTTCACAGGCATCCATTCTTTGTCTGCTGCAACAAGGGGGCATACTGCAAAAAAAAGTAGAAGAAAAGCTGCACGGTTCATCGAAATGTCTCTTTGGTATCGTTACTGGAAGGCCAGTACTGTTATAGCAAAGAAGATGTGGGGGGAAAGAAAAATGCCATGAGACAATGCGAATATCGACAAACTCATGCCTATTTGGTTTTTAATTCAAATGGTTCAAGGATATTGGAACCATTGATGACAGAAACTTTGAAAGTGGAGGATTCAGGATTCGAAAATTTACCCTTAAGCCTATCCGTGCCATTAAATTGATTTTTGAATGCCCCAGATTTTTCTCTCCATTCAAAGACCACCAAAAAGTCACCCAACGGAACTCCATCGCCATTAGCAAAAGTGTTAAGTTGGAAATCACCCTTTTCATCAGTTTTGCCATAGGGCATAAAAGATTGGCCATCCTTTTTTGGAGTGGGATGAAAAGTAACAAAAAGATCAACAGCAGGTTTACCATTGACCAAAACCTTTCCACTCACCGGAAAGGTCGAAACACGCTTCTGGGAACCACAACCCACCAAAAGGAAAACAAAAAAAAGAATAATAACTGAGCGATTAAGCAACATCATAACATTGATTTCCGAGACAAATAAAAGGGGGTTACTCGGAAATTATCTCGCCTTTTCCGGCAGTAATCATGTAAACGAAATTTTTCGGATTAATGCTGGTGTTGATAAATCGAACAGACCCATCCCCCATCACAACGGTTGCACCATTGGTATGAAAACCATAAATGCCATGGCCAGTTACATTGGTGCAGTTAACCATGCAAGGGCCTTGAATCCCGGTGCCATCATACAATGAACCATTAACCCAGTTTTCACCGTTGTAAGGATTGCCCCACCCCGCACCAACCGTATTTGAATTCCCACTATTGGGAACAACGGGAAACCCATTAGTTGAAACCCGAATATTGGATTGCCAGGCTTCTGGCCTTCCTGCAAGCTCAACCAGTAAAATGGTATTGGATACACCATCAGAAACATTTGCGATCTTAGAAGAAATAAAAGGCGGGGTTGCAAGCATTCCTTCGCGGTTGCCACCCGCTGGTGGGCCAACAACAGAATCCCAACCAACGGAGGTAACGCCCGATAAAACTGAATAGTCCCCCGCTGCGGTTGTGAAAGTTGATGAGGGATAACCGGGAATGGCATTTGCGGGCAGGCTAATTGTTTCAGAACGGTTAGGCGTTGGGGTCGAGGGGCACTGCATCACCTTGAGTTGGGTTTGCAACACTGCAATGTTCGAAGCTGTGCTAAACATTTGCTTCAGGTCGTATTGCCTGTAAAGGTTTTCTTGTTCAAGGTAAGGAAGCATAAGCGGCGCCCAACTATAGGCAAGATTTGCTGCTGGTGGAAAGGCTAGGAAATAGGCAGGAGGCAATGCCTGATAGGTATTTTCATAGTTAAAAAAGGCCAACCCAAGCTGTTTAAGATTATTTGAACATTGCAAACGGGATGCGGCTTCGCGCACTTTCTGGACCGCGGGCAAAAACAAACCGATAAGAATCGCAATAATTGCTATCACTACCAAAAGTTCAATCAAGGTAAATCCATACCTGCTTAACTTGCCAAACCTTTTTAAGGGCTGCTTGGTTGGACGCATAATTTTAACACCTATAATTTTCTTAAAAATATTTATAGTTCCAATAACTAAACCAGAAGTTTATTTAATTGATTAACCTTTTTATCGTAACGAAAGCGCACAAATTCAAGGAAATAATAGCCATTTTATACTAAAAGACAGATTTAAGCCTAAATAATCGTAAAAATACCAAGGTTAAATACTCGGAAATTTGGAACTCTTATTTCAGGGAGAATTTTTTGCCCGTGGTCAGCTTGCCTATCACCGCAGATACTGCACCCAGCCGTTTATTCGCTTTCGATCTACTGATAGTACAACCGATAAAAGATGCCTTGATAGATTTTCTGCGCGTGGCTTCAAGAAGATTTACAAAGAGATCCGGGTGCGCATCGAGAAGTTTGCCGATGATAAAAATTCGCTCTGGGTTGAAGAGATTAACAACCGTTGCCACTCCCGTGGAGATATGATCAATCATTAGATTAATCTCGTTCATAGCATCAACAGCACCGCCCCGGAAAAGATTGATGGCCCCCTGAATATCAATCTTGGAGTCTGTAAGCTTGGCAATGGTTTTACAAAAGTAATCATCCGTAGCAACCGAATCAAGGTTGGCACCTGCTTTATCGATTGGAAGTTTCCCGAGATTTCCGGCAAGGCCCAAATGCCCTTGAAGTTGCTGGCCATTCAAAACCACACCTAGGCCAAAATCATGAGTGATATCGATCACTGCAAAGTTAGAAAGATTGCGTGATTCGCCAAAAATCGATTCAGCAAGACAAAGAGCATGCATTTCTTGAAGCAGAAAAGTTTCGCAACCCGTGTTGGTCTCGAGGTCTTTTGCAAGAATTTGATTTTCGAGAAATGGGATAGACGGGCATGAAGATATTTTGTTTTCAAGTCGGTTGAAAAGGCCGGGCGTGCTAACCCCAAGCCCCATCATCTTGATGCCATTTTTGGGCCTAGCATGTTTAATTTTTTGACCAACAAGATTCAGAAATTCAGAGTAAGACCTTGGCACGGGAAACTTATCTAAGTCACCCTGAACTTTACCATCTAACCCAGAGGTGGAAATTTCGCATGTTTCTTGTCCAATAACAAGAGCCATGACCGCCGCCTTTGAGGTCGCAAGGCGTATCATTTTACCCGGCCTACCCAGCAACGCCTTAGAGGGTTCGCCTTCCTCTACCAGCTTGGCATCCAGAAGATCTTGAACCGTTCGAGTTATGGTCGGGCCACTTATTCCGGTTAAACGAGTGAGATCCGCACGCGAAAGCCCACCATGCTTAAGCAAAGTGGCGAGAACTTCGCAGGTGTTCAAATGCCTAAGCAAACCCGCTCGGTTAAGACTTTTATGTTTCGGATTTAAACTAGTTTTAGGCATTGGTATCCAAAAAACCGAGAAAATACATTAAAAGATTATGAGCATATTATCAGAGATAAAGAATAATCCATAAGAAGATTTGATTAAAATCATTGTTTTTCACGAAACATATAGAGGTTTTAACTTTTTGGGATTTTGGTATAATAACAAGACTATGGCCATTATATAACACCCGCTTGGAGAAATTATGGGGCATTCAAATAATCGTTTTTATCTGGTGCCATTGTTTGCCTGCATCTTTAACGCTATTGGATATGCTGCAGAATCCATTAATCCTACCACAGATTTCTTCGAAAAAGAAGTTCAACCCATCCTTCAAGCCCATTGCTTTTCCTGCCATGGTGCAGAAAAAAAAGTCAAAGGTGGCGTAGATCTTTCTTCCCGCGAAGCCCTGCTTAAAGGTGGGGATAATGGCGCTATAGTTTCCCTCGAAAAACCAGATACCAGCATCATGATTGATGCCATACGCCATGGCGAACTGAAAATGCCCCCAAAAGGCAAGCTTCCCTTGTCGCAAATAGAGGTGCTAGAAAAATGGATCAAATCAGGTGTGCCCTATTCTTCAGGCAAGGCAGTTGCGAAGCAGCATGGCCCGCCCAAAGTAGATGCCGAGGCTCGAAACTTCTGGTCCTACAAAGCAGTTAAAAATCCGTCTATTCCTCAAGTGAAGAACCAAGCATGGGTTAAAAACCCTATCGACGCATTCATCCTTTCAAAGCTCGAACAAAATCAACTAACGCCTGCTTTACCCGCAGAGAAAACCTCTCTGTTGCGTAGGCTTTATTTTAATGTGATCGGTTTGCCCCCTTCGATCGAAGATGTCGAATCTTTTCTTAAAGATACTTCCCCAGATGCCTATGAAAAGCGCGTCGATTTACTTTTGAACTCTAGACATTATGGCGAAAACTGGGCCCGCCATTGGTTAGATCTTGTTCGCTATGCTGAAACCAATAGCTTCGAACGCGATGGCACTAAACCCAATGCTTGGAAATATCGCGATTATGTAATCCAATCATTCAACTCAGACAAACCCTACAACCAATTTATCAAAGAACAACTCGCAGGCGACGAAATTCAAAAAGTAAGCAGAGATAGTCTGGTTGCTACCGCATACTACCGCTTAGGCATTTGGGATGATGAACCCGCAGATCGCGAACTGGCTTATTTCGACCAACTTGATGACATCGTTTCCACTACGGGCCAAACTTTTCTTGGAACCACTATCGGGTGCGCCAGATGCCATGATCATAAAATCGATCCCTTTCCTCAAAAAGACTATTACCGTTTCATGGCCTTTTTTCATGGCATCAATGGTTATAGTAATGGCCCATCATCACAACGGGTTGTAGATGGAGATATTCAAGATCTTAAAGGTGTTATTGGCACAGGCAGAAAACCCGATGTCAAGAAACTTCAAGAACTTGAAATCAAAGCTCAGGAACACGAACGCTCTTCTAATGATGTCAACAGGCAGATAGGCCGTATTGAAGATGATTTCAGAGCAAAGCTACCAGGCGGGCAGAATGATGACTTTAAACAAGATGTACACAAACCTATCCTGTTTGAAAAACATCTAGGCAAGCTTGTCACTGCTGAAGAATACAAGCGCTGGAAAGATCTCATTGCAAAAAGAGACGAACTAAAAAAGACCCGACCCCTAATTCGAGAAACCTCACTCGCAGTTACCGAGCAAGGCCCAAAGGCCAGAGAAACCTTTATCCTAACCCGCGGCATGCCCGCCGCAAAAGGCGATAAAGTAGAACCTGGGTTCCCCTCTGTCATGATTACACACAACTCTCCTGAACCCAAAATCCCTGATCCCGATGCCAAAGCTTTGTCTTCAGGCAGACGGGCCATCCTCGCTGATTGGATTGCCAACGATGAAAATCCCCTTACCGCTCGAGTCATGGTGAACCGACTCTGGCAGTTTCAGTTCGGACGAGGCATAGTGCGTTCCACCAGCAACTTCGGCTACATGGGAACCCCGCCAACTCACCCCGAACTTTTGGATTACCTCGCTACTCAACTTGTTGCAAACGGTTGGAAAATCAAACCCCTCCAACGCATGATCCTAACCTCCAATACTTTCAAAATGGGATCTCAAGTTTCACCCCAGGCAATGACCAAAGATCCCGAAAACGATCTTCTTTCCCACTTCGATTTGCGCAGACTAACTGCAGAAGAGCTGCGCGACTCAATCCTCGGCATCAGTGGCAACTTGAATTTCAAAAAAGTCGATGGCCCAAGCGTCTACCCTGTCATCCCAAGGGAAGTGCTTGCAGGGCAATCGATACCGGGCAGCGGTTGGGGCAAATCATCGCCCGAAGAAGCCGCCTCGCGAAGTGTTTTTGTATTTATCAAACGCTCGCTAGCTTTGCCCATACTTCAAGTGTTTGATGCACCAGATCCCGATTCACCATGCGCAGCCCGATTCACCACCACCCAACCCGCTCAAGCCCTCGCCCTTATTAACAGTGAGTTCGCCAGCGAGCAGGCTAAAATACTTGCTACTGCTATTATCAAAAAATTACCTGCCTCTACCGCAGATAAAGTTGACGAGATCCTTCGTAAAATCCTGCAAAGGCAACCCAGCCATGATGAAACCGATAGAGGCATCACCTTTATCAATGATTCAATGAACAAAGATTCCCTCAACGAAGAAGATGCTTTCCGTAGATTTTGCCTCATTGCTTTTAGCCTCAATGAGTTTATCTTCCTCAACTAACTACGAAAAACCTTAACGGTGACCCATGAAAAACTTCTGTGGCAATACTAGGCGCGAATTCATTTGGCAGACGGGTGCTGGCTTTACCGGCGTCGCCCTTGCTGGCATGCTTGAAGATTCCTTCTTCAAAGCCCAAGCCTCCCAACCCTTTAACCCCCTTGCCCCTAAAAAACCCCACCGCAACCCTAAGGCCACCAGCGTTATTTTTCTCTATATGTATGGCGGGCCCAGCCATATGGACACCTTCGATTACAAACCCGCAATGAACGGCATGGATGGCAAAACAATCGAGGTGAAAACTTTCGGAAGAGGTGGCAAAAAAAACAGCGGTCGTATCGTCGAACCTCGTTGGAAATTCAACCAATATGGGCAATCAGGCAAATGGGTATCCGACCTCTTCCCAAACCTTGCAAAACATGTCGATGATATCTCTTTCATCCACTCTATGACCGCTGATTCTCCTATTCACGGATCCGCTATGATCCAAATGAATACAGGTAAGGTCCAATCAGGCGCACCTTGTATGGGTTCTTGGGTTAACTACGGGCTCGGCTCTGAAAACGCCAATATGCCTGGCTTTGTTGTCATGCTTGACCCACGCGGCGGGCCCATCAGCGGCGCCAAAAACTGGTCCAGTGGCTATATGCCCGCTCAATACGAAGGTACCCTCTTCCGCTCTCAGGGTTCGCCTATCCTTGACCTTTCCCGCAGGGAGGAAATGTCCGACTCGCAACAACGCAGAATCCTTGATACACTTTCCCAGTACAACGCAGAACATGCTTTGCATAATAAAGATTATTCTGCCCTTAATGCTCGCATTGCCAGTTATGAACTTGCTTATCGTATGCAATCCTCCGCTCCCGATGCCACCGATATCTCTAAAGAAACACTTAAAACGCAGTCTCTCTATGGAATTGATAATCCTAAAACTGCCGTCTTTGGCAGACAATGTCTGCTCGCTAGAAGATTAGTCGAGCGTGGCGTAAGGTTCATTCAGCTTTATTCAGGCGGTGCTCATAACGATGATAATTGGGATGCCCATGGTGACCTTGAAAAGAATCATAACCTTCACGCAGGCGAAACCGATCTTCCTATTGCCGGTTTGCTCGCTGATCTGAAACAACGCGGCCTTCTCGATTCTACACTTATCATCTGGGGTGGGGAATTCGGCAGACAACCTACCGCGGAATATGCCAAGGGCAGTGGTCGGGATCATAACGCTTATGGCTTCACCATGTGGATGGCAGGTGGAGGCATCAAGGGGGGCACCACCGTTGGCTGCACCGATGAAATTGGTAACAATGCTGTCGAAAAACCTTTCCATGTCAAACATCTACATGCTACTGTGCTTGACCGTATGGGACTTGACCCCGAAAGATTGACTTACTTTTATGGCGGTCTCGATCAAAAATTAGTGGGTGTTGAAGGGGCTGAACCTATCAAGGAAATTATGTTATGAAAATTAAACTCGCACTTTTTGGCTTTCTAGCTTCTTCTTTTCTGGCTCTTGCTGCTGAACCTGCTTATAAGGTTCTCGCTGCCGACCGAGGTAAGGTCGCTATTGTTGATGCTTCTGGTAAAGTCGAATGGGAATTTGCTAATAAGGCTGAAACTCACGACCTTCAGTATCTTCCTAATGGTAATGTCCTTTTACCCCTTCCTAATAGTATCGTTGCTGAAGTTGATAAGCAGGGCAAAGTCGTTTGGCAGTACCAATGCAAACCCAAAGCCGATTATAAAGGTAGAATCGAAATTCACGCTTTCCAACGGCTCGAAGATGGCCTTACTATGATTGCTGAATCTGGCAATCGTAGAATTATCGAAGTTGATATTCAAGGAAAAATCGTTCGTGAAGTTCCTCTTACTGTCGAACAACCTAACCCTCATCGCGATACCCGTATGGCTCGTAAACTTGCCAATGGCAACTATCTCGTTTGCCATGAGGGCGATGGCAAGGTTCGTGAGTACGATCCCTCAGGCAAAGTCGTTTGGACTTATGTCATGGATCTTGGTGGTAGGCCTCGTAGCCCAGGCCATGGCGTTGAAGGTCACGGCAATGAAGTTTATGGCGCTATTCGACTTCCTTCTGGAAATACTCTCATTGCAGGCGGGAACAACAACCGTGTGCTTGAAGTTAACCCCAAGGGTGATATCGTTTGGAAAATCGACCAATCTGAATTGCCCGGCATTAAGCTTGCTTGGGTTACCTCACTTCATGCTCTTCCCAATGGCAATATCATTGTTGGTAATTGCCACGCTGGCCCTGAAAACCCACAGCTTTTTGAAGTCACGCGCGATAAGAAAGTTGTTTGGACTTTCAAGGATTTCAAAACCTTTGGCAACGGTTTAGCTGCTGCCCATATTTTAGATATCAAAGCTATCCGTTAACTTTTTGACTGATTTTAAAAGAGAAAGGGCCATCATTCGATGGCCCTTTCTCTTTTTTTTAACTTCAACTTGACCTCCATCCCTCACCCGTTCTAGTCCTCCTTGCGGATGTGTGAGGTCCGTTCTTAACTCACTATTTTTCTGGTTTCCCACCTTCGTGGGAATGACGAAAAGAGGCTTGTCTACCTTACAACTGTTCCGGCCATCGATATTCACTTCGCACCTATCTTTGTCATCCTCTCACCCGTTCTAGTCATCCTTGCGAATGCAGGAGGTCCATTCTTAACTCACTATTTTTCTGGTTTCCCACCTTCGTGGGAATGACGAAAAGAGGCTTGTCCACCTCACAACAGTTACGGCCACTCGATATTCAGTTCGCGCCTATCTTTGTCATCCTCTCACCCGTTCTAGTCATCCTTGCGAATGCAGGAGGTCCATTCTTAACTCACTATTTTTCTGGTTTCCCACCTTCGTGGGAATGACGGATGCGACTGGTTTCCCACCTTCGTGGGAATGACGAAAAGAGGCTTGTCCACCTCACAACAGTTACGGCCACTCGATATTCAGTTCGCGCCTATCTTTGTCATCCTCGAGAATGCGGGGATCCAGTGTGAAGCCAGTTGTGACTGATCTCGGCTTCGTTCATGAATCTCCGCCGTTTCCGAGTTGCAGTTCTAGCGATTGCCGTACCAGACCAATGACATAGGGCAATTCATCCAGTGATGAAAGCCCGATTTCCACATCTCCATTCTTGCGTTGCCCAGAAATATCTATACATCGGTTGGCTGGGTCATAAATGTCAGAGAACCTCATATTGATCGTGAGTTTAATCCGGGACATTTGTGGGTACACATCGACAAAGTTCGTTTCCGTTTTGTAAGCCACATAGTATTTCAGGAACTCTTCCGTCACGCACGGATCGAGTGCCAACACCGCTTTGCGAAACGCCTCGAAAACTGGGCGCATACTATCCGATGACAGGGTGGGATGGTTCTCCAACGAATAGGTCGCACTTGCATCGTGCTTGGGGTGGTAGGCGGCTAGCACAGTGGGATCAAGTTGCGCCGCCGCCCATACCTGCACCGCAAGCCCAGCCAGTTTGCCGGCACGGTTTTGGATCGCCGCTTCATTCCACGCCTCAAGCTGGCCCAAGCCATCATTGAGTTTCAGCGGGCTTTGTCTGAACCCGCCTTCCATGTCGCGTTTCTCGGTGAATGGACGGTCGCTATATTCCGAGTTGTAGCCGGTCAGGGTCAGGTTGCCTAAGGTATGAAGGTAAGTTTTTTGCACGCGTTGCCAATCATCGCCGAGGGCGGTGCGCCACCCAAGACTAAGTTGTTCGTTCTGCGGCAGGATATGCTCGATGGTGTATTCATCTACCGGCACAAACTCCTTGCGCCCATAGTTCTCAAAGCGGCGCAGCCAATAACTCCTGCTGCGGAAGTTGTAGAGGTCGCGGGTCTGTAGGTTGCGGTGGAACTCTTCATCCTTGGGAAACCGCCGATAAGAAGGCAGTAGAAGAAACTGCGCTTTGATACTTTCCAGATAACGATCTTTCTTTAGTGCCTTAGTGAAGTTCGCAAAGGTCTTGTTCATCGAGTTTGTCGGGATCGCGCAAATTGCTCTTCGAAACACATATGCCTCCACCAAGCGCACCGCGCTGGCAAAGTGCTCCTTGGACAACAGCCCGCTGCTGGAGTCGTGATACAACTCCAGCAGAAACGGATACGCTACATCTACCTTTAGCTCGCACAGGTCGTGAAAGGCGCGTTTCAAATCCGTGTCAATCTCGGTCCCTAGCGCCATCGCGCAGAAGTGGCGGGCAAACTCGCGAATGTCTTTCACCAATTCCTCAATCCCAGCGTCCGCAGCAGCAGGTGAGCGGGTATGGTTTTTGAACGCATCGTAAACCTCGCCGATCCGGGGAATTTCGCCGGTCTTCACCGTGAGGTAGTGACGCATAAACCCGTCGAAGTGGGTGCTGTAAGCCTCCTGCCCGAAATCTACTTCCATCGGCCGCCAGAACTGCTCGTAAAGCCGTGTCTGCAATTTCGGCTCCAGCCCCATCAAGATGAAATTGCGGATCAGATCGGCTTGGCTCAACTCCTTGCCCGTCGAATTCATGCTCTCGAAAATGAGCTGCGGATTGTCCTGTTCCCTGTTGAGCGCAATATCTACCACCATCAACTTGGCGAGTCCCTTGCAGAGCGTGGCATAGTCGCCCTTGGATTCGGTAATCCAGTTCTTAAACAGTTCATAGTTTCACGATTTGGTACCTGTACTTCACCGAACGGACACGGAATTGCCCACGATGGCGGTGAGCGAAGCTTTGTCAGTTTGCGACAGCAATAGTTTGAAATGACGGTCGCCAGTCTCCTCCGGGTTCAGGAGGAAATAATTGCGGATCTTGCGCCGCGAGAATCCATCGAACGGCTCGCCCTCCGCCACCGCCTCGGCCAATGCCGCCAGCATCAGCGTGACCGTCGTCAAGCGTTGTTGCCCATCGATGACCAGCAAGGGTGCCTGATGTGTGACTTGCGATAACCCACTCTCGATATACACAATGGAGCCGACGAAGTGGACGGCAATTTTATCGTTGCTGCCACAGCGCACGATGTCGTCCCACAACTGGCGACACTCTTTTTCTGTCCACGAATAAGTGCGCTGGTAGATGGGAATGACGAACTGCGGTGATTTTTTTAGAAAATCGAGTAGCTTGGCTTCGGTGGCTTTCATTGTTATTCTCCTGTAAAGGTTTGGTTGTGGAATTCCTAGCGCAATGCGTCGGGCCGGCAAATTTGTGAGGGCTGTGGCCCCGTTTCATTAGCGCTTAGGCATATGTGTTTTTTCACGCCGAGTAGGAAGACATAGTGCGTCCAGCCCAAGGTGAACGGGCGGGCTGATGGCAATTCGGCAGTCACTGACTGACGAATCTGGCTGGAGTGAGATTTTGCAGTCACTGATTGCAAAATCTTAGGTTGCCCTGTTGCTGACTGGGCAATTGGGAGGCGGCCTTCATTTTCCAGATAAAAGCAGCGCATGTATTCAAGATTGCTCTTGGAGTAGCCCCGGCCAAACTCTTGTTCTAGCCTCTCGGCGAGCTGCTTGATCACCTCTTGCCCATAAGCCGCACGGTCTTTTCCCTTCTGCTCCTGCTCGATGATGCGCCACCCGATTTCAAAGTTCGTATGGACCTGCACGAGGTCCACGCCGCGCGCCACCGTGGCGCGGGCGTTCGAAATTAGACCACGGATGTCGTTGAAAAAAGATTTGGTGAGTTTCATAGCAGCTTCCTGATGTTCCCTAGTATCTTGTGCGCTCTCGGCAACCAGCGCGGCGATGGTTGCAATCCAGAGGGGCAAAGCCCCGGCGTCATATTAGCCCATGGCAACGCTCTGGGTAACCGGTCCTTGTTTGAACATAATAACCTTTGGGCTTTGTAATAGCATCAAAGAGTAATTATATCGTTGGGTACTTGCTATGAAAGTAGTTTTCCACTCTTTGGAGTTTATTCTTGATAAAAGAGTTATGATAATCGGAAAATCATTAATGTATAGCGTAGCTTAAATAATAAAGGTTCAAACTATAATGCTGTTATCCCCGCGAATGCGTGGATAACAGTGTGAAGCCGGTTGCGACTGGTTTCCCACCTTCGTGGGAATGACGGTTAGAGAATCGAATCATACAGGTCATTCCAACTCGGGTTCACTTCCTCAATCAGCCGCAACTTCCACGCGCGGTCCCATTTCTTCAGTCGTTTTTCGCGGATGATCGCATTTTCCATATCTTTATGTAATTCGTACCAGACTAGCATATGGACGCCGTATTCCTTCGAGAATCCTTCTACGACCTCGTTTTTGTGTTGCCAAATGCGTTGGACCAGTTCGCTCGTCACACCGATGTACAGCGTTCCGTTGCGTTGACTCGCCAAGATGTAAACGACGGGTTGTTTCATGGTTCTCTGGTTTCTTGTCTTCCACGCACTCGGCGTCTAATCTGCCCTCCCGTGTCTGTTCTGTCATCCTCGCGAAGGCGGGGATCCAGTGTGAAGCCGGTTGCGACTAGTTTCCCATCATCGTGGGAATGACGGGTGCCTGGTTTCCCACCTTCGTGGGAATGACGGATTAAGGAACCCCCGGATGTTCTGTAATGGCTTCCGTGCACTTGGCGACCTTTCTGTCATCCCCACGAAGGTGGGGATCCAGTTGGTTGCTAGCTTTTGCTTATTCACTTCTGCCATAATTTTTTCTTCAATAGAAGGTGCCCAGAAAGAGGGTAAGCCATAATAGACCATCGAGCCACCACCTTCATAGCCGCCTTCTTTAAGAACCCGAAGAGAAGGAATGTAAGCCATCACATCGGTAGCGTAGGCACAAACCCAGGTGCTTTGGCCAAGTTCTTTTTTAATACGAAGAGCGTAATCAATCACCACTTCGCCGCCCAGAAAAACCCAAAGTGGGCCATCGCCAAGCTTCCAAGATTCGATAGGAAAAGCATAATTAGCTTTTAGCGAACCTTCGGCATTAAGTTTATTTAAAAGATATTTAGCTCGGCCAGCTTGAAACTTATCTTTACCTAGTGAGTCTTGTAAAAGTTTATCGCGAGTAGGAAGTTCAGCAAAGGAAAGGGGAATATCGCTATAGGTTTTCGCAAGTTTACCTTGAATTTTCTTCATGGGTTTAGCGATGGTTGCATCGACCGCATTAGCAAGCTGGTTGCCATAATCTTTAGCAATCTCGACAGTTCTTCGAGGGAGTGGGTTTTGATCAGCGCCACAGCCAGCCCAGAAAAGAGCAGTCACGCCTGGATGTCGTTTTTCAAGTTCCGCCATGGCGAAACCGGGGTAATCGCCACACCACTGATAAAAAGAAAGTGTGGTGGAATGGCAGGCATAACCAAATACAAGCCCCTTTAATTCTCCCTTATTGTTCTTGATTTGAAGTACGGGAACCGCATGATCAGACGGGCCAAGAATTTTATCTTCGGCCTTGAGTTTAACCACATCGGCTTCTTTATTAGTTCTACGATTTACTGCAAAGGTCGCTTTGCCTTCGCCCCACGATAATGCAGCAGGTGCAAGGTTCTTAATTGCAATTGCAGCTACTTCGGAAACTTTTTGTATTAATTGAAGGGTGTATTCATCAACGAGTTTGTTGTTAGCTTCGTTAAGGAAATACATAGTACGAAGATTCGTTCCTACGACTGGGCCACAATGGGTATGCGAGCATGCAAGGCTGATGGAGTCTTTTTTCAAGCCGTGTGCTTTTTCAAGATTATCACGGATTTGATTCGAGGTGATTTGATCGATGCCTACCAGATCAAGGGTGATTAATAAGCAGCGATTTTTAGAGCCATCTTCGATAGCAATCGCCTTGGCGAATAAATCGTGCACCTTTCCCTCAGAAACTTTATCACGACCGCCATAGCCCGACATCCACATGTTCTTTTCGGGAGTGATGACAATGGTTGCGAGGCCAGCTTGCCAGGTTGTTTTTTCCTGAGCGTTCACGAAGCTAACGAACAATACCAAACTAAGAAGCATAATCGAAAGGGTTCGGAATTTCATAACGGGATCCTTAAAATGGTTTTCTATCGGATCGAATCGAGGTAGGCAAGCAGGTCAGCCATTGCTGGAATTGTAACTTGTTTTTCGATCCCTTCGGGCATAAAAGAAATACCTGTGGAGCGCATTTCCTCTATATTGGTGCGCAGGATGGTTTCTGTTTGATGGTCTGCTTTCCAAAGTGTGATGCTGTTAGAAGATTCG
>Ga0209284_10001654_pt1 | contig 33437 bp, 60 predicted proteins | sample FRY03_FD_187211 | JGI IMG/M metagenome (GOLD analysis project Ga0209284, IMG submission 187211) | Freshwater microbial communities from Lake Fryxell liftoff mats and glacier meltwater in Antarctica - FRY-03 (SPAdes) (version 2) | ecosystem: Environmental > Aquatic > Freshwater > Ice > Glacier... | reverse complement strand
TTAGGTGCCCCCCCCTCCAGAGGCTGAGACCTATAACGACTTTAAGCATGGGGCCTAGTGACATCTAAAAAGATCGTTATGCCACGACCTCTGATGGGCCTATAAAAAAAGCATACAAACTACCTACCTACAGTCAGTTAAGATATAGGCACTTTTTATATGCGATTCGATCCGGCGAAAAAGATTCACCCTTACTAATTATCCAGAGATTGATTTCGGCGAAGTCGTTTAGACGGAGCGAAACAAAACTCTCTTAATTCTTTAGGAGTCTATACAACTCAAAAGTAGGCAGGACAAAGCACGCAGGGCGCAACTGGGGGATCGAAAGGGGGACAGGGGCCCGGCCCGGTTTGTGAATATTCTTCAGTATTTCCTTCAGTGGAAAAGGTGTTATGTAAGTCATTGAATATTAGCGATTTATAATAAATGGGACAGGTTTCGATATTGGGACTCAATCTCAATAAGCGCAGTTTGATATTGGGACTCAATCTCAATAAGATTTAAATGAATGAAAGTCATTGATGATCAACGACTTGTGAATGGTTTCATAGGTGGGTGAATTGTTTTAAATCCCTTGCCATCAAACACTTACGGCGAACGTACCACCAACGACTTGGGCGACCAAATGATTACGCCTTGAACATTCAATGAAAAATCCTGAGAGCGAAAATAGCTATTGACTTTTTATAAAAATTCTGATACACTACTTGAGTCAGGGGTAGTCAAAAATTTCGGGTGGCGCGGTATTTTTACAACTTTTTTGATTGGCGTGAGAGAATAAAACGCGAGGATTTTTCCGGGCCTTGCCATTTGCGCAGGCTCCGGTCCCCCAATCGTTCCGTTTTATCGGTCACATCATTTTCGGGTTTGGCTTCCCTACTCTTGAGAACACCAGTGTGAAACCTTTTTTATAAAAAGTCAAGAACTGTTTTATAAAAATGGCGACCTCTTCGAACTAATGAGTAAGTACAGAAAGCGTGCTTCGATGATCTTGGCTATAAACATCTTGTAGTGCTCCACACTACGTCTGTAGACCAAGTATAATCCCGTTATAATTCTTGACATCTTATAAAAAGTTCTATTCACTGGAACCATGATTAAAACATATTCTGTTCGGAGATATTGGACTGTCAGTGACACCGTAGAGGTCGAGGCGGAGAATGTCGATGAAGCCAATGAAATTGCATTTGATATGGACCTTGGTATCGACCCCAGTTATGTCGATAATTCCATCAACAACGACCCTGAGATGGATGTCATCGAGGGCACGCCCACTCACTTTTGAACTTATGAAAAAACACGACAACGAAGAATTGGAGGACGTTATCACTGAACTCTGTGAAGCAATCAGCGACGTCTTCTTGGGAAGTAAGTGTCTCACGGCAGTGGTCATAGATGTTGCTGGTGCTGAGTTGATATCAAATTGGAACGACCACTTATGGTCGTGCCCCATCAACACAGGACGTGAATTGGCTATTTGGAAAGAAAATTCCGAAGAGCGTGCTCGCTTATACTAAACTTATGAAAAACAATTGGGAAAATAATTCAATTCAATTTCCACGACTGATTTCTGAAATCGAGCGGTCTGGGGGGGGGGTTCTCGACTGAACTCTATCACGATGTCGCCGACAGTATGGACGTTAGCATTAAAGACCTGCGTGAGTTAATCGACCGCGCCTGTGACGAGTGGGACAAGATTGTCTCAGAAACATAATCCTTGACTTTTATAAAAACACACACCACAATAACACCATGAAAGTTTACTCATGTCCAAAACACCTCCAACGCCGCCGACGCCTGTCGAGTGGGAGAGAACACACTAAAAAAATGCGCTGAAATTGTCAGATTAAACTACCCAAAACCATGAACACACCTCCACCTCCAGAGATCATCGAAACTGCGGACGCACAATCAACGGCGCGAAATTACGTGGGATATGTTTGCCCGCCGTGGCTCGCTACTCACGCAGCCGACGTGCGGCCTCCACGCCCGTCGCCGCGCTCGAAATACCTACCCCACACCGGCAAAAAACAACAGGCGAAGGCTTGACTTTTTATAAAAACAAGCCCACACTCTGAGTATGAAATTCAAAGTAACTCACGACATAAAGACTCTCCCAAAGTGGGCGCAAAGTCATATCAAAAAGCTTGAGGAAAGCGTGCAGCGAGCAGAGAAAACCATCCCGTGGACGAAACCGGGCATGGAGTGGTTCACGATCCTGCACCCGGACACACGATCGGCGAGGGACAAGGACACGCACCGCAAACTCTTCTTCCTCGGTGAAGACTACGCACACGCCGTGTGCTCAATCGGCCCGATGGACTGCGTTTTCGTCGGGCGAGGTAGGTCGAACTAATCAATATGCCTACGCAAAAAACAACAGTAATAGGGCTTGACTTTTTATAAAAACAAGCCCACACTCTGGGTATGAAATTCGAAGTAACTCTAATGTTTGAACGTCGCCAGACCATCGAAGTCGAGGCTGACAACGCCGAAGATGCTCGCAGAATAGTTGAAGACGGTGAGTTCACCGACGAGCAAATCACTGATACCGACGACGCTTTCATTGAAATTACTGGCGTCGTCGCCCTCACTCCACATGATACCGAAACCACATAATTGGAAAGTCACATTCTACAAGAATGATGGCACGGTTGTGTCAACAGTTGTTCAGTGTGTTAAACGCTTTGCTAAGTCTCTCGCCAATGAAGAACTTGAATATCCTCTCTGGGATTCTCACCGAGTAAAAATTGGTCAAGTAAAAATCTCTATAATCAAATGAATACTACCACTAATCGCCCCGCGGGCGTCACCGACGCTCATCTCACTTACCTCGACCAACTCCGCGAATCCGGCGAGACCAATATGTTCGGAGCCGGCCCCGGCGTGGAAAGGATCTTTACTGTTTCCAAGCGGACCGCCACGACCATCGTGGTATATTGGATGAACAGCTTTGGAAAGGATGACCGGTAAATCATGGATAAGACCGCTGACAACATCGAACAATCCGAGGAACCGCTAGAGATAGTGTTTCCCTTGGATGAGGTTGCCGAGATGCAGGAATACTTTAACATCGAACAATCTGAGGAACCACTACGATAATACTTCTTGACATTTTATAAAAGAAGACCCAAGATGGTCTTTCAAATATGACGACTATAAATTCCACAGGGTTGCTTGAACCCCAAATTCCACATGTCAAGACCTTGGTAGACTCACTTTACCTAAACGGTTTTGCTGTAGACACTTCTGAAACTGGCACCGGCAAGATGTATTGCGGTGCGGCAGTTGCACGCGAGATGAATGTTCCCTTCGTGGTCCTTTGTCCCAAGGCGGTAATCGTTCAATGGGAAGAAGTTCTGAAAATCTTCAACATTGTTCCGAAGGCTTTGATTAACTTCGAACGTCTTGGTCGAGGCAAGACTAAGTGGATGAAGTGGAAGAAGATGCCCGACCCTTCCAATCCTTTCAAGAAGGATGAGCTGGTTGAAATGCCTTGGTTCACCTTCCCACAGAACGCCTTAATCGTTGTTGATGAAGGGCATCGGTGTAAGGGAGTCAACACCACGAATTCGTGGATGATGGTCGCATTGAAGGCACAAGGCTACCGTGTAGTCGTTTCTTCCGCCACCATTGCGTGTAGTCCTTTGGAAATGAAGGCGTTTGGATATCTGTCCAACATGCACAAGCTCTATAACTTCAACGACTTCTGTCGGATGCACGGAGCAATGTGGACTGGTCGTTGGGGTGCCATGACGTGGACTATGAATTGTCCCGAGGCAACCAAGGCGATGCAGGAGTTGCACAACTACCTTTTCAAGACGACTAAGAGCACGTCTCGGATGACCGTTGAGCAGTTCGGTAAGTTGTTTCCTGAGTCTCATATCGTGGCCAAGGCGTTTGACCTTGGAGCGAACGAAAACAAGCTAATAAGCGTCTATGACGAAATGGAGGCGGAACTAGCGAAGCTTGAAGACCGTTGTGCGAGATATCGTGAACACGTCTTTGCTATCATGATGAAGGCACGTCGTCTCGCTGAACTTTACAAAGTTCCGTTGTTTGTTCAGATGGCTGAAGACCTTTATGACGAAGGGAAGTCAGTTGTGATTTTCGTGAACTTTGAGGATTCGGTGGATAGTATTTTCGGACGCCTGGTGAAGTCTAAGAAAATCGACGAGTCCGAAATCGGTTTCATTATCGGTGGACAAAGTGCCAAGGCGCGGGATGCTGATATCAAGGCATTCAACGGTGACAGAAAGAGAATCTTGATTGTCAACATGGCTGCTGGTGGAACCGGTATCAGTCTCCATGACTTGAACGGTAAGTTCCCACGGGCTTCCATCATCAGCCCCAATTGGTCTGCACAGAACCTGCGACAGGCGTTGGGTCGGGTGTGGCGTCAAGGTGGTCTCACGAAGTCCTATCAAGCGATTGTGTATGGTGCTAAGTGTATTGAGGAAAGTATCTGCCGTCGTGTTCAGGCTAAGTTGAATAACTTGGACACACTGAACGACGGGGACCTTGCGGAGCACCTTGACTTACTTTAGTCGTCAGTAGCATTGCCGGTCGAGTGGAATCGGCCGGCAATCATTTTCCTTGACACTTATAAAATACCAGTTAATGTCATCTATATGGACAAAATTGTAAAACTTCTCGCAGTCAATACCGGCTCCGAAGAAATCGTAACTGAAAAGCATGAGTTCCCTTCCAGCGAATCAGAGAAAATCAAAGAAACGATTCTTGAGAGTCTCAACCGCATGGGTAAGAGTTCCCACGTCCTAATCAGTTACAGCGGCAAGCTGTATACGGCAAATCACACTTCTCAACGTGGTAAGAGTAGAGACTATTACCGCGCTGAGGTTCGCTATCACCCTATGGCTACGGAGCTCGCTTAAATATACACCCATCGAAATTTATGATTAAAATCAAACCAGCAATTAAAATCAAACCAGCAATTAAAATCAAACCAGCAATTAAAATTACAGGCAACGGAACTTCGTTGTGGTGTAAGAAGGAAATCTCGAAGAAGACCTTTGCCGTCAGTCGAATGAAGCTGAGGGACTTCTGCGACACCGACGAACCATATGAGCTGCAACTGTTTGGGCGCGGCACTGAGTGGCACCACTATACCGACGATGGTATCGCCCGCGAAGTGCAAAAGAAGTTTAAACCACTAGTGCAAAAGCGTTATCCCAAATACACCATCACCAGTATTTCTTGGTCTGAACAGGGAATGCAGCCAGATGGTGGTTGGAGTTTCGACGTGTGCATCAAGGAAAATCGTAAATAATTTTGGTCAATTTGAAAGTTTTTGTTGACATCTACATATATATGTGTAGATTGGTAGATGTTCTTTAATACTTTAACATGGTAGGGCAGCTTCTCTTGAATGGATTGAACCTGACGCGGTAATAATCGCGGCTCGCAGAAACAAGTTTAAGTAAAGATAGACGATGATGATGAGAAAAATAGAATGTAGTAGGAAAAGCAGATTATTAGACTTGTAACAGTATCAGGCTATGGAAGATAGCAAAATCCTTGAATTTCTGAAAATAGTTCTTGACGATTATAAAAGTTAATGTATAGTAGAGTTTCAATTGAGTGATGGCACTCACAGTTCTTTAGATATTATGCGAATGTGGTGTAAGTCAGCACGGGCTCAATCCTGAGTTCAGTTCCCTTCAAACGGACATTCGCTCCACAGATTTTGTCGCAGGATGGCGCAGCGGCAGCGCGTTTGGCTCATAACCAAAAGGTCGGAGGTTCGATTCCTTCTCCTGCACCCAATTTACGCCCTCCCACCTCATGTGGGTAAGGCATTAGCCAACGATTAACAGTCGTTGGCCGCATTTTTCGTCTAACAAACGCGGACATCATATCTCCGGGCAACGGAAACGATATGGCTCAACTTTGAGTTGAGTATGAATTTCAGTTCTTTCACAGTATAACAATTTAAGGGCAGTTTGATGTCCTTTCGCCCGCAAGGGTGATTAAGATACGCCCACCGCAAGGTGGGAAAAGGCAAGGTTCCGATCCTTGTCGCCGCACCGCGGTCAGTTAAACAAGCGTAGTTCGTAATGTATCGCACGGTGTTATAGCCGGCGGTCCTAGAATCGTAGACGATCGTCCTCTAAACGAAATCCCAATACCACATGGCGAGGGAAGATAAAAAGGTGTAACCTTTGGGGAAGTCCAACATCCGTCGAGATAGTAGAATGAAACGTAAGGATAGTCCTACGAAGCCTTTGCAGCTTAGTGGTTCTGTTCAATGTCTGTCGGTGAAGTGGGTTTAAAATACCCACTCCGCACCGTCGGTCATGGCTTAAACTCAGCAAAGAGAAAGTACGGCGATGGATTGCATAGAGTGGCCCAAAAGGTCACGCCACAATAGATGGTGCACGTCGCTTCGGTATCGGCCGTAAAGGCCAATTTCACTATTAATGAAACCTATAAAATCAAAAGCCACCATCCGCTTCAAGAGTAAGTTGGCAAAGTCGTCCCCCGAAAGGGAAGGATGAGCATCGTAGGCCGAAAGCCGAAAATGTTTGATATGAGAAGTAGATTTCGGTGGGGGTAGCTCCTCTATCAAGTTGAAAGTTGTATCGAGTATCTTGGAGTAGTTCTCGACCGCCTGAGTTTAAACGGCGCCATTGGTTCACAACGTAGGTAAAACTACGTGGATAAGAGGTCAAACAATGTAACCTCAAAAGATGAATCGTTGAAGGTGTAGTCTCAACCTTCAGTAAAAAAAATTCCTTAAAAGGAATTTTTTTATGCCCCAACATAAAGCTTGACATTTTATAAAAACAAGTTCAGTCTGATTCTATATGGAACGTAAATCTAAAAGTTATCTTCTGACCGTCAATAACGATAAGGACGGATTGAATACCCTTCAAGCTATCCGTAAGGAAGCGCGACGGCTCAAATTGAGGGTCCGCAGTGAGGGGCGAAATCCTAATCGGGTTCAGTTTCTCTCTAAGGACATTCCTGCCAAGCGTCGAGCACAAGCTCGTCGTGAGACCGTTGGAACACACCTTTCGGTGGCACAGTCGACGAGGTTCGACGTTTACGCTTACGACCAAAGCGCTGGGTGGGGGTTCAAGGATGTTCCCAGCCCTTACGCGATGGGAAAGTTGAGGACCGCTGCACTTTTGGCTTGACTTTTATAAATCATTCAACCACCATAGAATCATGACTACAACAATTCAAGGTCCAACCGGTAAAGTTATCGGATACATTATCAAAGAGTCCGGGGAGAATTATCTCATACTTGACCACAACCAGAAGCGTGTCGGCCGTGTATCGGCTGGGGTGACGATGGATGTCAATGGTCGGGTAATCGCCCGCGGAAATCAGCCCGGTTTGTTACTAAATCGTTAATTTTCAATTTAGTTCGGCGATTCTGATTTCTTCTCCATAGTTAAATTTGGTTACATTTATGAAGATTTCAGATTCCAACGGACACAAATACATCAATTCACATCCTACTATTCCGAAGGTCAATCCATCAAAAGAGCAGATTCGCAAGACGAAGCTATTTGAGGGAAAGCCCTCCGCTAAAAAGAAATGAATAAACACGAACGATTCGTGGCTGGCCGCCGCGGGTTTTCTTTCCTCTCAACTCGGTCACCAGGTGTGACAGGAGCTCGGGGCCCGCTACGGCGGGCCCTGTCTTATTTAAGCCGTCGGTCATAGCGGCTCCGCAGTGGCTTGGTTTGGTATGAACCTTGGCCTTATCGACCCCTGTTCTAGCAAAATAGGGGTTTTTTGTTGACATTTATAAAAAAGTTATCACTGTCAGAGATATGAGTTACAAAAAACACAAAAGTCTTAAATATCCAAAACGGCTGGCAAGCCTGTTTTTTGATTTCTACGTCATGAATGAAGTTTGGTTCCGCACCATTGGGCTAGCCACCTACGGATATGCTGTAACCAACTTTCTACCACATGCTAAGGAGACCGCGATTGATAAGACGTTTAACCGTGTCTTGGCTGAAGTGAAAGCTGAGGTCATTGACGCTCTGGAATATTCGGTTCGTCGCGAGATTCGTCACTTCACCGATAGGCACGCTGGAGTGGTTGATAACTGCCGTGATTGGGGTGCGGCCGAAGCCACAGAGGATGAAGAACTCGAATATGAGGCCAACAGTAAGAAATATGCTAAATACAAAGCAGAATTCCGTCGTCGTGGTGGTCACGATGAAGTGGATTTGGGAACCATTGAAAATATGTTCAAAGACCCCGCAATAGATTGGGAAGACAGTTATGGTGGTGAGTGTTGGGCGGAAGGAACTGCCTTTCTGATTAAGCTCAAGGAATCAAAGACCATCAAGGACGATATTTTTCTGTTGGACCGGATTTTTGACTTACAGCACAATAATGGGTTCATTCTGAACAAGACTGGATTTAAGGTTATCTGCGCCGAATGGAGTGGGGGTGCTACAAGTCGTAAGACGTGGAGCTGGTTCCATGATGATTTTAAATACACAACCATGCTCGACTATCGGGTATACTCCAATACGAAAGGATTGGCTAAACACGCTTCATCGTCCGTTCGTAACTTGTTCACCGCCAATAGGAATTATCTGGGTGTTTAGTCCTTGACTTTTATAAAAAAGCTATCCATTATTGAAAACATGAAGGTCAACCTCCTATCCATTTCGTCTGAGAACTTCATGACTCACCAGCATTTCGTTGGTGAGCATGAAGTTGTGTTGGTTCAACCACAATTTATTGGAACCGCTTGGTCCAAGGAAACTGATATTTTCCGGTCCTCTGTTTGGGATATGGACGGCAATCCTGTGTCGCTATCCTTCCGCAAGTTCTTTAATTGGGACGAGAAGCCGGAGCTTTATCCAGCCCCAAAGGACTTGACTGGTGCTACCATGGTTGAGAAGCTGGACGGCTGTTGTGACGGCGACACCACACTCGTCACCACTGATGGCGAAGTGACTATTCGAGAGATATGCGATTCTAAGTTCTCAGGAAAAGTTCTTGGGTTCTGTCACACAACCAACAAACAAAAATTTACGCAAATAAAAGCACACTCAGTAAAGGAATCCCCAAATGTCGAATGGTATGAACTCGAACTTGAAGATGGGAAAAAAATAAAACTGACTGGCAACCATCGCGTTTGGGTCAAGAATTTGAATTGTTACCGCCGCGTGGACGAGCTGCGGCAGAAGGATGAATTAAAAAGTATCAACAAAATACAGTCTAATTCAAAGTTATATGATGTTCAGACTGATACCAAGAATTTCTTTGCGAATGGAATTCTAGTCCACAACTCCACTTTGATTTTCTCCCGTTACAAGGGTCACACCGTGGTTCGCACTCGTGGCACCGTGAACGCTCGCTTACAACCGAATGGTTACGAGATTGATTTCTTGATGGAGAAGTATGGGGTGTTTATCCGTGCTCTGGAACATGATGAGAACTCCGATGCATCCTATGTGTTCGAGTGGATGTCTCCGACCAATCGTATCGTCATTGACTATGGTGACGAGCCGGACATGGCTTTGATTGCCATTATCAACCACGAGAATTACTATATGCAGTCCCAGTCTAATCTGGATAAGATTGCCGACGCGATGGAACTTCGTCGCCCTCGCACCTTCAAGTATGACTCTGTGGCTGAAATGCGCGATGCTGTCGAGGTTCTTCGGGACCAAGAGGGCTTGTGCGTTTATTACAATGATGGTCAGAACATCCGCAAGGTGAAGTCTGCTCACTACTTGTTCCTGCACCGTGCCAAGTCCGAAATCTCAAGCATCGACAAGGTGATTGATGTTTATATGGATTGGCACTTCGATGGTGTTGGCGAGAAGAACTACACTGGCTTCTTCGCTTACTTGACCGAGAAGTTTGATTTTGAAATTGCCACCATGGCCCAAGGTCACGCTTCGCGCATCTGTGACGCTATGAAGCAAGTCAATGACATCATGGCTCAGTTGTATAAGTTCGCCGAAGGTTGCCGCACCATGAAGGTTGGTCCTTCGACTGTGACCTTGGAGCCGAAGCAGGTTCGTAAGTTCGCCGCTCAAAAGATTCTTCAAGCCTATGGATCGACTGGTCGCTCGTCAATTATTTTCAAGATTCTTGACGACAAGAAGGTTGGCGTGGACGACTGGAAGAAGATTCTTTACCAAGTTTTAAAGTGACATGACTATTCAAACCGTTATTGATAATCTGAACCGAACCATATCCGGTAAAGAAATGCTACTGGACACATTGTCGGCCACACATCTTGCAAAGGATATATGCCCGGTTATAAAGCTAAATATCACTGAACTTGAAGCAATTCGAGATGATTTGATGAAAGTTGATTCTTGACTTTGTGTAAAAATTCAAACACTATTTCTATATGGACGACGAGATTATAGTCGATAACAAGTGGACCTACTACACCGGCCATCACCGAGTAGATATCGGTGACAAGGTGAAGTGTCCCGTGGCGCGGCACGCCGACGCCGTATGGATTGGCGAAGTAACAGGCCTTGGAGCCTTAGACGCAAATTACACCGGTAAAGTAAATACGATTCTCGGTGTAGTAGGGATGCCACCCAAGATGACTCCTGAGGAACAGAAGGACGCAGAGGCATCAGTTGCAGCCATCATGGTGTCGTATGGTATGACGAAGGTCAAGGCCAAAGAAGCGGCCATCCTCGTAATTAAAGAGATCTGTGACATCATTACTTTTGACAGTGAAGATTGAAAATAGTTCTTGACTTTTTATAAAAACAACTTCAATGTCATAGATGTTAGATAGAAAGAGATGTTCTTGGTTCTCAAGCAATTCTCTGTTTTCGCAAGATGTGGGGTTCTATCTTTCCCCCATTTTCATAACTCAGCGGTGGGGTTTTAATGTCCCCACCGCTTTTACTTTCAGTTCTTTAACAGTTTTGGATGCAAGGGGTTAAGTTGAACCCTGTGTATAAAAGTGGCGGAGACGAAAAGACTTGAAACGTCGTTGACCACACCATCCATCCTATTTGGTTCAAATTCGCTTACACTCATAAACTTAGCTAAGTGATTCGATTCACACTGAGGTCCCTGAGAGGGTCACTGAACCATAACAATTTGACGGTCACGTTAGTAATCCTGTCCAGCTGGCTGATTGCTAAAGGGAGCGAACGGGCTCTTATGTTGCCGGTGGTAGATCACCACAGTGGGTTTCAATCCCCTACCGTCGATTCAATTTCATTCTGATGCGTGTAAGCACGTGGTGGCGCCGAATACCAATCACGGCAAATCTTTATACTCTTTTGCTTGAGGTCAAAGAAGTTGGCGGATGTTCCTGACCAATAAACAAAACCTTACGTCCAGAACATGGGGCGGCGCAAAATATCCAATTAGACGGCGGTGACGAACTCATCGCCCGAACAACTTTCTCAGCAATATCCTCACTAATAAGGATTGACATTTATAAAAATACATACACCGTAAGTCATGTTACTCACACAATTACAAATGCACAACGTAGCCCCACGAGGGGTGAAGGCATGCTGTGTTCCTACCTCACTGTGTTTCCTCACCGGAGCCGACTATCAGGACGTCGAGTATATCCTAACACGCGAACAACCGAAGAATTACCGACCCGACTTAAAGACAAATGGTGGGGTCTTCACCGAAAAGCTTTTAGGTCAGTGCCGCAAACTGTTTGGTCACCTGTTTACGTCGGTAGGTGCTCAACGGGGTGATACGGTGTATTCTTTCAAAACACGCTACCCCACAGGTACTTACCTACTGCAAATTCGGAGGCACGTCTTTGTCCTCAAGGATGGTATTTATTACGATTTGTGTGCCACCAACCACCACGATAAACTCTACGGGGCTTGGAAGGTTGAAAAAGTCTCTTGACATTCATCAGCTTTGCCTTGGCAGCGACGGTAATCGACTCAGATTGAAAAAACTTCTTGACATTTATAAAAAAGTCGTCCACTGTTGAAAGTATGAAAAACATTCGTTCAATTGTTGGGAAGGGACTGAATCTCTCCACTCGCGTTGAGAAGCAACGCAAGGGTAAGGGCTCCTACATCCGCAAAAACCGCTATAACCAAAACTAATCTTATGAAACTCATTCGTTGCATTGTCTCCGCCATTAACTCTAAGGGTTAACCTGATTTGTATTTCGTGACCATCCTATGTCGCGACATCGACATTGACACTGAATTGGTCTATGTGGCTGCTAAGGTGGCAGCGGAGAATGAAGGTTATGAGGCCATGCTGGCCTACGACGAATATGACGCCGCGGGGAAAGCTATGCTCGGACTGTTCGATTGGGACTCGTCCTCAATAGTAAACATCGACGGTGTTGAAATGGAAATCATAAAATAATTATGAACAAAACAGAAATCAATCTAATTGGAGGGTGGGTGCTACTCCTAACTCTGGTCGCCTCGGCTATAGTCTTCGCGGCATTTGGCAAAATGGAAGTTGCTGCCAGTTGTGCCACCGGTGCTGGTATTATAGTCTGGGCTGCAATAATGACAGATAATGTTTGACATTAAGATTTATTTAAATATCTTAATCTTGCTTTTTCTCCAATTATACGTTTCGTATCCTCACTGTGCGTTTTTCCTTTAAAATGGTTGTTGGTTAACATTCGAGCTCTAATTTTCTTAACTCTTTCTTGTGACAACACTCTACCTGACATGGCGGTGCTAAGTTTCTTTTTGACGATATCTGAACATGGCTTTCCCCCAACTGACCAAGCGGTTGGAATGATACTGGTTGGGCTAACCAACTTGGCGTCCACCCCGTTTGTTATCCAAAACTTTCCATAGTTACCATTATTTTTCCCAACATTCCTACCCCTTTGAAAATTACTCATTTTTATCCTAGCCTCAGACGTGTGAGACCATCGGGGTCTTCGACGAGCAGAATCGGATAATTTCTTTCTATGTTCTTTTGTAAATTTTTTTCCTCTGTGAGAAGCTGACATTTTGGCTCTAGTTTCACTGTTGAATTTTCCTGAAAAGCCACCCGTTCTTATGTTATAACCACCTTTGATAGAATTTTTTTCAGTTATCCAATAATCTTCCCTACTATTGAGAACTTCTCTATTAGGAGGACAGATTTCTAGATTAATTTTTTCAAATCCGTCGTATCCGTATTTTTTAAGAGCTCTTAGAAGCTTAGGTTGATTCTTACAGTCTAATCTTTTATATTGGCCCCAGCGCCTCTGAATACTGTTTTTGGTCTGACCAATATACCATTTACCATTAAATTTGTTTTTTAAACCGTAAATTCCAATATCGCTGCATTTGTCGTTTGAGTATCTGTTCTCTGTGTCGGTTGTAGTATCGCTTAGAACGATTTCTTGATTTTTCATTGAGTTCTTCTTTTGTCCGATATAATCGTTTTCTCCCCATGTAAATAAATATAACGTGAGAGAGTAAAATGATAAAAATTTACGATTTTTCTTTACTTTTTATAAATTAACATTCACAATGATACCATGACACTCAAAATCGGTAAAAACCAAATACAACGACCAAGTGGAGTGGTTCAGAGTAAAGATGGGCAATACTTCTATTGGTCGTGTGTTGTTTCAGGTATCGCGACGTTCGCAAGTGCTGACCGGTTTGATAAGATGCTGGCCCGATACGGGAACAACGAAAATAAGCTCGTGAAGACCTTTGTCAGTCGTCCTGCACAGAAGTATCTGGACGCTGGTTTCGCACCCGCCTCAATCCGCAAAATGGTTGAGGACAACAAGGGGAACCTGCCCAAGATGTATAACCCCAAGAAGGACACTCGGGTGAAGGATTTGAAGCCCAAGAAGGTTAGGAAGGACAAAAGTCTGCTCAAGTGTGAGGTGGTTAAATTGGTTGTCGTTGAGGATGGTAAGAAGGTCGTCGTTGAAGAAGTCGTCTATCCTTGGTCGAAAGATCCGCAGAATTTCTTTCTGTCGCCGCTAGTTCAGTTGAACTTGGCTGAGGACACCGACACCTGCCACCAGCCCCAACATTTCCTTGACGACTTGTGTCACGGTTGCCCACTGTATGACCGTTGTGGTTTCAAGAACAAGTATGGTCCTGAGGACTATAAAAATCCAAAGTTTACCAAGAAGCAGGTCGTAATTCGAAAACTTGAAGCTTGGAGTCAGGAAGAACTCAAGGCACTTGGGTTGTAATTTGTTTGACTGTTCATCACTAAAGGGCGGCTCGAAAGGGTCGCTCTTTTTTGTTGACATTTATAAAAAAGTAAAACACAGTGTGACCCAACGATGAAGCTGAAACACAATCCGACCTCCACTATTCTTGGTGAGCTGCCTTTAGACTACGTACTAGACAAGGCCATGGCCCGACATAAGTGCAACAAACTGGAACACGATGGGAAGTTATATGCGCTCGGTCGCATGAAGGTGTTCGGAGTCCATGGATGCAAATGCTATTACTGTGGTCTCAAAGGAACCAAAGTCATTCTGACCCAAGACGCCGGAGAAGCGAAGGCCCTGCACCTCGATTTGTTTGCTGAACGCAAAGGAAGTTACATTCTGATGAATCGGGACCATATCATTCCTGCATCCAAGGGTGGAACCAATACGGTGTGGAACATGCGACCCACCTGCCAACCGTGTAACACGAAGCGTGGCAATGTTGTCAAGCCTGAGGATGAGAAGCTCGCAAAGATTCAGATGCACATGAAGTCCATGTATTGCGTCCTGTCCCGAAATACAAATTTATCACGCGGGATGTGTTACAAACTTTCTTTCCTTGTAAGTCGATTCTGCGCTTGACATTTATAAAAGAGTAGTCACTGTCAATCGTAATGAAGCAACTGAATTTATATTTGAAGAAGGCACGCAATATCGTTGAGTATTATCGCACTGGGCCGCTTGGTGATGTTCCAGCAATCAATGGAAAGTTGGTTGAGGAAGCTCTTCGCTACGCGATGCAGGAGGATGGTTTGGGAAAGGTAGGAACTCGTGGTCTGGTCGACCTTTCCGTTCAACCTTGGAAAGCTGGTTATCAAGTCAAGACTCACCGCAAAAAGGCTGGAAGTTTTATTTTTTGTCGGTCTGACAAAGGGGATGTGGTAAGCCGAATTGCTGACGTAAAGAACCGTATTATCAGTGACTTGACCAAGTTGGAACTGAAAAAACTTTACCTCTTGGACATTGGGATTTTGGACGACAATTTCGGACTCTACACCCTCGCTAAGCTCAAGAAGAGCGGCATGTTACAAACGTGTGGAAGTTTCTTGAAGGAATCCCACGTCCGCATCCTTCCCAATCAAACCCATTTCAGAATTTACAAAGAAGGTTTAATTGTTTCTTGACATTTATAAAAAATTCATCCACTCTTAAAACATGGTAATAACACGTCAAAGTCCATTCTCCGGTAAGACCAACACGATGAACATTCATCATCTGACCCAAGAGGCCTATGTCCTTGGGATGCAGAAGATGAACGAGGGTGTTCTCTTACAAAACGCTTTCAGCCAACTCAACGCTGATGAACGTGAGTTCATCAAGACCGGCATCTTTCCCCGTGAGTGGGCCGAGCCCTTTGGAGGTGATGAGTGAAAACTTTCATCGTTTATATCAACGGTAACGAGCAGAAGGAAATGATTAAGGCTCGGAACCATAACTCAGCTGAGATGAAGGCGTGGAAGAAGTATTCTGACGTCTGCATCTTCTACATCACAGTCGCTTATACCGAGGTCTAACCTACTAACATGAAATACGAATACAAACGAATTGACACCAGCACCTTGACGGGGCTCAAAGAAGCAGAACGTCTGCACAACGCCGGTTGGAAGACTTACTCCACCGGACTGTTTCTAATTTCATTCTACCGCAAAGTCTCATGAAAAATAGCCAGTCAACTTATGAGGCGGTGCCATATCACACTCCTAAGACCTTCCACCCGGTGGAAAATATGTGGTGTGTATGAATATTCCAACGGCGAATTGCACTATTGTTTCAAGATGAGCAATCGTGGAGAGGACCGTTTGAATCAACTTTTGGCCAGAGGTATTCCGCTCGAACAAGCAAAAAAGCTGTTCTATCAGATGGACGGTAAATAATTACTTGACATTTATAAAAAATAGTATCTAATCAGAACCATGAAAGCTACAATCGTTCCCGATGAAATCGCCGTGGTATATTCCACTCGTCCTGAATTAAATCTGGAATTCCTTCGCATTGACATCCCGAACGGTTGGGACGACGTTAAGAAGATTCACAAGAAGGTGTTGATGTATGATGGCAAACGCTTTACCTTCTGCTCTTGGAATTCCGATCACCTCCACTGCCATTTCAATCGGCATTTGGGTATCGACCCGCAAACCGCAAAATTCGTAAGAAAATGAACCACGCATCCTTTACAGTTACCGACGTCACCAAGGACTTTATTTTCTTGGTTGACAATGATATAGGCAAGAGCGTCACCAATGATGCTGATTGGGTCGTTGAGACCGTTGCCAAACGATTTGGTGACAGCCGTCGAGTCTTATATCGAGACTCAATGGGAAACTGGGACGAATTGAAACATGACAAGGGTGTGTTTGAATCATACGAAGCAATCCCCGCCACCGACCGGGACGCAATCCGCGAATTTCTAAAATAAGATACTTGACATTTATAAAAATGTTACCCATCGTTGTATCCATGAAGACAACCAAACAAAACATCACTTCGTTTGTTCGCCAACAGCTCGCCACCAAGAAAGAGTGGGCGTTGAAGGCGTTAGTCCGCATCTACACTGAGAATCAGACGGATGCTGAAAAGTCTGTTGAGGATACCGTTGAAGATAACGGCATCGGTTTCACCGGCACGGATGGCACGTTCATGTCTTCCCTCGCCAAACAATACATTCAAAAGGGTTACCTGAGTGACAAACAGATGGTGTTTGTGTTCAAGCGGATGCCCAAGTATCACAAACAGGTTGTCGCCATGAGTGATGCCAGTAAATTAACCGCCATGGTGGAGGTCGCATGAAGACAACAGATTACTCGTGGATGTTCGATTGTAAAAACAATCCAAAGCGATTTTATATTCGAGTGAGTTCAAAGGAAATGATTAATCCCGTCCATGGGAAATACAGAATCCGTGACATGGAGAAAGGTGAACTTTCTTATGTGGTTCACATCAAGGTTCGTGGAGTTGTCGGGGAGCTAAATGTTCCTTTCAAAAATCGCCACGTCTGCACCGTGGAAGACAGAACGCAACCATTTTGTGTTGGACAGATTTATGATACTATGAAAGAGTTGGGACTGTTGGGGGGAATCACACCATGAAAATCAAATACATCGTCATCGACTTCATTGCGCCCGTCCTGATGTCCATCGCTAGCCAACATTCAGACTTTGGCCGATACAAGAAAGTGACGAGTGCCGGATTCTGCTCCGTCGATCAGAACGTGGATACAGGAAAATTTGAAGTTCACTGCTGGGGCGAATCAATCAGTCTCAACATCAAGTCTGACCCTGAGCATGATGCTCGGGTCATTGGAAATCTATTTAAGGAATTTTGAAAGCTAAACAAACAGTAAAGATTGTAGACGCAGGTGCTCCACACTTCGGTGAGTTGGGTGAAGTCGTCTGCACAGCCACAACCACAGAATTTAACGCCGTCAGCGTTCGGATCAAAGATGTTCCGAGCGCTGTATGGTATTACAAGGACCAACTAAAACTATATGAAAAAGAAAAATAAGAAATCGCGAGTTAAGTATAACTTTGCACTGAATGTTCCCGCTGGGAACTTCACGTTCAACGACCTTCGGGCATTGAACAGTGGTGTGCAATACATTACGCTATATATGCGTGTCAAGAAGATGTTGAGCCTCGGAACACTGTTCACAGTCGGTCTCCAGAAGACCACCGAAACTCGTGGCCGCAGCCTTGGTGTCTATAATGTGGTGAATCCCGCGGTGCCGGTGAATCCCGCGGTGCCGGTGAATCCCGCGGTGCCGGTGAAGCGCTCACATAAGAAGAAAGTGCCGGTCGCGGCATAAGACATTCTTTCTATTTGACATTTATAAAAATGTTGCCCATCGTAGGTTCATGAGCATTTCAAAACTTAAAATCCTTTACAAAGACCTGACTGTTTTTTCAACGTGGAATCTGCAAGGTGAGGAAACCCGCCCCGAAGTTCTGCTTGAGAAGGTCTACGACGCCTTCAACCACGGCTCGGGACAAGAGGATGAACTGTTCCTTCAGCTACACTGTCGCTCACTTTCAGTGGGAGATTTTGTGATGGTTGAAGACCAGTGGTATCAATGTGCTTCGTGTGGCTGGGATAAGGTTTCTGAGCCTTACGTTGAACGGTGGAAAGAGTTGTTCAACGCCCGTCTGGCCCAGTGGCCGGTCAGTCAACGGAACAAGTCCCTGCTGTTGACCGTGAGCAACCAAGTCGAAGAAATCATGGATTGACATTTATAAAATAGTATTCACTGTAATCTCATGAGCATGAAGATTGAAACCATTTGCCGCAACGACGCCGGGCAAGTAATTGCTGAGGTATATCTTACCAAAGAACAACGTGAGAAGGCGGAGCGCTTGATTAATTCGGTGGCGGAGATACTGGCTCCGCTGGATTACAATCGGACCTTTCTCACAAAGCTCGGATTCAAAAAAGTTCCGACCAACTGGTGTTCGTCGAATTACTTCTACAAGAACGAGAAGTTGGGTGTGGTGGTCAAATACCCATATCTACATAAGGAATCATTTGAGAATAAAATGAAGATACCCTCAGTCGTGGTGAAGAACCCAAGGTATAAGAAAAATCCGTATAAAATCGGTTGGTTCGTTGTAATCCAACCTCTGGCCAACACGGAAGAATCTGAGAATGCCTTCGCTGACATCAGTAGACATGGTTGGCATATTCCAGATTTTCATCACGATAACTGCGCACATTATGAAGGTGTTTCCGTTCTGATTGATTGGTAATTTATGAGACTTCTTATCAAGAAAATAAACTTGTTTACACTCAAAGACGCCGCGATGTGGACTGCCATCCGAAAGATGGTGGTTCCCGGTTGGTGTGCGGAGTCTACCTTTGGATGGTTTAACCGAAAAGAACGGCTGGGCTACACCAATGCGACCCTTCTGCTGCTCTATAAGGACAAAACTACTGTCGGCTGGAACCTTCACCTCAAAACTGCCCACAGTGAAATGCTGTGGGCCTTTACGAAACCATATTTCCGTCGCAAAGGATATCAGAAGCTCCTGTTAGCCAAAAGTAAAGCCTTGTTTGGTCAAAACGCCAAGGTGCAACTCAAGGACATCCGTCAGAAAAAGGCATTCAAATACTACAAAGCGGCTTGACATTTATAAAAAAGTAGTCACTCTCAGCAGTATGAAATACAACTTATCCAACATCGCCACGTGGCCCCATTTTGATAAATTGGTCAATCTGGCTGAGTCTGCCACCAAGGCCCTCGCGGTCTACTACAAGAAAAATAATTTCACTTTCGCTGAGCCCGGTCAGATTCGTATCGCTTCCATCGGTGGTCGCTACATCAAGTTGGCTACCTTCGAAGACCGTAAGCGGGCCGGCAATTGGGAGGCCAGTTCGGTCTATTGCTTTGTTGATTTGGAGAACGGTAACATCCTCAAGGGAAGCTGGAAGGCTCCGGTTGCTAACGGTGTTCGCGGTAACTTGAATGACGCGGATATTCTCAAGAAGGTCACGACCTACGGGGTCGGCTATCTCCGAGGCGGAGACGTTGGAACGGTTGACTGGTACTTGAAGAACGCTTAAGATTTTAAACTTCAAATAACTCTTGACATTTTATAAACAGTGGTTCACACTGGTGTTTAGATAGGTAAGCGGCATCAAACCGTAACCTCCTGTTATAAAGTCAGGCGTCAGGGCCACGATAGTGTCCACCAATTTCAGTTCTTTTGATAGTCTAAATGTATCGTCGGTGTGGTAGGACACACTAAACCTGACGGGATAACCCGTCATGGTCCTGCAATAGTGGGGCCATATGAGAAGATAGGTGGGGCGGTCTCAGAACCGAGTCGAAGTGAATCTATGCATCGTTGCCCGTAGAAGTTGAGGGATTGAACAGCTAAAAAACTCAATGGAGGGTAATAGGATTTGGAGAGACGAGGGAAAGAGATGCAATCGAAGGGTGAGATTCCCTGAGAGAGCAAACGCGACCTAAGATTACTATAACCGAGCCACCGACAAGCTCACCTTGATGGCCGTAAGTCGGCGGTCAAGCGTCAATAAGGACGCTTGGCCCGTAACGCTTATTCAACGCAGGAATAGGCTCAGTCGGACGATACATTTAAAGCATTAGCCGATTGGATCGAAGAATGTATGCCTCCCGAAACAAAAGGTAGCTACAACAATGTTGAAGTTTGGTGCAATTTGCCCGAGCAGACTCGTAGATCGATATTAGCAGATTACGAAATTATCCTTACCGAAGCAGAAGAGATTTGGATGGCTTTGCAAGGTAAGCCCACAAATGAACCACAGTTGTATTAATGAAAGAATCTATGATTAAACGCCTCGGCTTTGCCTGTAAATGGATCGATCAGCCTGATCAAGTTAACGGTATCAAACCTACAGACGAGTGTAAAGCTCTTAACACCGGCAGCACTACAGTTGCTTGGTTAAATAGACAGAGTAAACAAGTTGCGGAACAAAAATTATATGACCTAATGGTAGGTAACATAGAATCTACTCGCAAGCTCGTTGAGAGGGTAGGAACACTCGATGAAAATCTTAGAATGGTACGACTCAGTAGCGATATACTACCTGTCTATACTCAGTCAGTTTGGGGCGGGTGTTGGCGGGATCCCGATGTACGAGCCTATTGTGAAAGAGCATTTGGACAAATCGGAGATCTGGCTCGTAAGAATGGTGTTCGGTTGTCTTTCCATCCTGGTCAGTTTACTGTGCTGGCATCTATTAACCCTGGTATAGTAGAGCGTAGCATCGAAGAATTTGAATATCATGCAGATATGGCTCGCTGGATGGGATATGGAAAGTCGTTCCAAGACTTTAAGATTAATGTACACATCTCCGGAAAACTTGGGCCAGACGGCATTAGGGCGGCATATAAGCGTCTTAGTGTAGAAGCTCGTAACTGTATTACCATCGAAAACGAAGAAAACTCATGGGGCTTAACCGACTGTATTGAGCTTGCTGATATACTGCCTATTGTGCTAGACGTTCATCACCACTGGATTCGAGAAGGGGAGTACATTCTTCCTACTGACGATCGAGTTAACCGTGTTATTGATTCATGGCGAGGCGTACGACCTACAATGCATTACTCTGTTAGTCGTGAAGATTATCTTGTAGGACATGATACTAGTGTAAAGCCGGATCATGCACTATTGTTGTCTCAGGGTTATAAAAAGCAAAAACTCAGAGCACATTCAGACTTCTACTGGAATACAGCAGTGAATGAATGGGCTATGAGTTTTAGAGATAGTTTTGATATTATGTGTGAATCAAAGGCTAAAAATTTAGCATCGTTCGCACTACAACATCAATATTAAGCTGCTGGTTTTGCTTTAGGCTTTTTAGCTGGTGCTGTTTTAGCTGGTGCTGTTTTAGCAGCTGGCTTTTTAGCTGGTGCTGTTTTAGCAGTGCCAGCTTTCTTCTTTGCATGATATTTCTTCTTTGCCGCTGGTTTTACCAAAGACTTAACTACTGCTTCTGTTGCTTTATCAACAACTAGCGGAATAGGTGTTGTAGCAGCAGGTTCTGGTACTTTGTAAGGTGCTGATTGTTCAAGTTGAACTCCCGCTTCTTTGTTAGTTACAGTAGTGCCGCCAAATAATTTCTTAATAAATCCAAACATATTATATGTCTCCTTTAGACGTTTATTTACACTAGATTAAAATTTACCCACCGGTAAAGTGGTACTAGCAGGAAAATTCCATATTTGTTTCTGTTCCACCCCCTTACGTTGAGCAAAACGTTTAGCATCGCAGTTACTACAACAATGAAAATAGTTGTTACTTAATCTCTTACGATTAACATGTTTTAGATCTCTCATAAATTCTGTATCACAATTATCACATCTAAAGACCGCTAAGGTCTTTTTTCTTGTGTATGTGTGTTCGACTCCTGCTTTACTGAGTCTAACATATTGATTTTCTTCTGTTTCTATTTTGATGAACATAGTGTATTTACATTAGGCTTATAAAACTTTGGGCTAAATATTAGAATACGCTTTATTCTTAGGATGAAAAATGGCAAGAAAATCAATTGATATCGGCGTCGTAGGTAACGACGGCACTGGCGATAGTATTCGCGACTCGTTTAGAAAAGTAAACGATAACTTCCAAGAACTATACAGTTCCTTAGGATTAGGTGAGAGATTACAGTTTATAGGCCTCGATTATACACCACCGACCTATGTTGGACAAAACGATCCAACTACTGGATCAACTCCCTTAGTAACTGTTAACAATACGGAATCAGGGGTAGCATTTAAAACACTAGCTCCCGGTAACGGTATTAGTATTGATTTTATTACTAATCCTAATGAAATTACTATTAATGCAGACTTTGCTGAAATATCAGCAGATACATCACCACAGCTTGGTGGTGACTTGTCTATGCGTTCCGGTGGTCTGCAGTATAGGATTTATGATGCAGGTACTACAATATCACCGTTGTTACCAATTTACAAGCACGAGCTAGTTAACAAGTCCTATGCCGATAGTAAAATAGCTCGAGCTGGTGCAAATGCAATTGATCCGGAAACAGGACAAGTCAATGCTGCATTGGGCCGAATGAGCGGTCCGTTGATTCTTTCAAGAGATCCTGAGCCGGATGATGATATAAATTTTGACGGATTGACTGCTGCAACAAAACGATATGTTGATAATGCTGCGTTCGGATCAAGTGTTAACTTATATGTGGCGTTGTCAGGTGCCGATGAGCGAACAGGAGTTTCAAAAGCTCTTCAAGGGCGAGCATTGGCGTATGCTTATCGTACACTAGAAGCCGCATTAAAACGTGCTGAAGAATTGGTAAAAGAGGCTCCTATAACATTAGGGCCTTACAAGAAAGTGCTAACATACAACGACGGTGCAGCTGACTGTACACTAGCAGCTATTGAATCGTCTCCTACTTCCGGTGACGGGTTTGCTGGATTTTTAAAGATAAGTGTCGACACTGTTGTTCTTAACGGTGTAGGTGCAAACTACTACCCTGGAGATTTACTCAGCGTTACAGGTGGTGTATTGTCAACCGGCGGTGGCGCATGTATTATTCAGGTGTTATCTACATTAACTACTCCAGGATCTATTTTAACTTACAGAATCGTATCATCAGGTTCATATTTAACATTACCGGGATTGTCATCTGTTGCAACTGCAATCTCAGAATCTGCTGCGCCTGTTGGAGTAGGTGCAATTGGAGTGGGTGCAACATTTGACATTACATATAGAGTTAATTCAGTAGAAATAACCAACGGTGGCACCGGCTATTCATTGGCATCTGTTAGAATTGCAGGTGGTGGTGGCAACACGGCATACTTAAAGTCGTTATAGCGGCGATGATCCTTAGTTTCGGGTGGGCATTCATAACCAAAAGGTTTTGGAAAGGTTACGACGAAGATTCTGATTGACTTTTATAAAAAGACTGTCATCGTCTTAATTATGAATACTTCATATAGCATCTTCCCACCGGCCGCTAAGGCGGCTGTTCGTCTTCCTAAGGTCGGTGACGTTCTCACCGGCAGTTTTGGATATGACGCAGATCTACCCCATTGGTTCAAGGTCGTCAAGGTGACGGCTGCTACCGTGGGAATCGTCGCGCTTGAGACCACTCGCGCATACACGTCCGGCGGTGGTATGTATTGGACTGAGACGCCTGTGGACATCACAGTTGGTGGTGTGAAGACCAAGCGGTTCCGCGCCACGGAGAATGGCTACCGCGTCAAGGAAAGCTCTATCATGACCCTGTTCCTTGGTGATATGGAGCCCCGTGAAGGCTACAATGTCCACTAAGACAACATTTAGGCATTGCAGTGTCGGCGGGGATACCCTTCCCGACGATTTCTTCTGCCCTCCTGAGGGTTTGAACGGTAAAGTGGTGAAAGATGTCTGGACCTCTTTCGGGGAAAGCACTTTCAACGCAGGGACCATTTATCACTTCCATCGGGAAAACAAAGGTGAAGTCTGGCTGAGAATAGCTTGACATTTTATAAAAACAACAACACAATAGCCATAAATTATGAAATCAATATCCGTAACAATCGCAACCGTCTTGGGTGGAATCTTCGGCCTTTTTCTACTCTCACTCTTATTTGCATTTCCCGTCAAGTGGCTGTGGAATAGCACCATGCCTGAATTGTTTGGCTTCAAGGTCATTGGAGTTTGGATGGCATGGAAGCTCAGCTTTCTATCATCCCTGCTGGTAAAAAGCACCACCACGGTAAGGACTTCTTGACATTTTATAAAAACAAGTCAAAGTCTTTTACATGAAGTTAAATTTACTATCTGTCGGTGCTGACGCCAAGACTGTCAAAGGTGAAAAGTTTGGTTATCTCACTGGTATTCTTTACCTTGCACCAGCGAATGAAGCTGGTATGGGGAATCTTTGTCCTAACGCGAGTGAAGGTTGCAAGGCGGCTTGTCTCTTTACCGCCGGACGTGGTAAGATGAGTAATGTTCGTAACGCACGCATCAACAAGACCTTGAAGTTTTTCAAGGACAAAGTTCAATTCGTCAACGACATTGCTGCAGACATTACGGCGCTCATTAAGAAAGCCGGCAAGGAAAACAAAAAGGTTTGCATCCGCCTCAATGGCACGTCTGACATTCCTTGGGAGCGTCTTGACCTCTACACCAAGTTCCCTGACATTCAATTTTACGACTACACCAAGTCTGTCAAACGGGCGCTTGATTGGGCTGCCGGTAAGCTGCCCAAGAATTACCATCTGACTTTCTCCCGTAGTGAATCGAATGAGGTAGACGTCCTTAAGGTCTTGGCCGCTGGTGGCAACGTCGCCGCCGTGTTCAGTGGTGGTCTCCCCGAAAAGTGGAAAGGTTTTCCCGTAGTCGATGGCGACTTATCAGACCTACGGTTTAACGACGCAAAGGGTGTCGTGGTCGGCCTCACAGCCAAAGGTGACGGTAAGAAAGATGAGACGGGATTTGTAATCTCTGCTTGACATTTTATAAAAATGTTGTCACTATCAGTAGTATGAAATCGTTCACCTTAACATCACGACTCAAAGGCACGCCACAAGAATACCACGTCGCTCGACTGTTGGTTGATGGTGTGGCTAAGACGGTCGTCACCAACAAACAATAATATTTCAGCAACACCAAGCGCTCACGCATACCAGCGGCGGGAGGGGACTTGTCTCGAATCGCTGGTTAGAGGATTGATTTTATGAAATACACAAACCAAGCACGAGAAATTGTCGCACAATGTTGGTGCGACGAGGAAACCAAACACATCGAAATGGATACGAGGTTAGCGAACGCCTTCGTCCAACGACTTGCCGCGTGGATGGATTCTGCCGCGCAGTTCCACCGGAACGAGATTTTCTATCACGGCATCATCACGGAGATTGGCGAGATGTTCGGCGTCGCGGCCAAGACCTCCGACGATGGGAGCGTTCAGGAAAATGTTCTTGCGCTCAAAGTGCCTGAACTGGTGAGGGCAAAACTCGCAGCCACGAAGGCGAAGGAGGACGTGCTGTGACCGACGAATATCAAATCAAGGTGGGTGACACCGTAGCAGTAAATTTCAATAACGCTCAGATGACACTTATCAGTAAAGCCGTGGTGTGCTCAAGACCACAAGCGACAGGCGATTCATGGGTATTCCGTGATGAAAAGACTGGATTCATCCACTACGTTAGTGAGGGCTGCACGATTTCTAAACTTATCAAGGAGGACGCGCCATCGGATTGTTCGGCGTATTCTACCGTGGAAATGACGAAACCCGGCTGGTATTGGTTCCTGATTGAGGGGGAAGAAATGGTGTTGGAAATGAGAATCATGTCTGTTCCAGCGGTTTTTTTACGGCAAAAAAACTCATGGAAATGGGTTGTCGATTTAGCGTTGGGCGGCGCCAAGTGGAGCGGTCCGATTATTTCGCCTAACGACAAGCTGAGCCACAGGATCCAGCAAACCGATAAATAAAAATATGGAACAAAACTCTACTCAGTCCGAAAACGCGGCTACTGTTGGCTCTAGCGCTTTGTTAGCTGACGTTCTGAGCTACATCACAGACCAATCAAGGCAGTTCTGCCAATGCGCCGGACACCACGCTGAACACAATCGAGGCGCTGAAGCGGTCGCAATGCGAGCCAGTGAAATTCTTGACAGAATAGCCGCCGCCATCAAGTCAGCTAACGGAGCTATTGAGCCTTCCCGAGAGGGGTAGGCTCTAATGTCTAAAGTGAGCCACGAGACGCACAAATCACCAAAAATGAATAATACTCCTGAAAATCAAGTGGCATCATCGCCGTTGTCTGTAACCGCTGGGTTCGGCGAGGTGCTCGCACGCATGAAAAGCGTGAACGCCCGGCTGCGTGCACTGAAAGCGCTCCTGCCGATAAAGCACACTGGCGACGTGGATGCATACGAGGCCGCGATAGCTCATCGACTCACGGAAGAATGTGCAATCATGGCCGAATCTCTGGGCGCTATGCAGCAAATGGATGAGTGTCTTTCTTTGCCTAAAGCGGAGCGATTGAGCCTATAGGCTCCAATGCGATTGTTCGGCTCGGATTTGAGGAACCCAACGACTGCGGGGGTGTTCAAACAGCCACACGATATGACCTTGGTTGTCAAGACCATAAGCTATTCTACGACATTCAAAGGCTCCGCCAGTTCGAGCGGTGAAACGTGGTTCATACTTGAACGACCACACATCCATTTCTTTAAATGGCTTGACCGGAATTGAAAGGTGGGATGCTCAGCATACTGTGTCACCCATGTGCGCTTTGTTGGATAGTATGGAGAAGACAACAGCGACGACCTTTAGGAGACAAATCATACCATTACATTTCGCGGAAGTTTTTCACATGAGCCCAATCGAATGAACCGTGGTTACCCACCTCAAACCGATTTCCTCGGATATTATGCAAAAGACCCAAGGTATGCACACCGGTGGTAAAGTTGATGAACACGTTTTTGCCTTCGAGGGCTTCGAGGGCTTCAAGGTCTCCGCCGTGAACACCGCCGGCGTTCAATTCAGCAACCGCCACATCATCATCAAGTTCGATGATTTCGTCAGGAATATCTTCAGGTTGAATTTTCATAGTTTAAATAATATAGAGAAGAATGGCACCAATGTCAATAGATTTAACAACGTGAGAGCGTGATAATAGGTGTAAACTTTGCGATTCAAGCGGCTGTGGTCAGCCAGCACTGCGAAGATGATATGGCGGATGTGCGCCAGTGGAACTGGCGCAGAAACCCACCATTAGTTGAATTATATCTGATGTAGTCATTAGTCGATGAAGTCATAATAAACCTCAGAGTCCATGGCTAGGATAAAGTAACGAACACGGTCAAAGGTCTGAATTGTTACCTTGGTTCCGTTGAAACCAAAGAACCCGCGCTCAGCGTTCAAGGTGACACTATACACCCAATGAACCAAATGGCCGAGGACGGGGTCGAGAACCTTCGAGTAACCCGAAATAGGATTCAAAACCTCATAGGGCTCGTCGGAAGGACAAACCCCCATAGCTTCAACCTTGGCCAACAGATTCTTCTGCGGCTGGGTGAGTTTCTTACCGTTTAGCGTGGTCAGTGATGTAAGTTTCATAATTAAGACGGTGACAGTTATTTTATAAATGTCAAGCCGTTATTTGGCCGGAGTCTCTGCGGTCAACTTCTCCATGATACTTTCCAACGTAGGGATTGCCATCACGTTGAGGACGGCGGTTGACAAGGTGAGCTGTTTGTGAATGTCGGCCACAATTAACTTCAGCAAATTCACCTCGTCGATGTTCAAGACAACAGTTTTGCGAAAGCTGAGGCAGTCGGGTTTGTTTGGAATCTTGGGATATTTGCTTATTACCTTGGTGAATCTGTATGCGAAAAACCCAACTGGAGAGTAGTCATTTTGATTGACTCCTTCCAAATATACCAAATGACCATCGAGGTCGCCCACAGCATGTGTGTCGCCTTTGGTAATATATTGGCTCATACCAACGTCGTCCACGACTCTGACGGTATCACCAAGTTGGATTTCTTCTCCGGTATTAAACTTCATGGTGTAATCCTCACAGTTATTTTATAAATGTCAAGCCTTCATATCGTATAACGGTTAAAAACCATTCTTCATGTCGTCGATACGTTTCATAACATACTCATCAAATGGGAGTAACAGCGCTTCACAGTCTTGATGATAGAAGAAGTCGCGAGTCTTTGCGCCGATATGTTTCTACACCACGAGACTCAAAGCGTCACACGTTAGTGCGCCCGAACGCATGAACGGATTGCACCAATACCACAGCCATTCAAAAGAGGCCCCATGCTTACTTACCACACGTTTGAGCAGGCTGCAATTGAATTGATTGACACTCCGAAAAGACACCTATATATCGGCAAGGCAAAAAGATTCAGAGAGTTTCTTGATGTGTGAATTAAACTTGACAAATATATAAAAAGTCTACTTAATAACCACCATGAAGAAAACACTACTCAGAGACGTTAAACTCAAGGACGGCAGAACATTTGCCAAGGGAACAGTTTGCACCGTCGCCTTTACTAAGTCGGAGGTGGGAACGGATCGCTTGCAAGTGAGTGATTCACAAGGAAATTCACTTTTCAAAACTCGCAGCTATTCTGCCTTTTGGAAAGCCCCATCCATTGCGACAATGGAAAAATGGACCAATGACGGCGTAGCGAAGACTGTTTCCGGGCATAGAACCGAACCCGATGGATATGGCCCCGATGGCTCGCCAAGTTGGCTTTTGGCTTTGGGGTTGATTTGAGACTTGACATTTATATAAAAAGTGTCACTGTCAGCAGTATGAACTCAACCAATATAAAGTCCTTTATCCGTGTGGGTAAGAAACCCGCAGTTTCCGGTTTGGTCAAAGAGGCCAAACGAGTTGGCTACACCGTCACCAAGAACGGCAACTTTTCGATGGACATCACCGATCCCTCCAACAGCAACGCGCGAGTGGTCAGAGCCACGAACATGGGCAATTGCTGGGCCATCACCTACTACACCGAGTATTGGTCCGTCGCCGACCCCCGTCCTTCCTATTAATCCCACCAACTTCGCTGCCACGATGCAGCAACATCCATGAAACCCTTCGACGAAAAGACTTGGAGACTGTCTGAGCACAAGAAGTCGATGCGCAACCGATGCTATCGGGAAGGATTCGAGTCAAAGGAAAACCACTGGGTTCCGCCTTATTCGGAGAATCCATATAAGTTTCCTCAGAAGCTTGACCACGAGATAATGTGTCTCGCCTCAACAGACCGTCATTTAACCAAGGCAGAAGGCGAGCGGTTGGGAAGGCTAACGAAGCGTCTTGGCAAGACCCGTTGGTCTCGGTGGTCCGCCGGTAATTATTTCAGATATTGTTCTGATCTTAGTTAGTCGGCGGACAAAATCCGGACAAATGTCCGGTTAAATGTCCGGAAAAAGTCTTGACGCTCTGGAAAAACAACCACAAACAAAGTTGACGTTCTCACCTAAACATAGTTGTCCTTTTAAGTAAAACAAAATGAAAACCCTACTTGAAACCCTCACTTGCTGCGCGGTCGGCCTAGCCATTGGCCTATTTTTCGCGGCTTGCTTTTGAACCCCTCTCGTTAGAATCACAAAATAAACAGATAAAGAAAGATAAAATCATGAAATTGAATCACATTGCAGCAAATCAGACGGAAATTGAAAATAGAGACGGCACGACCATACTTTACTCTTACCAGACGCCCGTTGCGGCGTTTGTGCCTGGGAGGGGCGCGTTGGTCTCAGCCACAAAATACAGTGCAACAACGTCGCGACATGTAGGCCGCGCCGTAAAACGCTGGGGCGCAAGGAACCGTGTCGAGGTGGCACAATCCGAAATTGACGCCATCTGCGGCTCATAAACATGAAAACCACGCACGAACCGGAAACGGAGACCTCGACATCCTGATTTCCGCATCGGAATACTTTTACGCTACGATGCTTATTTACAATAGTCTCAAAGGTAAGAATATGGGAATCAGTAAAGTCCACGACAAGGTTGAAGCGCACCAGATGAAAAGAATCGACGCTGATATCAAAGTCCTTGACACTCTATAAAAAGCCAGTCAACTTATAACTATGAAAATCAACAACCAGACATTCGGCGAGATCACGCTGGGTCACGATGCCACCCACTGCTCGGGCATCTGGTCGGAGTATGCCACTGCGGCAAATCAGCCCCGCTCGATGGTAATGATCCGCCCAGCCTCAACCGATGGCGAGTATCTCGCTGAGGTATACCCAAAGTGGACCCGCCCCGATGGCACCGCCTCACGCGGATTTAAACTATCACTGGCGGACATGCAGAAACTCAACGCCGAACTAAATGCCATCACGGCGAAAATCGACGTCCGCCACGCCGCCAATCTGAAATTCGCAAACAACGCCCAAATATGGGACTGAAACCCACAAAAACACACCCTCTCGCAACCACAAATAAACAAACAAAATGACAACTAAACAACGAAATAAAGAGCTCAACGTGTTGGTCGCGGTATATCCCAACATGTCCCTCGCGCAGGCTGGCTATCTGATGTTTCATGCGTGCGGTCCTGATCTTCAAACCGCGGCTGAGGCTGTCCGCTATGTTGAGGAGCGGCGCGCCGGAGGCCACCAAGCCTTTGGGGTAGAGTGTGGAAATCACGTGCGGTTTGAATCTTTGGGATATGATGTGGCCCCCGGATATTTTGTGACAGACCCGTCTCTATTAAACCGCCCAAACACTATGATGTGCATAGCTTAGATTTCCCCAACGGGAGGGCATTGCGAACCACGCTCCTAACCGGGTGTGGCCTTTTTTGTGCCCGAAAATGACTTACAAAAGCTAGCACGGTGATCAGAGTTCATTTTTACCTATGAGACGGAAAAACCCTTACTTACGTAAGTCGCGAAAAAACACGGCTTCTTCCCACTTGGAACGAAGCCAAACAGAAGGCTTGACTTTTATAAAAGCATCAGTCAACTTATAACACATGAATAACGAATACGAATCCTTCGATGAGTGGTATGGAGAACATACTGCACTTCCTGGCCATCGCGACTATCACAACTATGTATTCGCCGCGGACGCTTTCGGTGATCCCGAAAATTTTCTTGGCTATAGGGAATGGCTACGTGAAAACTACGGCTCCAATTGGATGACTGATAAGAAGATTGTAAAGCGTTAAGGGGCCCCGACCAATGAGTGACCGTAAAATTTTACAGACAAAAGAGAGTGTAACAAATGAGTTTATGGCAGACCTCAATTCATTGTTGTTGAAGTATGGTGCAGAGATTGAGGCTGAAGACCATTTTGAGGGCTATGCAGAATGCGGCGAAGATATTCGCATCACCGCCACCATTCCCGCCATTTATGACAATGGTGAAATTGTTAGGGAGTGGATAGAAATAGACCTTGGCCGATGGATAAGAGTCCCCAAAACACCGTGATTCTTGGCCCGCCCAATATCACAAAATGAAAATACACCCCAACAAAAAATCGGCCATCGCCGCGATAGAAGAATACAAGCGTGAACTCAACGCCCTCTCTGAACGCACTGGAGTCTACGACGAGTGTGAAGACTCATGTTGTGGAGTATATACGCTACGGTGGAATTCTTTGCGAGCGATGGGAAGACCATCTGCAAATTGTCCGAATAAGTCTACCCAAGGCTACAGTCAGGGGCACCTACCTAAATAATCAGCAGAGGCCCTATTCAACACTGATAATTTTGCACCGGGTATCAAGATAAACTGAAAAACAAAAATTAGGTGCCCCCCCCCTGCGAGCGAATTGAGACAGAGCCACACCCACACTAAGATGAGCAGCAAAATCAACTACGGACCAAATGATACGTGGTATATCAAAACCGAAATATGTTTTGCAACAGACGCTCTACGCCGGGCAATGATACTGTGGAGTGAAGGCCACTACCCGCACTTCAACGCTAGGATTATACCCGACACACACCCTCTAGTAAAGGCTCTAGCAGAACTCCGTGAGTATGATAGAGAGGTATCAGAGCTTTCGGGTCGGGAACACAACCCGGCGGACTTTCTACCTTACGTCCCACCATTGGAGAATCAACACCGGCAGGACAGTCGCTGGGGTGGTCTAAGTGGAAAGGTAAAAGCGGGTGGAGAAATAGTTAGACCCGTATAGAGAATCTTGACTCATCGAATTGTTCTCACCGACCCGTCGCATCCTGACCCGACCGCATCCCGCATTGATAACTCAACTATTCGCGGTGAATTTATAAAGTCAAATCAAATCTTTGATTTCTTTGACGTTGACATTTATAAAAAAACAGTATTCACTGTAATTTCTTCAATCAGTAATCTCAATCAAATATACAAAATGAACTTGAACGGAAAAACAATCGCAGAGTATGACATTGACGGTGTAGACCCATCGGACGCACCTGAGTTTGTGGACGCATTTTTCTCATCCGCAGTGTTTGAGGATGGAACGGAATTGACGGACAACGAACTTGAGTCCCTGACCAATAAATACGGTGATGTCCTTTGTGACGACGCGGGTGACGAATGCGTGGGAATGGCAGAGGACCGTTTTTACGAAGACTGAGAAATAACCGCATAGACAAAGATTTTCCTTGTAATTTATAAAAAACCACCTACTGTCTGAACTATGAACTCAATCGTTTCACCATCCACCCCCACTGCCACTTTTATCGGATTTGTCAACAACGACTCTATGGGAATGAGTCGTCTGTCCAAGTTGAAAGACACCCTCAAGGGAACGAAGTATGGTATTCGTCGTTGTGGTCGTAACCCAAATCGTCAACAGTTCTCAGATGGTTCCAAATATTTGAAAGTTAGTCTTCGTCGGAATCTTTCCCCTAAACAGTCAACCCACTTTGGGTTATATCTTAACCTCAAAAATGGAAATTCAATTCACTACACGTCTGTGGACGACGTTATCAAGACCGTAAATCTTTTGAAAAGTATGGTCTGAGGAACGATTTTCCTTGTAATTTATAAAAAACCACCTACTGTTTGAACTATGGTTAACATCAACACCCAATCAGTCATCTACGTTCTCTGTCATCAATTCGTGTGGTTCAAGGAATGGTCAAATTTCCTTACCACCACGGTTTCGGAATCTGACGATTACGGGATTTCATCTGACGATTAGCTGACCGTGTCGCGGGCGACGCCGAACTCGTCTTCGCTTCGACGGCCACACGAGCGATGAGAAGACCATCTGTGTAGATTGACCGAATAAGTCTACCTAAGGCAACATGGGTGCCAGAGGGGAGGGGCAGCGCCGCCACCCCCCCCCCCCCCCCCCCGGGGGGGG
>Ga0209284_10001652_pt1 | contig 33463 bp, 29 predicted proteins | sample FRY03_FD_187211 | JGI IMG/M metagenome (GOLD analysis project Ga0209284, IMG submission 187211) | Freshwater microbial communities from Lake Fryxell liftoff mats and glacier meltwater in Antarctica - FRY-03 (SPAdes) (version 2) | ecosystem: Environmental > Aquatic > Freshwater > Ice > Glacier... | reverse complement strand
AGTCGATGCACCATTGCTATGATCTCCATTCCAGGACGGGAAACAAATCCCCCTCAGAATAGAAACCCTCACAAGATGCGGTTCACCGGACGCTTACGAGGTTGGAACTGTCTTTCTTCGCCGTGTCAGACAGAAGCGATTTCTGGCGCACGATTCCGCGTGTGATCGTGACTGACAACATTTGCTCGTTCGGGTGATTGCGGTCTTTGACTTCCTCGAAGAGGGCACGGTTTGGCAGCAGCGACCAATGGGACGGCAAACGCCCAAGCCATTCCTGCCCCGACTCCTTGTATTCCGGATACGGCTGGAGTCCCTCGATCATGGCTGGTCTCCCTTCTGCAAATCTGCGTCTATCTGCGTAATCTGCGGACAACCGTCTTTTTCATCCACAGATTGCGCAGATTTTCGCAGAGAAAGAATCAGGCGTTTGTATTGCGCATACGGCTGGAGTCCCTCGGTCATGGCTGCCCTCCGTTCTGTAAATCTGCGTTCATCTGCGAAATCTGCGGACAGCCGATGTTTTCATCCACAGATTGCGCAGATTTTCGCAGAGAAAGAATCAGGCGTTTGTATTCGAGAGAAGGCGCACCAAAGTTAATGAGAAGGGCTTTCTCGTAGCCCGAGGCTTTGAGGTAATTGATGACCTGAGCCTCCTCTGTGCCCGAGAGTTTTTGCAGCGCTTTGAGTTCGACCAGCACGGTTCCGAAACAAACAAAATCAGCTCGATAGGTTGTCTGCAGGACTTTACCCCGGTAACGGATCGGCAGGGGAAACTCGCGTTCGTAGGGGATGCCACAGGCAACAAATTCGTGCTCAAGCGCCTCTTGATAGACGAGCTCCAGAAATCCACAGCCGAGTGTGCGGTGGACGGTCATGGCCGCGCCAATGATGGCATGAGTGAATGGGTCGCGATCGGGAGTCATGTCGTTGCCTTCATTTAAAAAATCTGCGGCCATCTGCGAAATCTGCAGACAACCTTTTTTCTGATCCACAGATTGTGCAGATTTTCGCAGAAAGAACTGGGTGCCTCGATGGCCGCGCACGCGGAAACCGACAGCGAGAATTGCATCTAAGCTGTAGTGCTCCACTTCGCGTCCGCCCTCGGTTTGAACTATTCGATAACGTCGAATAGTTGCCTCTGGGACCAGTTCACCTTCGGCGAATATGGCCTTCAAATGGTGATTCACCGTGCCGACCCCAATCTGAAAAAGCGCTGCCATGAGCTTCTGCGTCAGCCAGACCGTCTCGTTTTCCAACCGACACTGAATGCGAGTGCGGCCATCCTCGGTCTGATAGAGGATGATGTCGGAGGATGGCTGGGATTCGTTGCTCATGCCGTGGCTCCTTTCGTGATTTCGCTGAGCAGTCCTTCGGTCTCCTGCTCGAGCGCGAGGATGTCGGCGCTGATCTGGGCGAGGGTGCGGAGCTGCGGCGGCTGGTAGAAGTGGCGGGTGAAGCTGACTTCGTAGCCGATCTTGGTGTCGGCCTCGACGATCCAGGCATCGGGCGTGTAGGGCAGGACTTCGCGCCGGATGAAGGCTTCGATGCCGCCTTCCTCCAGCAGCGGGATTTGTTCGAAGTCGCGCAGTTCGCTGTCGGGTTCGTATTCCAGAACGAGCTTGGGGTCACCCACCGGATTTGGATAAAGGCCACGCAGCGGATCGACCTTCGCCTTGCCGGGCTTGTGGACTTTCTTGATGACGGGCGCAGCGGATTCGTCTCGCCAGCTCACGGCACCGATGATCTGCTTTAAGTCCCCGGCACTCAGTTTCACATTCCGCCGTTTGATGGCGACCTCGACCTCCTGCAGAAATAGGTTGTGGTTGTCGAAGACGTCTTCCCCAAGTGTTTCGCGCAGATGATCGGCAATCTCAACAAGTCCGGCGTCGCGTTTCCATGTGGCTAGGTCGAGCAGCTTTTTCTTCACCTTCTCGGAGAGGCCTTTCTTCGCGATGCCCTCGCCGTCTTCCTCCTCATCGGCTGCTTCTTCAGTGCCCCAATTGTTCGCAAGCTGTGTCAGAGCCTCACGTACAGAAGCCGGGTTCTCGAACAGGTCGTCGCCGAGTTCATCATGCAGCGCGGCGCGGATCGCTTCATCGCCACTGGCGTACCGCAGGGTGTCAATGCGCGAGCGAGTCAGCTGGCTGCGAAGGCGCAGCGGGCGTTCGACCTTCACCTTCCAATAACCGAAGGCGGCGTTCGGAAAGATTTTCGACTGCGATGTTTCTTCGAATGTCAGGAAAGCGTCGCAGATCCGCTGGATGTCCTCGGGAGCGAGTTCACAGTTGTTTTGCCCATGTTCTTCCGCAGCGGACGAAACCATTGCGTAGCGTCGATGAGCTGAACCTGGCCGCGACGGTGTTCCGGCTTTCGATTCGTGAGCACCCAAATGTACGTGGCGATGCCGGTGTTGTAGAACAGGTTCAACGGCAAGGCGACGATGGCCTCCAGCCAGTCACTCTCGATGATCCAGCGGCGGATGTTGCTCTCTCCCTGGCCCGCGTCGCCGGTGAAGAGTGATGAGCCGTTGTGGACCTCGGCGATGCGGCTGCCGAGCGGTGTATCATGCTTCATCTTGCTGAGCATGTTGGCGAGGAAGAGCATCTGGCCATCGCTGCTGCGGGTGAGGAGCGAGTAGTCGGACTCGCCCGCGTGCTGGATGACGAAGCGCGGGTCTTTGATGTCCTTCTTGCCGCCCATGCGTTCCAGGTCGCTCTTCCAGCTTTTGCCATACGGCGGGTTGGCCAGCATGAAGTCGAACTCGCGGGAGCGAAAGGCGTCGTTGGCCAGCGTACTGTGCTCCGGGCCACCGACGATGTTGTCTGCGGCGTCGCCATCGCCTTTGAGCAGGAGGTCGGCTTTGCAGATGGCGTAGGTCTCGCCGTTGATCTCCTGGCCGTAGTGGTGGGTGGCCACCTGCTTGCCGTGGGCCTTAGCGATCTGCTGGAGCGTTTCCTCGGCGACGGTCAACATGCCGCCGGTGCCGCAGGCGCAGTCGTAGAGCAGATAAGTGCCACTCTCGATTTTGTCGGCGACAGGCAGGAACATCAGATTGGCCATGAGCCGCACTGCGTCGCGCGGCGTCCAGTGCTCGCCCGCCTCTTCGTTGTTATCCTCGTTGAAGCGGCGGACGAGTTCCTCGAACAGTGTGCCCATCGAGTGGTTGTCGAGGCCGGGCATGTCGCCGACCGCGTGGGGGCTGATGTTGATGTCCTTGTCGAGAAATGTTTCGATGAGCTGCCCGAGAGCGTCGGCCTTTGAGAGTCGCGGGATCTGATTGCGAAACTCAAAGTTGTTCAGGATGTCCTGCACGTTCGGTGAGAAGCCGTCGAGATAGGTTTCGAAGTCATCCTTCAGCTTCTGCTGCGTGGCGCGAGACTTCAGGTCGCGCAGGAGGAAGGGCGAGGCGTTGTAGAACGCCTGACCGGAGGCGGCCCGGAGGCCATCGTCCTGATTGGTGACGCCTTCCCTGTCGAGGGCAGCCTTCATTTCCAGCACGGCGGACTTTGTTGCTTCGAGCACCGCGTCCAGGCGGCGCAGGACGGTCATCGGCAGAATCACGTCGCGGTATTTGCCCCGAACATAAACGTCCCGCAGAACATCGTCTGCAATATTCCAGATGAAATTGGTGAGCCAGTTGAGTTGGGCTTGATCCATTTCGGCAGTTTCAGTTGATCATTCAGACGCTGTACAGGCAGTTGATATGCGGGCATTGCCGCGGGCGGGCATGCTACCAGCGGGCCGATCTCCACAAAAGTTACGCAGCACTGGATCCACCGCCTGCCGGGCAAGAATCTCTGGATCCCCATAAAAGCTGCCGCAGTTGATGAGTTCTCTCATTAGGCCGTGGAAGACATTGTGCAGCACTATGACTGGCTGGCCACCGTGCTGCATCTGTTTGGCCTGGACCACCGGGAACTCCATTTCCTGGCGAGCACGCGCCCAATGCCACTCGATTTGACAAAGTAGACGTCACTCTCCGAGTGACGAAGGCCGCAAAACGCGACCCTGAGCATTCATCACTCGGAGAGTGATGGCTACTATAAACACAAATCGACGGCCATTGGGCACGCGCCGTCCGGCACTGGTCGAAAGCGCAGAAGCAAAGCTCGTACAAAAGATCCTCGCCTAAATCCTACCACCGCTGCCTGCTGCGAAGACGAAACCACCCGAAGGTCGTTGAGACGGAATGCCAAATCGTAAATCGTAAATCGTAAATCTCAAATCTAAAACGCCCCTCTTACATCACTTCCGCCACCTGGATCCCAAGCAGGGACAAGCCTGTCCTGATAGCGCGGGCCATGAGATCGCACAGGATCAGGCGGCTGGTGCGCAATTCGTCGGATGCCGCGTCCTGTACTGAGCAGCGATCGTAGAACTTGCTGAAGGCGTCAGACGTTTCATACAGCCATGTTGTCAAGAGATGCGGTCGATACTCAGTCAGAACGCTGTCGATCGCGTTGCCGAACAGCAGCAACTGCAGAGCCAGACGTCGCTCTTCCGGACAGGTCAAAAGAATCGTAGCGTCGGTGGAAGAAACGCTTTGACGATCCAGATTCAGTTTTCGAAAAATGCCACAGATGCGAGCATAGGCGTACTGCATATAGGCAGCAGTATCGCCTGTCATCGCCAACATTTTGTCCCAGTCAAAAACGTAATCGCTCTCGCGGTTGTGATGCAGGTCGGCGTATTTGATTCCCCCCAGCCCGACAATTTCAGCAACGGTTGCGCGCTCTGCTTCAGACAACAGGGAGCCGTCGCGCCGCTTGTCATCATTTTCGTCGACGATCTTTCGAGCACGCGTGATGGCTTCATCCAGCAGACTTTCCAGCCCCACCGTGTCGCCGGAACGCGTTTTGTACGGCTTGTTGTCTTTTCCCATGACCGTGCCGAATGAAACGTGCTGCAGCTTCACATCGCTGATGCCCCACAGCAGTGTGGTGGCGAACAGCTGCTGGAAATGTTCTGACTGGCGTTTATCCACAACGTACAGAACTTCATCTGCCTTCAAAGCTTCTCGTCGATACTGAATCGTGGCCAGGTCCGTGGTGGCATAGGTGAATGCGCCGTCGGTCTTCTGCACGATGAACGGGGCCGTATTGCCTTCGATGAAGACGCAGGTCGCCCCGTCGCTGATACGAGCCAGATTTATCTGCTTCAGACTGTCGACAACGGCTGCAAGCATCGGGTTGTAATAACTTTCGCCCAACGTCAGGTCGAATGAAATACCCAAACGCACGTAAAGTTTGTTCAACGCTTCCAGACATGCCGGAAGAAACTCGTTCCACAGACGATTGTTCTCTGCATCGCCTGAATGGAGCTTAGCGGTCTCTTCGCGGGCCTTACGAGCAATTTGCGGATGAGCATCAGACGCCTTCAGCAATGTTGGATTCTGCTGAACCGATTCAATGGTCTTCCGAGCCTCGCGCAGACTTTCTTCTGCAACAGTGACCTGCTTCTTCAGGCCATTCAACTGTTTTTTTTCTTTATCATCCGTTGCCGCGGCTGTCTCCTGCTGAGCCAGCATAGCTTTGGCATTCACAACGGCCTGCTCAAGTGCGGGCAGCTTTATCAGCGTCCCCTGATAATCGGAAAGCTGGTTGACCAGTTTGTAAAGGCGAGCCAGTTCGGCCACGGATTCCTGCTCGAACGCTTCGTTGTTCCTGAAGTGGCGATAGCCGTAGATGATCATCCCGAACTGTGTGCCCCAGTCTCCAATGTGATTGTCACTGGTGACTTTGTGACCGGCAAACCGCACAGTTCTGCAGATGGCATCTCCGATCACGGTGCTGCGCAAATGCCCCACATGCATGGGCTTGGCCACGTTTGGCGAAGAAAAATCCACGATCACGTGACGAGGTGCATCCGTGGCTTTTACGCCCAGACGATCGTCACCGGCGATGGAGGAAATTCGTTCCGAAAGAAACTGGTCCCTCAGCCGGAGATTGATGAAACCCGGGCCGGCAATTTCAGGCGTTTCGCATAGATCGTCAATCAGAAGCTGATCAATAATCGTCTGTGCAATCTCGCGCGGCGACTTGCCCAGCTGCTTTGAAAGCGGCATTGCGAAGTTGGCCTGAAAGTCGCCAAACTTTGGATCCTGAGCCGGGCGGATCATGTCAAGGAGCGGTTTAGTGTCGGTCGCCAGAGAAGACAGCGGACCAGCGAAGCGGTCACGGACAAGATTCAGCAGATTCATGAAATTCAGATTTCGTGTGACTCAGGTAACTCGTGTGACGGATGAAAATAGAACCGCATGTCGCCCGGAAAGGAACACGTCGTAGCGGAAGCCGCCAGGGGCTTTCGGAATGCGGGCTGTTAAAGCGAGCCTCGAAACGCTTGGCGCGTTCCGCTACGCAGGGAGTGCAATTGGGCTCGCTTTTTAGGGACTCACCAGCCGATCGACATGTTCGCTTCGATCACCTTTTGAGCGTCAATTAAATCGGTGCCGGTGTCGAGCATGTACAGGCGGATCGCATGCAGCTTGTCACCGGACGCACGTGCCAGGCAGTCGCGTGCAACGTCACACGGACGCATTTTTCCTTCAAGCCCCAGCAGCCGTTTTGAGATCACCCAAATGTCGCGCGGGCGTTTGGTGATTCGGATGACTTTCTCTTCGGGATAATATTTCTGAGCCATATGCTCAGCCTGTTCGAGACTCGACGCCCATCCAATCATGATGTGCGCTTCGGTCTCAATTTCAAAAAGGGGCATCGCTGAATCCCTGCGAATGGATGAATGATCGTTTCGCACGAAACGAATCGAACCTGCCAGTTGCCGAACGATGCCGCTGGATCTCCGAACGGAAAACTTGCTTCCGCGATCCCCGCAGCCGAACACTCGCCTGTCCCGCCAGCGTGCGTAGGATAGCAGGCTTTGGCTATTTTTCGACAGAGGGCCAATTCTGTTGAATCTTGTCGATGCGAAATCGCATCCTCTGGGAGAGTGGCCAGGCTGATTCTGTCACTCCCAGGCATCCATCAAAGATTTCTTTGGTAGGACAGGTCCTCACCGCGTCAGAAAAGCATGATAAAGCATCAAAAGATTTATGAATTCTTTACCGCCTCGCTTCGGCAGAAATTGCCGACCTTCCCTAAGATCTTTGTAAACAAGAACTTAGAGCCACGGACCGCCTTCAGAAACGCGGTCAACACATATTGACGCATTTTTGGAATCCACATAATGTTCTCTTCGTTGGGGATGAGCAAGCTGCTCTGACCTGAAGAAAAGAGCTGAAAAGCCAATCGCCCCCGGAAGTAGCTAGAGTCCTCCGCCCCCCTTGGGATTCGCTGCTTCCGGGATTTTTTTTGCCGGCCGTCCAACCGAAACTTTGAGCCGCTGCCAAAGCGTGGCTTGTCTGTCAGGCCAGTCACTCGGGATTCCATGCGCGCTGCTTTTCAAACGTGCTGGATTGCATGCTCGTATTGCCATAAAGTACACGGCAACAGAAACAGCCATTGCAGCTCCGGCCGCTTGTTCGGCTGGATTTTTTTCACAGAGCACTCGGAACTGCTGATCGATGGGACGCATTGCACTCGCCTGGCGAATTTTGACGAATGGAAAATTTGCCGCCAAAGTCACAAGTCTGCTGGAGACCCCACCACTGGCCATCGTGGTGGCTGCTCCGCCAAAGACGATCTTGCAGACAAAGCCGCTGCGAAGTGATGCCGTCAGTCTGCTGGCAGCGTTGCAGCGTGAGGGACGTCTGATCGACTTTCTGAAAGAACCGATCGATGGCTACACGGATGCTCAGATCGGCGCCGCTGTGCGGGGCATTCACCGTGACTGCGGCCAGGTCCTGGAGCGACAATTCGGGATTCGTCCGGTTCTGGAACAGCCTGAAGGCAGCGCTGTAGAATTGGGCTCAAAGTCCATCGCGGGAAAGATAAAATTGTCCGGCAAGGCAGGAGACGCATCGGCTGCTTCAGGAAAACTGGTGCATCACGGCTGGCAGTCGACAAAATGTGAATTGCCTGTCTGGACTGGCGATGCAGAATCAGCAGGTGTAATTGCTCCTGCGGAAGTCGAAGTGCAATAGTTCTGAGACGAAAACAGCCGGCCGGAAAACTTTTGAACAACGCTTCCTGGAAACGATTTATCTCATGTCCGCTCAGTTCGTCATCGGAATCGATCTTGGAACCACCAACAGCGTTCTGTCGTACGCCCCACTGAGTGACGAGAAGCCGCACGTTCAGGTATTGCCCATTCCTCAACTCGTGGCTGCGAACACGATCGAATCGCGTCCCGTTCTGCCATCGTTTTTATATCTCGCGACAGCAGACGAAGTCACTTCCCGGGCGTTTTCCCTGCCATGGAATGAGCAGTCCGCGTTCGCAACGGGCTATGCGGCTCGCAGTTTGTCGGCCGAGTTTCCCGATCGAACAGTCGGAGCGGCTAAGTCATGGCTGTGCCACAGCAAAGTGGACCGGCATCAGGCGATTTTGCCCTGGCAGGCGCCGGCCAGTGTGCCAAAACTTTCGCCGGTCACGACATCTCAGCGTTATTTGGAGCATCTGGTAGCGGCATGGCACAATGCATTTCCGCAAGCTGCCATTTCTGAACAGCATGTCGTGCTGACGGTGCCCTCCTCGTTTGATGCCAGCGCGCGTGAGCTGACTCGTGAAGCGGCGATTGCAGCCGGTTTGCCGATGGGTTTTGTTTTACTGGAAGAACCGCAGGCGGCCACCTACGCATGGCTGGATGCAGTCGGTGGTCGCTGGCGAAAGCTGCTCACCGTTGGCGACCGGCTTCTGGTCTGTGACATCGGCGGAGGAACGACCGACCTGTCGCTGGTGGAAGTTGCGGAGGGAAATGGTGAGCTGACACTGCAGCGCGCCGCGGTTGGAAATCATCTGCTCGTCGGCGGCGATAATATGGATCTTGCTCTCGCGCATTATGTGGCTCAACGGTTTGAGGAAAAAGGCCTGACGCTGGATCCCTGGCAGTCTGTTTCGCTGTGGCATTCGTGCCGCAACGCCAAGGAAGCGCTGCTTTCCGGAACAGGCCCGGAGACTCATACGATTTCTGTCCCCGGTCGCAGCAGTCGTCTGATCGGCGGCCTCGTGTCGGTTTCCGTGGACCGTGCAGCGGCCACCGATTTGCTGCTGGGCGGATTCTTTCCCGAATCACAACTGTCGGATCGGCCGGCGAAGTCGAGGGCCGGCTTTCGTGAAATCGGCCTGCCTTATGAAGCCGACACAGGCATCACGAGGCATCTGGCCGCGTTTCTGCAGCAGTCTCTGGCAGGCAGCCGGTTGACGCATGTGTTGTTCAACGGCGGAGTTTTTAAGGCGACCGCTTTGCGAAGTCGCCTGTTGCAGCAGCTTCAAAACTGGTTTCCTGATTCTCCGCCGCGGCCGGTGGAGGGGCCGGAAGATCTGGATTATTCCGTTTCCCGCGGCGCTTGTTTCTACGGCTGGAGCAAGCTGCGGGGCGGCGTCCGAATTCGTGGTGGCACGGCGCGGTCTTATTACGTTGGCATTGAAACAGCGGGTCTTGCCATTCCCGGTGCCGGGCGTCCTCTCAAAGCGTTGTGTGTCGTACCGACGGGAATGGAAGAGGGTACCGAGGTCGACGTGCCTTCGGATTCGATCGGCCTGATTGTCGGCGAGGCCGCTCGTTTTCGCTTCTTCAGTTCTTCAACTCGCAAAGCTGACCGGCCGGGCGATCAGATTGCGCGTTGGACGCCGGAAGAATTGTCCGAAACCGATTCGCTGGAGACGACGCTGTCTGATGCAGCGGACTCCGATGATGACTATGTGCCCGTCCGTTTTCATTCGCGTATCACAGAGCTTGGAATTCTGGAACTCTGGTGCGTCCACGAGTCTGAAGACAAGCGTTGGAAGCTGGAGTTCAGTGTGCGCGACGACGCGGACGCGTAAGTTCCCTGTGACAATGCCTCACCGTTATTTACACCCGCTCCACGATCACGCGAGCCCATGCTCCAATGACATCCGCTTCTTCCGAACTGCACAATGATGACCCGAATTCCGATGCTTCGCAGCGACCACGCTTCGTCGTCGGCATCGATCTCGGAACAACGAACTCTGCGGTCTGCTTTATTGATACGCTGCATGAGTGCTGTGTGATCGAGACGTTTGCGGTCGCGCAAGTGGTCGCGGCCGGTCAGATTGAGAAGCTGGAAACGCTTCCATCGTTTTATTACGAGGCCCTGCCGGGGGAACGTGCCGCCGGGGCAACGCGTCTGCCCTGGCTGAAGGAAACACCGACGAGTGCCGTGGGTGTTTACGCGCGCGATCATGGTCGCACGATTCCCGGGCGAATGATTGAATCGGCCAAGTCCTGGCTCTGTCACAACGGCGTCGATCGCAAGGCCGCGTTGCTCCCGTGGCATGGGGCGTCCGATGTGCAGCGATTGTCTCCAGTAGAAGCCAGCGCGAGTTACCTGCGTCACCTGCGGGAGGCCTGGAATGCGGCTCACAGCGACGAGCCGCTTGAGCAGCAGGATGTCGTGCTGACGATCCCTGCGTCGTTCGATGAAGTGGCGCGAGAACTGACGGTGGCGGCAGCGCGAGCCGCCGGGTTGCCGCGAATTGTTCTCCTGGAAGAACCGCAGGCTGCTTTTTATTCGTGGGTGGATGCTCATCGCGATCAGTGGGAACAGCATGTGTCGCCCGGTCAGAAGATCCTTGTCTGCGATATCGGCGGTGGGACGACGGACTTCAGTCTGATCCATGTGCGATCCGGTGACGGCGGTCGTTTGCAGTTTCACCGTGTCGCTGTCGGAGATCATCTGTTGCTGGGAGGCGACAATCTGGATCTTGCCCTGGCACATCATGTTGAGCAAAACCTCTCCAGCAGCGGTCGACTGGATGCTCGACAATGGAGCATGCTGATTCCCGCCTGCCGTCATGCGAAAGAAGTTTTGCTTGGCGAGAATGCTCCACTTGCTTATACGCTGGTTCTGGCCGGTGGCGGCTCGCGCCTGATCGGCGGCGCTGTGCAGGCCGAGCTGACGCGTGACGAAGTGATCGGTATTTTCCTGGACGGATTTCTTCCCGCGGTGAATTTTGACGAGAAGCCTCAGAGACGCCAGTCCGGGTTTCAGGAGTTTGGATTGCCGTACGCGGCTGATCCTGCGATCACAAAATACCTCGCGACATTCCTCAGGACTCATGCTCAGTCGACAGAATCCGGCGTTCAAAATTCTCACAGCGATTCAGTCGCGGCGATTCCGGATATCCTGCTTTTCAACGGCGGATTTTTTGCGTCGCCTTTGCTGCGGCAACGCCTGATCGAATCTCTCGAGCGCTGGTTTCGACCGTTCGTACCGGGCTGGTCACCGGCGATCTTGCGCAACGATCGGCTGGATCTGGCTGTTGCTCGCGGCGCGGCGTATTTTGGAATGGTGCGGCGCGGTGTTGGTGTCAGAATCGTGGCGGGACTTTCGCGAACTTATTATGTGGGCATCGAGCAGGCCGATGGTTCCACCGCGGCGCTTTGTCTGGTTGCTGCAGGAACGGAAGCGTCGGCTGCCCCCGTGGTGATCGACCGGACGTTCAGAGTCAGAACCGCTGAGCCGGTGGAGTTTCCGATCCTTGTGTCAGGCACGCGACTGACAGACAAGCCGGGTCAGATCATTCCTTTCGATCCAGAGCAGTTGACGTCTTTGCCTTCCATTCGCACTGTGCTGACAACGCGAAAACGTGGCGACAATTCGAACGTGGATGCTCGGCTTTCGGCAACGCTGACGGAAATCGGAACGCTGGAATTGTGGTGTGAGCAGACAGATGGCTCTCGTCGCTGGCAGCTGCAGTTTGACGTTCGCTCGGCAACCGAAACGGATCGCGTGGCGCATTCGGGGCTGGCAGAACAATCAGGCATTGTCGATCAGGAGATGATTGCCTCCGCAGTTGCGGTGCTTCGAAACATCTTTGGATCCCAGGGCAGCGCGCGTCCCGATGACACAATGAAACTGTTGTCTGAGTCCATTGGGATGTCGCGGATGGACTGGCCTCCATCATTATTAAGAGCCATCTGGTCCGAATTGTTGGAGCTCAATGATGGTCGAAAGCGAAGTCCCCAATATGAAGCGCGGTGGCTGAATCTGGCGGGCTTCTGTCTGCGGCCGGGGTTTGGAATGGCGGCCGATGACTGGCGCGTTGAAGAGACGTGGCGAGTCACGAATGGGCGACTGATCCATTTGACTCCCGCGTGTCTTGCGGAACTGCGAACGCTGTGTCGTCGGATTTCCGGCGGGCTGGCAGCCGGGCGACAGCATCAGATTGCGTCGACCGTGATGCCCGCGATCCGGCAGCGATTTCGTCAGATCCAGACGGGCCGGGGCAAGGTGGCTCCTTATGCGTCCGGAAATCACGAAGCTGCCGAGATCTGGCGGATGCTGGGTTCTCTGGAACTGCTGGATCAAAGTCTTCGCACGGAGCTGGGAGACATGATTATGGATCTGATGCATCGGGCGGCGTTTGAGCCAGTCTACAATGCATTGATCTGGGCGCTGGGACGCGTCGGTGGCCGAGTTCCGGTTTATGGGCCGCTGAATCTGGTGCTTCCGGCGGCTAAAGTTTCTGCCTGGCTGGATCAGCTTTTGCGAAGTGCCGAGTTGAATTCGCCAGGCGTACAGCTGACGCTGATGCAATTGAGCCGCAAGACAAACGACCGGTTTCGAGACATCGAAGAATCATTGCGGCATCGAATTCTTGGGCGACTACAAACCACCGGCACGTCGGCGCATTTGCTGCAGCTGATCCGTGAAGGGGGCACTCTGGAAGGCGAAGAGGCCAGCCTGATTTTGGGTGAGTCCTTACCAGCCGGACTGCAGCTGGCGTAACGTTTCTACAACGGGAAATTTCAAACCGCCATTCGTTGAATCGCAGCCACGCCATTCTTGCGCATTGGCCCGATCCTTCAGGATTGGCAGGATGCGAGCTTGTTTCCGCCGACTTAGGATCGCTCGATCAATAAGTGTCTGATCGTTGCCTTTCGCTCCGCGAAAGAACGCTACTTTCGCGGAGCGAAAGGCGACAATTATTGATCGAACGAGACTTACAATCGAGCACGTATAGCATCGAGTGCCTGCTGAGCGTTTGACTTCACGGAAAAATCATTGGAGGTAGCGAGCTTTTCGAGGAAGGCGACGGAGTTTTCGGTGCCGACCTTCTTCAACACTTCCAATAGATCATTCTTTGCCAGCCCATCGGTAATCTTGTCAAAGTTTTCCAGAATCGGCTGTTCAATCCGCACACCGATGGCAATGAGCGCCTCCTTCACATCGCGTCGGACGACATTGTCGGTGCTCGACATGATCAGCATTGGATAGTCGGCGGGCTTTGCAATTTTTGCCAGTGTGTTAATGGCACGACGTTTTGCTTCGTGCATCAGACCATCCGAGTCTGCCAGAACTTTCTTCAGTTCGTCAATCTGCTCAGCGGTCGCCCAGTGACAAAAAGCTTCTGCTGCGGATTTTTTTACGAAGCCGTTGCTGTTCTTCATGTGGTTTTTTGCCACCCGCAGCACTTCCGCACGCTTCTCCTCGACGATCGCAATTTCCCCCAGTCGTCCGAGCGGCTGACTGGCACCGTTGCCGCCTTCGGCCTTTCGAATTTCGGCGATCAGATCGTCGACCAGTTTCGGATTGCCAATGCTCTGTTCTTCCTGCTTCTGCTTTTTATCGGCCTCCATTTTCTGAGTCATCTCTGCACGTTCCCGTTTAACTTCTTCTGCATCACGCAGCGTGTAATTGACACGAACAGGTACTCGGATTGTTGAGCCTTCATCGGACTGCTCGACCGTGGCGGAATACTCCAGGCTGGCAGGCATGCCCTGAACCAAATCGAACACAAGCGTGCCGCTTCCTCGAATGTTCATATACGGCTGATTGTTTGACCGAGTCGCGGTGAATTCGTAATTCTTGCTGATCGACACTTTATTATTCAGCGATTCCCCGACCTGGTAGCTGACACGCTCCACCGCTGGAATTTCTTCAATCACCTGATCCTGCTGACCGCCCAAGCCGGGAGGCATCATGCCTCGCATGCGGCCACCGAAGCGCGGCCCCATGCCACCGAACGGCCCGTCTTCGCGTTTGATGCGCTGCAGCTTTGATTCTGTTTCCACATGCCACTGCGATTCGGAGTAGGCATCCAGCTTTTCCAGAAAGAAAATACCCACCGGTCCAAGTACAGCCGGAAGCTGTTCTGAACCCTCAAAATCCAGGACATCACCCAGGGCATTCACGGTCAGCTTTCCATTGTCGATGGACGACGACCCAAAAGACGGCGGCCCTGGAAATCCACCCCGCATGGATCGCATCTGAGGCCGCTCGTGGAAATTGGCGTTGTACGTCACCTCATACATTTTGCCGCCACTGCTGCCCCAGACCTTGATATACGCAACGGCCGGAGTGACACGGCGAGCCACTTCAGGGCCGGTGAGATCCGGACCACGCGGCGCAACGGCAAGCTGCAAACCATTGGCTGCAGCAAGGGTTCGCACTTCATTCACAGGAGCCGCAAATCCCACGGATGTCACGGACGCCCCGGAGAGCTTTGCGCTGGCGACTCCGACCACCTGGCCGGCACCATTCACGACTGGTCCACCGCTGTTACCCGGATTAATCGCCGCGTCGATCTGAATCTGCTTCCCGCGGTCTTTGTGCTGAATGATCCCGGCGACTGTGCCTGTCGTGACTTTCACATCCGTGCCAAGTACGTTTGAAAGTGGAAAGCCGATCGCTCGTACAGACTCTGCCAGCTGCACTGTTTCAGAATCCGACAATGTCAGCACCGGCAGACCGGATGCGTTAATCCGAACCAGCGCCACATCGGCCGCAGCATTCACAGCAATCACCGTGGCAGGAAACACGCGCCCACCCAGATGCACTTCCATCCGTTTCGCGCCTTCAACAACGTGCGCGCACGTTGCGATGACTCCATCCGCCGACACCACAAACCCCGTCCCGGAACCTTCTTCTTCACTGACAACTTGCCGTGAATCGCCCTGCACAAAGTACGAGCACACGCCTGATGTTTTTTTAAGGTCATCGCCGGCGCCCTGTTCGATCGTAAACTGATACATGTACTCCGCACCCGGCTTCCAGTGGTACCGCAACTTGCGGGTGTCACCGCTGATGGCTGCCGTTGCCGGCGGAAGATTTCCGCCGCCGACTGGTGGAGTCGCTGCAGAACCGGGCATAGCCGGGATTCCAGGCATCGCCGGCATTCCGGGCACAACAGGTGGAACATTGTAGGGTGAGCCAGCGTCGCCAGGGAATGGTGCTGCAGGAACAGGTGATCCGGTTCCAGGTAATCCGGTGGCAGCCAAATTTTGGCCAGCATTTGCGTCGACGGAACTGGAGTTCTTCAGAAAGGACACGCCCGCAAAAATAATGACGCCCACAAGTGCGACGCCACCTCCGACGATCAGTCCGGTCATCAGACCCTTGTTACTGCTTTTGGGCGGCGCCTGCTTTCTGCGCGGCGCAGGAGTTTGCTCATAGTCATCGTAATCGTCGTACGAACTTGTGTTCCACGAATCATTGTCATCTTCCGCTTGCCGCTTTTTCGGCTTCCGCACGGGTTTTGGAGTCTCGGCCTGCGGCGCCGCTGGTTTCGCAGGTTTTGGTCGAGACGCCGCAGCGGCGGCCGGCATTGCAGCATCGGCCGATCGACGAGGCGGAGGAGTGACCGGTTTGGCCGGCGGCGCGGCAGGTGTCGTCGCGCTGGCGGCCGGAGCCGGGCGAGATTTAGGAGTTGCGGGCGCTGGTGCCGGAGCAGGTTCGGGCGGGTCCACGGCTAGCTGTTCGCCGCAGCGAGGACACTGGAGGCGAATCGTCGTCGTGGACTCACGCACCCGCAATTTTGTCAGGCAACCTGGGCACTCAACAATCTGATGACTCATTCCAGTCACTCCCGATCTTCACCTTTAGTGATCAACCAGCGCACACCTCCTGTAATTAACCAACAAGCCAGAAGAATGCAACCGCCATCAGGGTTGGAGGAACAGCTCCCAGGAATAATCCAAGTGGGCTGATTCCGGTGTCGCCAAATGCTTTGGATGATTGGAGAATTCCGGCCCCGGCTGGATTTGGGGCGTTGGCGATGACAGTCAGTCCTCCACCGGTCACAGCCCCGGCCACCAGAGCATATTTGAGCTCGTCAGAAATCCCTTCGACAAGCGAGCCGAGATAAGTCAGAGCCGCATTGTCTGTGAAGGCCGTCAGAGCTGTTGCTCCGAAGAAGAGCTTGTCGCCTGTCATGCTGCTGATCAATGGTTTCAGCCAGTATGCCTGAAGAGATCCAAGCGTGACGAGCCCCGCCAGAAAGAAGCCGACCAGAAGCCCTTCTTTCAGCTTCAGCGAATCCTGATATTCCCGAGTGGCAGTGACAACGCCGAGGAAGATCATGAAGATTCCAAAGAACACGTCTGGATGATGGGCGAAGGCCACAACGGCTGCCAAAAATGCCAGGTGCACAGCGGTCAGCCAGCCTGGAACATTCTGACGTTCCGTCACATCGGCTTCGACAGCATTCAGTTGTTTCCAGAAACACAGGGTCACCAGACAGGTGGAACATACACAGCTTATAACGGCGCGCCAGCCGAAGTGCGAAATCATATAGCTTGTTGTCCATCCCCATTTGCCCGCCACCATCAGCACGGGCGGAGCTGCAAAGTTAGTGAGCGTGCCGCCAACGGAGACATTCACAAACAACAGACCCAGCGTCGCGTAGGCCAGGGGTTTGCTGATCGCCTGATCAAAGTACCGTCTCTTCAGCAGCAGGGCGAGCAGTGTCATTGCTGCGGGCTCTGTGATGAATGAACCAAACAGAGCTCCAGCCGAAAGCGCGGCAATGTAAAACGCAACGGTTTCTTTCAGCGGCAGAAGGCGAGCAATCCACAGGATGAGAGCCTCCGCCAGGTTCACCACGGGACGAGTCGCTGCGACAACCATCACAACAAGGACGAACTTTGGTTCGGTGTAATTCAGGCTTTCCACATACTTCACTGCGTCTGCGATCGAAAGTTGCATGACGCCCACGACCAGAAACAGGACGGCCGCCCAGAGTCCAAAAACAACTTCCGTTTCCGCCAGGAAGTGAAACAGGTTTTCGCCAATAGAGCCTTCAGGATATTTGTGCGCGAGTTTCGCAAACTGCTTTACGCAGAACGTGTGCAGAATGGCCAGCACAAACAGCAGGGTGGCAACGTACTCCACAGGACCAGCGAGAGGGTTGACGGCTAGCGGAACCGCGTCAGCCGCGACCTCGGCCAGTGTAAAAAGAGCCGTCAACGGCACGTCAAACGGGATCGAAAAAGGAAAAACACTCATGACATTCCTTGGCGATTAAAGTGCGATTACCAGAATGTGAACTGGTGCAGGGCAAAGCTGCGTTGTGTGGGAGCGTCAGTTTATGGCACTGTCGGTAGGAATTCGAGACTCAGACGACATCCCTTAACCTGTCCTTCCCAATTCTGCATCGGCGACGAATTAAATGCGGCAGGAATCGCTCAGATCAGGACTCTTCCAACGTTTCTCATTAGTCCTCCAGACATTAGACTTCGCCCGCGATCTGAATTCCGACAGCGAAGTTCGATTTTCGTTCGGACGACCTCCCTCGTCGAAGCCTGAATTTCCTCCTGAAACACGATTGCAAACTCCCATCACGTACTCACATCCTCCGGAGCAGCCTGACATGCCTGTTTACCTTGGCATTGATATTGGAACCAGTGGCACCAAGACTCTTGCGATCAACGAAAAAGGCCAGATTTTGGCCTCCGCAACGGAAGAGTATCCGTTAAGCAGCCCGAAACCGGGCTGGTCCGAACAGGCACCTCAGGACTGGTGGACCGCGTCAGTCAAATCCGTCAAGAAAGTCATGAAGGCGGCAAAACTGAAGCCCGCTGATGTCGGCGGTATCGGGCTCAGCGGCCAAATGCACGGCAGTGTATTTTTGGACAAATTGGGCAACGTGATTCGCCCAGCCTTGCTCTGGAACGATCAGCGAACAGCCGCCGAGTGCGCCGAAATTGAAGCACTGGCCGGTGGCCGCGGAAAACTCATTCAGATGGTGGCAAATCCCGCGCTGACGGGTTTCACTGCGCCCAAGATTCTCTGGCTGAGAAACAAGGAAAAGAAAAACTTCGACAAGACGGTTCAGGTGCTGCTTCCCAAAGACTACGTGCGCTTCCGGCTGACGGGCGAGTTTGCCACGGAAGTCAGTGACGCATCCGGCACCTTGCTTTTGGATGTTGTCAACCGCCAGTGGTCGCACGAGCTGCTTCGAAAACTGGATCTTGATGCGAAACTGCTTCCAAAGGTTTACGAGTCTGAAGATGTGACCGGCGTATTGTCAGACTCCGCGGCTCGCGAGATGGGACTTAAGCCAGGAACTCCTGTTGTGGGCGGTGGCGGTGATCAGGCCGCAAGTGCCATTGGAAACGGGATCGTCGGTTCAGGCGTGATCTCGGCAACGATGGGAACAAGCGGCGTTGTCTTTGCCCACAGTGATGACGTTCAGGTCGATCCGCTGGGGCGAGTCCACACGTTCTGTCACGCGGTTCGCGGTAAGTGGCATGTGATGGGCTGCGTTCTTTCAGCCGGCGGAAGTCTGCAGTGGTTTCGCAACCAGCTGTGCCAGGCCGAAGTCGCGGCGGCAAAGAAACAGAAGATCGATCCTTACGAACTGATTACCGAGCAGGCCGCACAGTCGCCGGCCGGTAGCGAAGGCTTGTTCTTCCTTCCGTATCTGACGGGCGAGCGAACTCCGCATGCCGATCCGAATGCACGAGCCTCCTGGATTGGGCTTAGTCTTCGCCATGGAAAAAGTCACATGGCTCGATCGGTCATGGAAGGGGCGACCTACGCGATGCGCGACACTCTGGAAATCATTAAATCGATGGGCATCCCGGTCAAGGAAATCCGCTTGTCTGGCGGTGGTGCTCGCAGCGCGTTCTGGAAACAACTGCAGGCCGACATTTATGGCCAGCCGGTTGTGACAATCAATGCTTCCGAAGGTCCGGCCTATGGAGTGGCTTTGCTGGCTGCTGCCGGAACCGGCGCTTACAAGGGAATTGTGGAAGCCTGCAAAGCCACAATTTCCGTGGTCAGCAAGACGCCCAATAAGAACGCAGCAACGAAAGTTTACAACGCGGCGTATCCCGTTTATCAACAGCTGTATCGATCACTGAAGAATGATTTCACTTCGATCCAGAAACTGATTGAATAGCAGCCCTGAGTGCCAGACGCAGCTGTTCGTATTCTTCGATGCCGAGTTTGTCATCCTGATTTGTATCCACTTTGCTGAACAGATTCTCCAGAATTTCTGGATTGTCTTTCAGACGTGGAACACGACTGATGGCTCGCCCTGCCTCTTCGCGACTTAATTGGCTGTCTCCGTCACTGTCAAGCAACGTGAACAACGCGTTCGCCCGGTTCCCGACTCGCATGAGTTCGCGTTTTCCCTGTTCGCCCACCGGCACAAAAGTTTCGATGTAGCCGATCATCATCTCTTCGTAGGTCTGCTGGCCCCAGTGAACAGTCTTTTCAGGATCAGGATTAGCCGGATTGTTTTCGCTGTTGTCGAACACTGCCGTGACTTTCACTTTGCTGCCCGCAGGAATCACTTTGGGTTCGAGATAGTCGTAACGCAGCTGCCAATTAAAATCGTATCGCGGAATATCGAGCAGTGTTTCTGTTCTTCCATCCGGAGTAATCAGTTCAAAGTTAAACGCTTTACCGCGGACGTGCATATGAGCCATGTAGGCCAGCACATACGTATCGTTCGAAACCGGACGCGTGATCGATTCCACATGATCGCTGGCATGAGGTGGAATGTTCAGATCAGCATCGGCCAGCGGAATGGTGTTGATCACATACTTCGGTTCATTCTTCGCAAACAAAAGACCCATTCTCAGCTGATCATGAGTCGCAGTGCCGCTCGGCGTGTAATGAATCTGAAAGCTGACGGTGGCACCGGCCGGCAGTTTCTTCGCAAATCCGGCGGGATAAACCTGTCCCGCATTCCCCGGAACGTAGGCCGCCCAGTACCCGCCGATCCCTTCTTCCCGATCGCGGGCTCGCCCACTGCCTTTTTCATGAACATTGACGATCACATGATGCACGACACTGCGATCGGAAGGAACAATCTCATACGCCTGAATCCACTTGTCTTCCGTCAGTGTCGTTTCGGTCGTAACAAACTGATAGGGCATCGTCCCTGCCGCCTTGATGGCGATGGGCTGCGGAATCTGAACAATCAGATCGGGCATGCCGATTGTCCATTCCTCTGCAAATACGCGAGGCAATGGCGCATCGGCAACATCGCCTTCCACACGATCACTGCTGAGCCATTGCAGCAGGTCAATTCGATCAGCGTCTGTGAGTGACCGGTCATTCGCCCAGACGCTGGCATGCTGTCCGTCCGGTTTTGCTGCAAACCATGGAGGCATTGTCTTCTGGTCAACCACCTGACGAATCATGGGCGCATGTCCCACCACGTCCGCAAACGTGTCCAGCGCGAACGGCCCAACTCCGCCACTGCGATGACACTCAATACAGTTTTGCTGCACGATCCGCGAAATTCGATTGTGGTACGTGATGGCGATTTCAGCGGCCACTGCTTCATGCTCCAGCGTGCAGCCGGGAGCAACGGTGGCGGCGATCGCAGGCGACGTTCCCGCCAGCAGGGACTGCAGAGCGTTGGCCAGAAAGTGAATCCGCGGCTGATCAAGGGCGTAGCCAATTCCGTACTGATCATCAATCGCCCCGTGGTAAACAACAGTACGAGCCTGATCCAGCACAAAGACATCCGTTGTTGTCAATGCACCCAAATGGCCGGCCAACGTTTCATCGGCATCATGTACATAGACAGCCTTTGGTCCAAGCACCGCAGCCGCAGCCTGCATGTCCTTCATCAGGTCGGTGGGGACACAGTTCACGGCGATGAATTGAACTCCCTTGTCTGACCATGCCTGCACAAGTTCAGCCAACGTAGGCAAATACTTTCGACTCAGCGGACAGCTGGTACTGGTCATCGCAACGACAGTCAGACGTTTGTCGGAGTCCTGCTTCAGCGAAATTTCAGTACCGGCAATGTCACTGAAACCGAGATTGTCCACATGACGGCCGATACCATGTTCCGCAGCCCGTAAAATCTTTGCTTTCTGCCGGGTATCTGTGGACGACGCTGCGCCTGCGAATGAAACCGGATCTGGTTTTGGCGTGAGTGGAGGTCGTCCCTCAATCTGCTCGCGTGTTAAAACACCGCTGGCGAACGCCTGCTTCGCTTCTTCCAAAGTGACGAAGTTGTCCTTGTTGGCGTCGAGACGTGCAAAAATTGATCGTTCGGTCAGCTCCGCGGGGCTGAGCTTTTCATCGCCATCCTTATCCAACTGATCAAAACGTGCACTCAGGACTTTTTCATCCTGAGCCACTACAAACCGCAGCCCAAACGCGGCCCCCAGAAAAATGGCGACGATCATGATCCGCTTCAGTGTTGCCCGAAAATGCATAGCCGGTGTTCCGTGTTGTAATGCTGATGAAGACCCTGCGAAGCACGAACACGCAATCGTTCGACGGGAGGCACGGATTCCTGGAAAATTCAGGCCTATGAACAGAAAAATCCGGGGCGACGCACAGCAAACAGCCCCGGACTTCGGATTTTGATCAATTGAACACCAGTCAGACTACTTGCCGACTGATCAGGTTTTGCCTGAGTCAAAACTTTTTTCCAGGTAATAGTGCCAGTATCGGCATTCGTGGCAATGACTGCCTGACCGCCGTCAACATCTCCCAGCTGTAAAGAATGCCGCTGACGATGGAGACACTCGCATAACCTTCCTCGAAACCTTCGACAGTCCAAAGATGCTTCGGAGGATTACTGGCCCAGTCCTTCGACGACAGCTGTTCGTCAGACTGAGCATTTCGCGCGGGGCCTCGCCATTGAGGCCAGTCGGCAGCGCGCACACTGGAATGCAGCCCTTCGTTGGTGGCTATCGGCGATTCGCTGGGCAGCAGCGGCGTGTATCACTTGCGGTAAAGCCGCAGGTTTCCGTTCAGGACGTAAAAAAACCGCAGGCCGAGGGACCTGCGGTTATGAAAGTTAATTTTTTGTTCAGCACAGTCCCTGATTGATTGTGCGAAACTTGCTGTCAGTGGCAGTGACGGTGTCCGCGATAGCCACCGTAGCCGCCATAACCGCCGCCGTAAACAGGGCCCGAGTAAATGCCGACACCATAAACAGGTGCCGAATAGACTTGAACGGGACGGTACACCGGAAAGCCGCCGTATCCGCCACCATATCCATATCCATATCCATAGCCGTGACCGTGACCGTGACCATATCCGCCGCCATAAGGTCGGCCGTAACCACCGCCGTAACCATTGAAGCCGTTGCCATAGCTGACGGAAATGCCAAAGTTGGAGCCACCATGTCGGTGGTCAGCTTTTGCCTGCGAAGCGCCGATGGCCATCACACTTCCCAGAAGCACCGCAATCATCATGAATCGTCTCATCGAAACTGTCTCCTCGTACTGAGTAGAGTTGGGAAAAACCGCCCGGCTGACTTTGGCGTCTCCGTGTGACTGGACGCTGAAATGATCCGACACCAGACATTGCTCCGTGGCTGGCATGCACCTTTCAACGCCTCAGACAGACCGGGCCGGCAGCAACCTTTATAAAAATCGGCTCCGTCCGGGATTGCTTACGTCTTGAGGAAAATGCGAAGGAAATGCCAATCGTGCCAAAAAACCAGAAGCCTAAACGCAAACACATACCCAGAAAGGCGTTACGAGTTTTTCTTCCCCGGCCCTGCTGATTGATCGATTCTGCAGCAGCCATCAGATTGAATACAAGCCATGTCAGTATGAGGACGTTTCAACCAAGTCCGCTCTGTTTCCCAGCATCACCAGGCGAACTCAAACCGCGCGCTTCTTTTAAATCGCGCGAGTCGTATAGAATCAGCCTTCCTTGCAAGTCCGAACCTGCGAATCAGATTTCCCCTTCATTCCTACCACTGGAGGTCACCGTGATGGACGACAGTCCTGAAAACTATCCTCTCGTCGAACGTTTTCACAAAGCGGAATATCTGGCCCGAGAATTGAGCGAGCATTTGCGTCAGGCATTTCTGCCACGCTTGTCGGCGCTGCGTCAGGCCAGCAAGGTTTCAGATCCGGCGGAAGTGACCGATCAAACGATGCTGGACAACATGACCGCGGTGTTTGCTGCTGAAGACTTTGCGGCAGACATATTTGAGAAGCTGATCAAATATCTGCACAGCATCGAACAGGAGACTCGGCAAATCATGGGCGTGCAGGAATAAAACGTGCCGGCTGCCACGTAAGTACTCAAGCGGCCACAGTTCGCAACCAAGTGCAGTTCGCAACCAAGTGCAGTTCGCAACCAAGTGCAGTTCGCAATCGGGCGATTACGAACTTCGGCCTTGCCTGCGGCTTTCAATTATTTTCCAGCAAGCCTTCCACGTGGCCGAGGTTCTTGACAGGTTCGAAAATGGCCAGCACGTCGCGCATCAACTGCTGATCTATGGGTTCGGCGAGCCACGTCGCCCAGTTGCGAATGTTCACGGGATTCGCGCTCCCAGCGACGGTCGTTGTGACATCCGGATGAGCGCAGGAAAACTGGACTGCCAGTTTCGCGATGTCAACGCCGTGTTCTGCACACAAGGCTGCTGCCGCACGAGCCGCAGCTTTAACGGATTCCGGTTCCTTCAGCCACGACGGAAGAGGCGCGTTGGTCAGCAGTCGGGCCGAGAACGGCCCGGCGTTCATGATGCCGACGCCTTTCGAATTCAGGTAAGGCACGGATTCATCAACGAATCGTGAATTCTGAAGTGTGTACTGGTTGTAGGAAAGTACGCAGTCGACATCCGTCTGGTCGCAGATGAATCGAAAGATCTTTTGCGGATAGCCGCTGAATCCGATGTATCGCACCTTACCCGCCTGCTGAATTTTTCTGAGAGCGGGCAGGGTCTCATCCACAATCTGCTGCATCGGCACAAATTCAATATCATGGCACAGCAGGATGTCAAAATGATCGGTGCCCAGACGATGCAGGCTGACGTCGACGCTCTCGGCGACTCGCTTCGCACTGAAGTCGAAATGCCCAACGTCATACCGTCCAAGTTTTGTGCAGAGCGTATAGCTGTCTCGCGGCACGCCTCGCAGAGCAATCCCGAGCAGCACTTCGCTCATGCCACGACCGTAGAAGGGCGATGTATCGATAAAATTCAGGCCGCAGTCCAGAGCAACTCGCACGCTTTGTAAAGCCTCATCCAGCTGGACACTTCGAAACTCCTGACCGAGCGACGACGCGCCAAAACTGAGCACGGGAAGATGCAGGTCTGTTTCGCCGAGTTGTCGTGTTTGCATGGACGTTGTTCATTCTGTGGGAAAAAGCTCTCGGGATTCATGCGTATTTCAGAACATGAGGCGAAGAAATGCAATGCGATCACTTCACCAGGAAAAGCCAGCTTTCCATGGTCGAACGCCCACTGGCAATTGATTTGAATAGAATCGTCGTAGCGGATGCCGCCAGGGCTTTCGGAAGGCTGGATTATCAAGCAGAATCCCGAAACGCCTGGCGTGTTCCGCCACACAATTCAGTGATTCAGGGGATGCATTCCGAAACGTTCCTGCAGAAGCATTCGCCGTTTGCAGGGATGTTCTCATCGACGACGAGTTTCTACAATGTGTGAGTGAATGTTGAGACCGCAGGCTGTGCCTTTTGAAGTCAGGATGGATACTGATGCGACTGCCGGATACGTTTGGTCAGCGATCTCCGTTTCGGTTTAACATCACTCCGATGATTGATGTGGTTTTTCTGCTGATCATTTTTTTTCTGGTCGCCAGCTACTTTGTTCGCAGCGAGCAGTCTCGGCCAGTCAGTTTGCCGGAGGCCGGCGGCGGTGAGATGGAAGATCAGGTTTCACAGAATCGACTGACCATCACCGTGGAAGAAGATGGCCGCTTTTCGATTGGCGGTCAGGTCCTTCCGGAAGCGGAGGTTCTAAGTCGGATTCAAGAACTGGCGGATCTCAAAGTAAAATCGGACAACACAGCCGCTGAGCCGGAGGTGCGTATTCGTTCGGATCGCAACGCACATTTTGCGGAAATCCGTCGGCTGATAGAACACTGTGCGGCTCACGGCATTCGTGCGATTCGTTTTGCAGTGACTGGGCCATCTGCAATGCCGGGGCCATCCAATCAATGACATCCAATGAATAACGGACGCTGAGTTGAACAGGGCCGACTTTCGTCTTCTGAAATGACAGTGGCAGTGATTCATTACGAAAAGAAAATTCCTCGCCCACGAAGGGCTTCCAGAGCATCCCTAAAGATTCAGCTTCATGAGAATTCCGCAGCGACGGCGACGAAAAGAATTGCAGGATGGCGATCCCATGACGCCGATGATTGACGTCGTCTTCCTGCTGCTTGTGTTTTTCATCTGTGCGTCCGTCGGCGGCACGGCCGATCATTTGTTGCCAGCGGAGCTGAATGGTTCAACGGCCCCCGCTGAAACTGCGGCAGCGGAAGAGCCTGCCGAATGGAATCACCCGGCGATTCAGATCCGAATCGAACCGGGCGCAAACGGTCCGGCGGTTCTGTTGGACAATCAGCCGCTGGAAGACATCGAAGTTCTGACGCAGCGGCTGACTCAGCTGGCAGCGATCGATTCTGAATCAAGAATCATTCTGAACATTCACGACGAAATTCAGGTGCAGCAGTTCATCAGCGTGTATGATCTTTGCCAGAGCTTACAATTTCAGAACATCTCATTTGCCGTATCGCCTGCAGCAAGCGTCCAGTAAGGATCGCTGGATCAATAAGTGTCTGATCGTTGCCTTTCGCTCCGCGAAAGAACGCTACTTTCGCGGAGCGAAAGGCGACGATTATTGATCGACCGAGACTAACAGCTTTCTGATGGGCGGCAACTCGGCTGAGTCGGCCTGCAGACGAAACAGCGTCTCACGGCGGTTCCAGTTAAACAGGTCTGAAGCGGAATCCTCCGCAGTTCAATCCAGGAAATCAGCGATGCCATTGTTTGAGTTTTATTGTGAAGAGTGCGAAAAGAGCGTGGAACTTCTTGCGGCTCGCGGCGAAAAACCGGCCTGCCCCAAATGCGGCTCAAAAAAGATGGAGAAACTGATGAGCGCCGCGGCGGGTCGCGTGTCCTCGGGCGTTTTGTCAATAGCCTCTTCCTGCCCGCCTCCTGAAGCTGGCCCCTGCAGTCCTCAGTGCTGCCGCTTGCCGCAATAGTCGACTTTGTTCCGCAGCCGCTAACGGGGCTCAAGCTTTTGCGAGCCCAGGTCCTTTTGCGAGCCCTCTTCGCGCGGACTTGGTTCCCCGTTCCTGCCGCTGCCGATGGAATCAGGAATCGGCTTCAGACTTTCCTCCGCCGGCGGTCGTTCCGTCGTCGCGGGCTGGATCTGCACAGCCGTGACACGCACAGACATTTTCATCGCTTCAGACTTCAGCGTCACATGATTGTTCAGAGAGACCACCGCGTTACGAATTATGATCGTTGTACCGTCCGAGCTGACGGAGTCGCCGGTGATTGTGGTACGCTGAATCTTGAGGGTGACTCCTTGCCTGCAGGTGAATCGCCAGGCTGCAGTCCCACCGTCTTCAACGCCAGCCTGAACGTTGACATCGTCACAGAGTAGAACGATCTGCTGTGGGGACTCATCCGCAGATTCTGCTGAATTCGCCGGGGCGGCTTCGCCACCTGATTCCGACGGATCAGGAACCACTTCGAATTCGGCGGGCTGTGTGGTCAACAGTAGAACGAACTTCGGCTTCCACAAAGTGTTTCTGTTTTCGTCGCTCGCCTCGGAGTCGCGATTTTCCTTTGCGATGGGAGTTCGCTGCACAGGACCGGAATCACCAAAGGCAGGGGGCGCATTCAGGGCCGCCGGATCCAGTGGATTGGCTGCTTGATTTGTTTGTTCTTGTGCAGCGCTTGCTCCTCCCGCCAGAAGAAAGGCAGTCAGAAGAAATTTGGTCCGCAGGCCGACGGTATGTCGGGAACGAGCGAAACTGTGAACAATTATTGCAAACGACATGCATTTGGTCCCCCGCCGTCAAACCCCAATTGGTCATCTCGGTCGGTCATCCTGGATTGTATGGTGGCCGCGGGAGCCTTGGCCAGTCGAAGCTGGCGACCGACCTGCCGGAGTCTGCCGGAACGCATCCGGACTTGCCGATCCTGCATGTTCTCGGCAGCATGGGCCTTGGTGACTGTGCGAATCGCGGAGCAAAGTGGCCGAATCACCGTTCACTGCCCGCCGCAGAAAACGCTATTCTCAGCCATTGACCAGACCAGGTCCCAGTTGTGAGGACCACGTGAAGGAGAAAAAACATGAAACATCCTGCCCGATTGTTCCTGCTGGTGCTGCCTCTGACCGGCTGCAGCTCCATCAGCCACGAACTTCAGCCACATCGTCTTTGGCGATGGAATTATCAGGAAGCGCCCAGCCGCACTGACGATGCTCTGTTTTCGATCGACGATCCTCTGATCCCCCTGGTCACACAAGCCGAATCAGGAGTGCAGGGCAGATCAACGCAGAGCAGAGCTCTGGACAGCCATGAATAATCCGTTCACGTTTCTCAGCAGCAGCGAAGCGGAAACGGACCGACTGGGCAATTCATTGGCCGGCGCCCTGCAAAATGGCCTTACGATTGCCCTGAACGGGCAGCTTGGGTCAGGAAAAACGAGATTTGTTCGAGCATTGTGCGCCGGACTTGGGATCGACACCATTGCGGTCAACAGTCCGACGTTCGTGATTCTGCAGCAGTACACCGACGGTCGAATCCCGGTGGCTCATATGGACACCTACCGGCTGGCGGACGTCGATGAGTTTCTTTCCATTGGTGCCGACGAGTATCTGGATTCTGAAGAATGGCTGTGTCTGATCGAGTGGGCCGATCGTGTCGAAGAAGTGCTTCCGTCCGATCGGCTGGACATCAGCATTCTTCAGGTTAGCCCCTCGACTCGACAATTTTCCTTCACGTCATCGGGCGCCCGCAGTGATGCTGTGCTGAGCGCCCTCAAGGTTCAGCCGGAAGGTCACAAATCCGCTTAATCAAGGAAAAACGAGCTGGTTCTTCGCACGATTTATGCCTGGCATGCAGATTCTGTCGGTTTGTCTGAACGCCCCGACTTTTTCGCTTTGGCAGTCGAGGGAAAGCCAACAGTGAAGTCCGGCAAAATCTGCAGGTGTCTGCCTGAATGCAGCGCCTTCTGCCGACGATAAAGGGAGTGCATTACTGTTTGTATGCAGCTCCTTCCTCAGGCTGACACTCATGACCCAGACGACTCGAACGAAGCGAACCTCTTCACGACCACAAACGCCGCTGGAGACGTACCTTCGCGAAATCAATGAAACAGCTCTGCTGACAGCCAACGATGAAAAGGAGCTGTCCAACCAAATCTCCAACGGCGACGGGGCTGCTCGCGACCGAATGGTACGAGCCAATCTGCGGCTGGTTGTGAACATTGCCCGCGGCTACACAGGCAAGGGTCTGCCGCTGCAGGACCTGATCGAAGAAGGAAATCTGGGGCTGTTGCGAGCCGTCGAAGGTTTCGACCCCAATATGAATACGCGATTCAGTACGTATGGCAGCTATTGGATTAAGCAATCGATCAAGCGTGCTCTGGTGAACTCCGCCAAGACGATCCGCATTCCAGCGTACATGGTGGAACTCCTGTCGAAGTGGCGTCGTGCTTCCGCCAAACTGGCTGAGGAATTGAATGCGACGCCGACAGCTGAAGATATTGCCAAAGAGCTGGGAATTCCAAAAAAGAAGCTGCGAATTGTCAAGAAGGCCATCACCCTGTATAACGGCACTCCTCAGGCGGAGCAGGAAGACAGCGGCATGACTCTGGGCGACATCGTCGCGGACGAACGCATGCGAGGTCCCGAAGAGGAACTGATTAACTCAGACAATCTGGTTCATGTTTCCCGCCTGTTGGACGAAATGGACCCCCGCGAAGCGACGATTCTGCGGTTGCGATTTGGTCTGGATGACAGTGAGCCTCAGACGCTGAAGGAAATTGGCGAAGCACTCGGACTGACTCGGGAACGAGTTCGTCAGATTGAAAGTGAGGCTCTTCGCAGGCTGTATCGAAGCCTTAGCGGCGAAGCTTAACGCTGCCTGGCAAATGCTGATTTTCCGGTGACCATCACAGGACTCACACGCCCGGCTGCTCTCCAGCCGGGCTTTTTTATTTTGGGGCCTGTTTCTCATCGCCAATGCAGCCACATCGATGACCACACAACCTGCTTCGGAATCTGATAAACCCGCGGACGTCGATCAGTCGATGACGGAGATCGCGTCTTCGATACCGTATGTAATTCCAGACCATGCCTCGTCTCCGGAAGATGCGGATCCCGCTGCAGGCGTCAGTCCGGCTCCGCCTTCCGGAACGCAGGGCCGTGCGGTGGCCATCGTTACCGGGGCCGCTCGCCGCGTGGGACGCGAAATTGCTCTGGGCATGGCTGCACGAGGCCTGGCGGTCGTCATTCATCACGGCACATCGACCGTGGAGGCCAATGTGCTTGTCAACAGGATTCGCAGTCAGGGCGGAACCGCGATTGCTGTGGCTGCCGACCTGAGGGATCCGCGAGCCGCCGCGCTGACGGTCTTTGAAGCCGCCGCACAGCTGGGCGAAGTCACCACGCTGATCAACAGTGCGGCTGTTTTTCAAGACCGCGCTTTGCCGTGGGTGGATCTTTATCATTGCAACGTCCATTTGTCCGTGAACCTGCTGGCTCCGATTTTTCTGGCTCAACAATTCATCCGCCAGCTTGGGGAAGGACATCGGGGCCACATCATTAACATTCTTGACTGGAGAGCTCAGCGGCCTGGGGCAAGCCATCTGGTTTACACAGCGACAAAGGCAGCTCTCAGCAGCGTCACAAAATCTCTGGCTCAGCAGCTGGCTCCGCTGATTCAGGTGAATGGCATCGCTCCTGGCGCCATTCTGCCTCCGGAAGACCGTCACAACTGGCATGAACAGCGAGCGATCTCGTCCATCCCGCTGCAGCGAACGGGTTCCCCGCGCGACCTCGTGGATGCGATTAACTTCCTTCTCGATTCCAGCTTCGTTACCGGGGAAATCCTGCACGTGTCAGGCGGTGAGGAACTCTGAGCTGACCGGCCCGAACGCACCTCGTAGTCTCAGCCTGAGGAGCTTCCCGGTTTTGGCAGCGAGCCGTCAGTCTGCATCGCCCCTTGGTTTTACATCGCCCGGATATCCCTACAATTCCAATCAAGCGGTCGGACCAAAGTGGAGAGGCCGCATTCTGGAAACGATTAGGGAGAATGCCATGAAGAAACTTCTGGCGGGCGTGTTGTTGATTGTGTTTGCCTTGACTGTCGCAGAAATTGGCAACGCGGCTGCTGACGAGGCCGTTGTGGAGACTCCACTGGCTGTCAGCGCTGAACGCGCCTTTCCCAACCTAGACTTTGAGCGTCCTATCGTCGTGACTCATGCGGGTGACGGAACTAATCGCCTCTTTGTGGCCGAACAGGATGGCATCATTAAAGTCCTGAAGAACGATCAGCAAACGGATGAAGCGACCGTCTTTCTGGACATCGACGAACGATGCGTTTACGCCGACAACCACAATGAGGAAGGGCTGCTGGGATTTGCCTTTCATCCCAAATTTAAACAGAACGGGGAGTTCTTCGTTTACTACACGTCCGCTGACGAAGACCACCTTTCCAAAATCTCCCGGTTTAAGGTCTCAAAGGATAACCCCAACACGGCAGATGCGGCTTCAGAAGAAGTCGTTCTCCGCGTGCCTCAGCCATTCTGGAATCATAACGGTGGAACGCTCGCTTTTGGCCCGGATGGATTTCTCTACATTGGCTTGGGTGATGGTGGCAGCGGAAATGATCCCAACGGGAACGCTCAAAATCTGACAACTCTGCTGGGCTCCATTCTTCGCATTGATGTCGATCACAAGGGCGACGGAACGAATTATTCGATTCCCAAAAACAATCCGTTTGTCGGCAAACAAGTACCCGCAGGACCTCGTGGAGCCATGGTCCCGGCACGCGAAGAAATTTATGCGTACGGCGTTCGCAATATCTGGCGGATGTCGTTCGACAGCAAAACGGGAACGTTCTGGGCAGCCGATGTGGGCCAGAATCTGTGGGAAGAAATCAACATCATTAAAGCAGGCGGAAACTACGGCTGGAATATCCGCGAAGCGAAGCACTGGTTCCGACCCGATGGCAATGACGAGAGACGCACTGATTTGATCAACCCGATCCACGAATATCATCACTCGGTCGGAAAATCCATTACTGGCGGGGATGTTTATCGAGGCTCGCTGGTTCCGGAACTGGTCGGCAAGTACGTTTATGCAGACTATGTGACCGGCCGTCTTTGGGCACTGGACTATGATGAGAAAGCTGCAAAGGTCAAAGCCAATTATTCTCTGTCGGGCATTGATTCCGATGGTGATGGCAAAGAAGAAACATTGCCAGTGATGAGTTTCGGGACCGATGAAAAAGGCGAGATCTACTTTACCACTCCGTTCGGAAGTCTTTATCGCTTCCGATCAGGCGCTGGCAAATAGAAGCCGCTCTGCAATCGGCTTTTTAATAGTCAGACCGCCAATGCGAAGCCCGCTCTGCATCCACAGAACGGGCTCTTTTTATTGCGGCCCTGTTGACTGCACAGAACTCCTTTTTCACATCGCGACTCCACACGTCCGAGCATGCTCCTTACGACGACGTGGCCTTGACGGAATCAGTGGTTTCTTTGGCTGGCCTGAACTCAAACCCGGATCCTGTGAGAATGGCCAGCACGCCGTCAGTAGGCGAATCCGGGGGAGCGACAACACACTTTGGACTGCAGTAGGGACATTCGACTGAATAAATAATTCGGCCGCAATGAGAACATTCATGAGGGCCCGGGCTTCGACGTGCTTCACGCATGGACTGCAGATACGCCACTCGCATCATCGCCAAAAACAGCAGTCCGGACAGAAGCCAAGACCACGGGGCATTTCCGAAATAGATCACTGCGACACTCATCGCGGCCGCGCTCCCGGCGCATAGAAGATATGGCCAGAGCACTCGCATCAGGCGATGCTTTCGATCGTCTCCCTGTTCCTGCAGCCACAGACGATGCAATGATTCGCGACGAAGATCGCCGACAAGATGAATCTGATGACTGTGAATCGTTTTCAAAAGCCGTTCGATATCGTCGAGAACTCGGTAAACGTCTGCTTCGTTCATTCCATCCTGGTGCGCCCAGCGATTGCGAAAATCGCGGAGTTCGCTGATCAGACTGCGTTCGACAAACGACAGTTCGTTGCGAAAAAGATCGTTCCAGTGATCCCACATAAAGATCATCAGCGACTGGGCATCCCATGCAGAAATATCGGCAGCAAGATCAGCGTCGTGCAGTACAGCCTGAACTCGTCCAGCCACGTAAGGACGCAGCCCGATCGCCAGCAAATTCAGCCCTTCCGAAACGGGGTCTTTCATGGTGAAACTCTTTAGTGCAGATAACAACGTGGGAAGGGATCTGGGGCAACCGCATATTTTTGACAGGACGCAGGACAATCCCAATCATTTTTTCGAAGACCTCCTGTTTCTGCTCAGCAAATGGAACCTCTGAGATCTTTAACGGTTGTGACGCCAGCAGTCGCAGCCGGGAATGCCTGGTTTTCCTACTCGGCAGAGAGTAATCGGTCGGATGTTATTCAGGGACCTGCCGCCAGAATTCTTCAGGGACAGAGATGGGGGGGGGGATTTGGCGAATAAGTATGTAGCTGCAATGGATTCGCGGGATGAAGAACTTAAACAGCACATTTGCCAGATCACGGTCTGGCAACGTGACGAACAGCGAGCACCGCACAAGCCGTTGTTGTTGCTATACGCACTGGGGCGTTGCCTGAACGATGGGGAACGATTGCTTCCGTATGCTGAAGTCGATCGCGAACTTCGGCCGCTACTGATTGAGTATGGTCCGGAACGCAAATCGTGTCATACCGAGTATCCGTTTCAGCGGCTGACAAATGACGGCCTCTGGCAACTGGAGAGCCCGGAAAAGCTCGAACAGCGAGCCAGCAATTCCGACGTTAAGAAATCAGAACCCCTCAAGCACAACGTGGCAGGCGGATGCGCCCCACGCGGATGCGTTGTTGGCTTCGGATGATGGGCGGTTTCGGTTGTGGATTGAGTTCGAAGTGAGTCGGAAGGATCCCGTGGCGAATCACGCGCAGTTCGCGACGGCTCATTTGTTTCAGCCGCAGAGACCGACGGACACGGTCGTGGCGATCGCCGTGGGGTGGTAGGCTGCAGGTTCTTGGTGCTTGGTTGAGAATAAAAACGGCGAGCGGTTGGGCGTGAGCCCTCCGTGGATGTTTGTTGAGATGTCTTTTAGTTCCTTGGTCAGAGCTCAAAATTGCAGGACTCCCTAATCCGGCCTGTCGGACACCCTCTCCCCGAC